>Ga0247738_10000056_pt1 | contig 76677 bp, 65 predicted proteins | sample UWRJL013104B2_FD_180936 | JGI IMG/M metagenome (GOLD analysis project Ga0247738, IMG submission 180936) | Plant litter microbial communities from Arlington Agricultural Research Station in Wisconsin, United States - UWRJ-L013-104B-2 | ecosystem: Environmental > Terrestrial > Plant litter >...
GCTCTTAGTCTGTGATGCAGATGACGTTACAAACCCTGCCAAACTTTACTCAGCACATTTGAATTTACACTCATTGTAAACGTGGCAAAAAAATCCCCACGAATGAACTGGTGAGGATTTTCGCTTAATGTAAACTCTTAACTTTGTTAATGCGCAGCGCCATAGTTTGTGTTTGGCTTGCCCGATATTTGGCTTACTTGGCTAGACCATTGGGATTATTCGCACCACATACCACTCCCCCCTGATTTGTGGGCTGATCGTTGCAAGCACTATTGCTGATGCAGCTTTTATTATTTTCCCAACCCCAACCGCTTGTCTTAACGACACACGATGGAAACAAAGTGCCGTACCAATTGCATTTACACTCACTGCCTGAGCTAACACTTGAAGAAGTGCTCGAAGAGCTGCTTGTAATCGAACTACGAGCGGATGAGCTACTACCGCTCATTATGCTTTCGCTAACTGTAATATCAGAATTACCTGTACTTTGATAACCCTCGGTCGCCACGATCTGGTAATGGTGACTACCTAGACTCAAACCTTTACTCGCCCAAAACTTTTGGTGGTTTGCAAACGTAACAGTACCAGAAATTTTCCCGAAGCCTTTTTTGGGATTTCTCACACTGTAATAGATGTACAGTTCAGCCCCTTCCATGTCCAAAACGGGGCCAGTGCGCTTGCAACGACGAACATTATAAGTAGCACCGTCACTTTGAAAGCTACCGTAGTCAGTGCCACCTGAACAACTCGAAGGATTGTAAGAACCGTAACTTTCAATAATGAAATACTGAATGAGCGGATTTTTTGTCCAACCGTAAACAGACAGAAACGCGTTTTGGCTGTTACTACCGCCGAAATTACCGGAGTAACTGATAACCCTTGAATTACTTCCAACTTGCCAGCCCTTGCCTCCGAACGAGTTATTGGTGGAAGAGTTCCACTTCGTTGAGTAGCGACCGCCCGATCCTAATGTCATGGATGCATCGCCGGAATCTTTCCAGAATGTGTAGTAAAAACCGTCATGAGCACCTGAGGAGTTGGATGTTAAGGTTTGTGCGTTTATCGCAGTTGCCAAGAGTGCTGAAAGGCTTACCACAATAATTTTTAACACTACTTGCTTAAAATTTAATAGCTTCATTAAACATTTACCTTTGAGGAATTGAGTCGATGTGGATTTATGATTTATTTACATTATTAATTTGGGCAGTTGGGTCACTGTTTCTTTAAAAATATCGACTAAGCGTTAATTAACTAGACGAATAAAAAATTATCTTTCATGTTAAATAACCCGCAAGTTTTTCAAGTCAGAGATATTATTCGTGCAAAAAAATCCCCGCGGGGAAAACCTGCGGGGATTTTTTACAAGTATTAAAACATTACCGCTGAATTAAAATCCTTTATTTTTCATGACCCATGGAGATCTGCACAAACGGCAATTATTGCCGAAGAACATACTTCTACCGGTCGCCGTTTGGTCGTCTTTCAACATGTAGTTCAACCAACCTACTGCCACGATTCCAAACTCACCACCGTTATCCTGGAAGTAAGCATCGCCGTGACCTTGTGGGTAGTTGGCGTGGTACACAGGAACGTTGTTCACTTCGCTGTATTCCTGCAATCCTGGGTTGTAAGCAACATCGCTTGAATTGCCGTTGAAAATTGCAATTGGCGAATGGAAGCGTGGGTAATAATCGAATCTGTCACCGTAGATGCCAAGGCCGCTGTTTAAGGCTACAGCAGTATCAACACGTGAATCTACAGCAGCAAAGTGCGCCATACCGCCACCACATGACCAACCCATAGTCGCCACTTTTTCAACGTTGAGCTTGCCGTAGTACTGGCTGCATGTACGACTGTTTTCCTTAATCGCCCAATCGATTGCTTTGATGAGCTCAGTGCCGTGTTGATCATTTGAGCCTGATCCGAAAGGTCCACCGTTAGCAATTACCAGGTAACCGTTAGAAGCAATTTGCAAAAGGAAGTCAGCTTGCTCCGTACCTACGTTGGAACATGCACCGTTACCCCATACAACAATCGGGATATTGTTTGCACGCGACAAATCAGGGCGATAAATGGTGTGATTAGGCAGAGTTTGTGTTGCGTGTTCGATTGCATAACCGAATGCACCTGAGGGTGGATTCTTCTGCTCGGAACGCGTTACCGCTCTGTCATAACTAATTGACGTTGGTGTTTGACGATCTGCTGTTGAACACTCAGGCTCATTGCCACCGGTGAAGGTTCCGCCGTCGCTTGAGTAGATTGCAAAGCCTGCGATAGTTGCGTTATCAACCACGGTAGTCAGAGTAATAGTCAACTTGCCATCGGTAACGGCAATGCCATCAACACGTTGATCATATGCAGCGAAACGACCAACTGCACTAAAGAGATCAAAATTAGACAATACAGATTTGCCTTCAACATTTACGCTGAAAGAACGAGCACCAGCAGCCGTTTGATACAGCTCAGCAAAATTCAGTACAACACTGTAAGTTGCGTTGCTCACCGGAATTTCATAAGTGTAAGAACCGTAACGTTCGGATTGATAAAGCGCATCGTCAGTCGTACCTGAAATTGCATTAGTGACAGTTTGAGTTGTACCACCTGATGCAAAACGATCCGCTTGATATACAACACCGTTTACCGTTGCCGCGGAAGATGCGCCAGCATTAACTGCATACACTAAAGTCCCATTACTGGAACTGGAACTTGAAATTGATGAGCTACTACGAGACGAGCTGGTAATCGCGCTTGAAGAACTTATAGCAATGCTCGATGAACTACTGGAGCGCGATGAAGTGGCCAGGCGAGATGAACTACTTGAAGCGGGCGCACTGCTCGTTGAATTGGTTCCACCACAGACCAACCCGCCTTGATTGGTTGGCTGACCGGTACACGTACTTCTACTGATGCAACTTTTGTTATTTTCCCAACCCCAACCGCTTTGCGTAGTCACGCAAGACGGGTACAAAGTGCCATACCAATTACACTGACATTGACCGCTTGAGCTAACACTTGAAGAAGTGCTCGAAGAACTAATTCCAACTGAGCTGTTTGAAAATGAACTACTGCTGGTCGGTGTGGTTCCGCTAACGGTGATGTCAGAAGTTCCTGTGCTTTGGTAACCCTCAGTCGCCACAATTTGGAAATCATGAGTGGCACCTAAATTTAAACCTTTGCTCTTCCAAAAATTTACATGGTTTGCAAATGTAACGGTGCCGGAAATATTACCGAAACCCTTCTTGGGATTTCTCACGCTGTAAATTCGAGAATAACCAGCTATACCGTCACTGAACTGACAACGGCTCACCGTATAAGTAGCGCCATCGCTTTGAAAGCTTCCATAGGTTGTGCCTCCATTACAGGTAGCAGGATTGAAAACACCGTAGCTTTCGACCACGTAATATTCGACCAGGGGACTTTTGGTCCAACCATACACGGAAAGAAACGTATTTTGGCTGCTGCTGCCACCCAAATTGCCAGAATAATAAATAGTCCTTGAATCACTACCCAGGCTCCAGCCCTTTCCGCCAAACCAGTTATTGGTGACGTTAGTCCATTGGCTTGTATAGTTGCCACCACCTCCCAAGGTTAGGGAAGCATCTCCGGAATCTTTCCAAAAATAGTAATAAAAACCCTGGTGAGTTCCGGAAGTATTTGCGGTGAGGGTTTGTGCATTCGCGATTACACACAATGCGGCAAGACTTATAGCGACAATGCTTCTTATGACCACTTGTATAACAGTTAATAGCTTCATTAGACATTACCTTTTGGGAAATGAGCCGACGTGGATTACATGATATTTATTTGCGTTATTAACTTCCTAACAGCTTCTATTAATGATCAATGAGAGGCTTATTTGGAAGACATGTTTTTTGCGAACAGGAATTGGATCGAAAATTTGCTACTTTTAGTATTATTTTTAAAACGAACTAACAACATCGAATTTATTTTTATAGATTCAACATCATATTGTCAACATAACTATTTCTATATTGGGTTTAAAACTAACTGCGCCAACTCATATAGCGAACTTGTTTTTCAAACGCTACTGGATCACGTTTTTACAGATCAAGTGACATATTATTAAGTAGAACACTCGATAAAAAATCTCACACTTAGTTTTTCAAGTTTATCTATTTTAATAACTGCCTGTCTTCTGGGTTATTTCTACGATGTAACCGAACGCCTCAAAAAAATTCATTCAAGCATTACCAAGAAAAATAGTGCCACACGCATGTAATTTATTTGCAAATATTTTTGTGAGAATGATTAAGCTGAAAAATTTATATACTTAAACGACACCCTTCGATGTTTGGTATTAAAAACAAAAACACAGAAAAAGCGGCTCCGATTTCCGACAGCACAGTTTGTCAGCAAGTTTGATTTTCCTTCAAAGCGATAGATTTATGCGCAAGCATTTTTTAATAAAGTGATCGCAACTTATTAATAGACTTTTTAGCTACTCAGCTAGCAAGAAGAATAAATTTATTGTTTTAAAACGTCGGGCAAAAAAAATCCCCACAGGCAAAAACCTGCGGGGATTTTTTACAAGTATTAAAACATTACAACTGAATTAAAATCCTTTGTTTTTCATGACCCATGGAGATCTGCACAAACGGCAGTTGTTGCCGAAGAACATACTTCTACCGGTTGCGGTTTGGTCGTCTTTCAACATGTAGTTCAACCAACCTACTGCCACGATTCCGAACTCACCACCGTTATCCTGGAAGTAAGCATCACCATGACCTTGTGGGTAGTTCGCGTGGTATACGGGAACGTTGTTCACTTCACTGTATTCCTGCAATCCTGGGTTGTAAGCAACATCGCTTGAATTGCCGTTGAAAATTGCAATTGGCGAATGGAAGCGTGGGTAATAATCGAATCTGTCACCGTAGATTCCAAGACCACTGTTCAATGCAACAGCAGTATCAACTCGTGGGTCAACAGCAGCGAAGTGCGCCATACCGCCACCACATGACCAACCCATAGTCGCCACTTTTTCAACGTTGAGCTTGCCGTAGTACTGGCTGCAGGTACGACTGTTTTCCTTAATAGCCCAATCAATTGCTTTGATGAGCTCGGTGCCGTGTTGATCATTAGAGCCTGATCCGAAAGGTCCACCGTTAGCAATTACCAGGTAACCATTAGAGGCGATTTGCAACAGGAAGTCAGCTTGCTCAGTACCTACGTTGGAACATGCACCGTTACCCCATACGACGATCGGGATATTGTTTGCACGAGACAAATCAGGGCGATAAATGGTGTGGTTAGGCAGAGTTTGCGTTGCGTGTTCAATCGCATAACCGAATGCACCTGACGGTGGATTTTTCTGCTCCGAACGCGTTACCGCTCGGTCATAACTAATCGCCGTTGGTGTTTGACGATCTGCCGTTGAACACTCAGGTTCATTGCCACCGGTGAAGGTTCCGCCGTCGCTTGAGTAGATTGCAAAGCCTGCGATAGTTGCGTTATCAACCACGGTCGTCAGGGTAATTGTCAACTTGCCATCGGTAACGGCAATGCCATCAACACGTTGGTCGTATGCAGTGAACCCGCCCGCTGTGCTGAATAAATCGAAGCTGGACAACACAGCCTTACCTTCAACATTCACGCTGAATGAACGAGCACCAGCAGCCGTTTGGTACAACTCAGCAAAATTCAGTACAACACTATAAGTTGCGTTGCTTACGGGAATTTCATAGCTGTAAGAACCATAACGCTCGGATTGGTATAGCGCATCGCTCGTGGTGCCTGCAATTGCATTGGTAACAACTTGAGTTGTTCCACCAGAAGCATAGCGATCCGCTTGGTACACAATACCATTGATGGTAGCCGAAGATGAAGCACCGGCGTCAACCGCATATACCAAAGTCCCATTGTTAGAACTTGAACTCGACGAACTACTACGAGACGAACTAATCAAGCTGGATGAAACACTTGAGCTGACCAGGCTTGAAGAGTTGCTTGAGCTTGGCGCGCTGCTAGAGCTTAGTGAACTGCTTGATCTAGGAGCACTTGAGCTCACTCCGCCGCACACTAGACCACCCTGATTAGATGGCTGAGTGGTACAAGTGCTGTTAGAGATACAACTTTTGTTGTTTTCCCAGCCCCAGCCGCTCTGCGTAGTTACACAAGATGGGTACAAAGTGCCGTACCAGTTACATTGACATTGGCCGTTGTTGCCTGAGCTGCTAGCAACACTTGAAACTGCAACACTAGAACGTACGCTAGAAACAGCAACACTTGAAGCTACGCTGGAAACTGCAACGCTAGATGCTACGCTCGAAACTGCAACGCTTGAAGCAACGCTACTTCTAACCACTACGCTGCTCGCGCTGCTAGAAGTATTGAGAGGCGCAACTGCACGACCAGTCGATGGATCGATTCTGCCTGGGCATAATCTTTTCGCTCTGAGGTTTGCAGCAATTTGCGAAATAGCGGCGTTGGTGTTGGTGTAGCTGCCATCATGCATCAGAATAATTTGACCGTTTTGCAGTTGATTATTCGCGTTTGCGATAGCAGATGCACTTGCACCATTCCAATCCTGAGAGTCAACATCCCAGGTCACTACTCTCAAACCAGCTGCAGCTGCCGCTTGGTTGATAGTAGAGTTAACTTCACCATAAGGTGGACGGAACAAAGTTGGTTTTGGTGCGCCAGTATTTTGAATAGCCTGGTTGGTGCGGTTCAATTCGTCCAAAACTTGTGAATAGCTCCAGCTCGTCATGTGCGAGTGAGAATAACTGTGGTTTTGTACTTCGCCCACGCTACGCTCTTGAGTTACCAAAGATCCGTTGCTGGCAACATTGTTACCCTGATTGAACCAAGTAACTGGAGTGAGGCCATTTTGTTTAAGGAGATTAATCAACGTTGTGGTATTTCCATTGGGACCGTCATCAAAGGTGATTCCAACATAACCGGCGCAACTGTTACCAGTGCTAGACGCTGCGTTAGAAGCGGTGCTGTTCGACGCACTACTAGTAGTGCCGCCACAACTGCCGCTGAAACAATCACTAGTGGTACCAAATCCGATTACACCATTACAGTGCATTAATTCGCTGTTGCCACCGCCACCGCATGAGCCATTAATGTAGGCAGCAGTGTTGTAGGTCATATCCTCTGCCTGACGAATTTCGCCGTTAGCCCGGATGTAATCAACCTGAACATCGTTGCTGCCTGAATCATTGTCATATTGAATCTGGATGTCACCTGTTGCACTACCAGTGTAAACGTAGTCCTGGTAACTGGTAGTAAGCGTCCAACTACCAACATTGGTGCCGCCGACCTTGAGGTAAATATGCTCAGCACCGGTCACGCCGCGTGCACGCACAGTAATACCGCTACCGCCGGAGCCAATACTACTGTTGGCATTTGATGAGTTTCCTGCGGAGCTACTAGGTGCACTACTGCTACTGCCAGGACCCTCACTTACTGTCAGGTCAGAGCTACCACTACTTTGGTAACCTTCAGTCGCAAGGATCATGTAGTTGTGTTGACCCAGGTTCAAACCTTTGCTTGCCCAGAAGTTCGCGTGGTTTGCAAAAGTCACGGTACCAGAAATGTTACCAAAACCTTTTTTCGGATTTCTCACACTGAAATATTGATAGAAAGTTTGGGTTCCATCAATGGAAGGTTGTTGGGTACGCAAACAACGACGAACGTTGTAGGTAGCACCATCACTTTGGAAGCTGCCGTAGTCGGTACCGCCAGAACAGCTCGCTGGGTTGTAAGAGCCGTAACTTTCAATGACGTAATATTCAACCAGCGGACTTCTCGTCCAACCATAAAGAGCCAGGTAAGTATTTTGGTTACTGGCCCCGCCGTAATAACCGGTATAGCTAACAGTTTTAGAACTACTCCCTGGATTCCACCCTTTACCACCAACCCAATTGTTAGTGTTGTTGGTCCATTGAGATGAGTAACGACCACCACCGTATAAGGTCATGGATGCGCTACCAGAGTCTTTCCAGAACGAATAATAAAAGCCGTTGTTAAAGTCGGCTGAGTTGGAGGTTAAGGTTTGGGCACTAACAGCTGTCGCACACAGGGCGGCAGCGCCTATTAAAGCCTTAACCATGTTTTTGCTGAACATGGGTAATTTCATTTTTTATAAATCTCCGGAGGATGTGCCTCTCAACCAATACCACTAATTTTTATAGGTGAAAGGCTGTTGACTAGGCAAAACCTGTTTGTTGCAAACAGGTAATGTTTATCGAGTACCAGACTGTAATTGTTATGTGAAAACTGACTGGCGAAATCGAAGCTACTGATATAACGCGACCAAAACTCATTGTCAATATTATATTCTAATATGCATATCAGAATTATTCGGAAGAAATTCATATAGCGAACTAGTTGTTGAAACCAGAACTGCACGATTGTTTTTTTTAGTAATTTCAGATAGCAAACCAACAACACATATAAATGAAAAATTTTTCCTTACGAATTTTTTTTAACATTTAAAACCTTATAACCATCTTGCGCCTGAAGTCGGTTTTTATCCTGTAATTGAGTGATTTTTACTTAAGCAATTCCAGAATTCACTTTCATCCATAAAAATAACATCGATCAAGTTTAAAAAATCCGTATCGGGCATAACTAACTCCACAACACACCTACTGATATTCGCAGCAATTTTAAGCGTCGTCAAAATGAAGATTACATCACCTTCTTGAACGCCAAAAAAAAGAAACGATAAAATAAATCACCCAAAAAATTCACTTTTAAACTACAGAATTTTCCAGATTGGCTGCACGCTCTCTAAAAATATGATCGAAAAAATTACGGATTATTTACGAAAAAAATTCAATACGTGCATTCGTAGCAATCACATGATCCACACGCAATTAATTACCGCCTTTCAAGCAATTCAAATTCAAATACGAAAAAAGGAGAGCGATCGCAAACATTTTGTTTGTTGGGATTCCTGATGGGAGTGAGAAAAATAAAATCTCACTTACGTCTCGATTGGCAACTGCCATGCAAAGTGTAGAAATAACGCTAATAACACAGGGAACAACTGATGTGATTTTAGTAATGCAATTATCAAAGTAATAACTTATATTCACGCTAGCGAATCTATTCAGAATAGATTTACCACACCCATCACCCGCCACAAGTAAAATATCTTATGCGTAAATTATCCGACTTTCTTGTTACAAAAAAATGGCCGGCAAAACATCCGGAGCTTTTGCAACTCTATTCTTTGCCTACGCCCAATGGCGTCAAAGTTTCTATTATGCTGGAAGAGATCGACTTGGCTTATGAACCACATTTAGTTAGCTTTGATAGCAACGATCAATTGTCGCCGGAATTTTTATCCTTAAATCCTAACAATAAAATTCCCGCGATTATTGACCCTAATGGACCCCATGGCGAACCACTCGCTCTCTTTGAATCGGGTGCAATTTTGCTATACCTAGCCGATAAAACAAAAAAAATGATTCCTCAAGATTCAGCGGGCCGCTACCAAACCATCCAGTGGCTGATGTTTCAAATGGGTGGAGTTGGGCCCATGTTCGGACAAGTAGGGTTTTTTAATAAATTTGCAGGAAAGCACTATGAAGATAAGCGCCCTCTTAGCCGTTATGTAGAGGAGAGCAAACGATTGCTGAATGTGTTGAATCAACAACTTGAAAAAGGCGAATGGATTATGGGTGAGGCGTATAGCATCGCCGACATTGCGACCTTTCCGTGGGTGCGTAACTTATTAGGCTTTTATGAGGCGGGTGATCTAATAGAAATTGAAAAATTCCCTCAGGTGGTGCGCGCGCTAAATACTTTTTTAGCAAGACCCAACGTAATTAAAGGCCTCACTATTCCGGGCGCGAAAGTTTAGTTTGAGCTCACCACCCTCAATTGTATCGGTTGCGTTTGTACAAAGAAGCTTTAGCTGGCTTTCACAAGTGCGGAATTAGCCGCATCCAGCACCGAATTTTGTTTAATAAACAGCGGGTTGTTGAAATATTTGATGAAAAAAATGCCAAAGCACAAACTTCCTTCCTTTTTCTGCAGGCAAAGCCAAATAAAATCCTGTATATTGCAGCGCTATTTTTAACCCCAGCTTATAGAGAGCGCCATGACTGACTTATCCCTTTACAGAAACATTGGTATCTTCGCCCACGTAGATGCCGGCAAAACCACTACTACCGAGCGTATCCTTAAGCTGACCGGTAAAATTCATAAACTTGGTGAGGTTCACGAAGGTGAATCCACTACAGACTTCATGGTTCAGGAAGCTGAACGCGGTATTACCATTCAGTCTGCAGCCGTAAGCTGTTTCTGGAAAGGCCACCGCTTCAACGTCATTGACACCCCCGGACACGTTGACTTCACCGTGGAAGTGTATCGTTCATTGAAAGTATTGGACGGCGGTATCGGCGTATTCTGTGGTTCTGGTGGTGTGGAGCCTCAGTCAGAAACTAACTGGCGCTATGCGAACGACTCTAAAGTTGCCCGTTTGATTTTCGTAAATAAACTTGACCGTATCGGCGCTGACTTCTTGCGCGTTGCTGAACAAGTACAAAAAGTACTAGGCGCTAAGCCATTAATCATGACTTTGCCAATCGGCCGCGAAGACACTTTCGTAGGTGTGGTAGATGTCCTGAACCGTCAAGCCTACGTATGGGACGATTCAGGTAAACCCGAAAATTACAAAGCCGTAGATATTCCAGCTGATATGGTTGATGAAGTTGAGCTGTACCGTGGCCAACTAGTTGAAACTGCAGTAGAACAAGATGACGACTTGATGATGGCTTACATGGAAGGTGAAGAGCCTTCTATAGAAGACATCAAGCGTTGTGTCCGTAAAGGTACCCGCGACCTGGTATTCTTCCCAACATTCTGTGGTTCTGCCTTTAAAAACAAAGGTATGCAACTCCTGTTGGACGCAGTAGTTGACTACTTGCCCAATCCAACTGAAGTTAACCCGCAGCCATTGACTGACGCTGAAGGCGTTGAGACTGGCAACTACGCTATTGTTTCTGCTGACGAACCATTCCGTGCACTGGCGTTCAAGATTATGGATGACCGTTTCGGCGCCCTGACCTTCGTACGCATTTACTCAGGTGTATTGAACAAAGGCGATACTATTCTTAACTCTTTCACCGGCAAAACCGAACGTATTGGCCGTATGGTAGAGATGCAGGCAAATGATCGTACCGATCTGACCACCGCACAAGCCGGTGACATCATTGCACTAGTAGGTTTGAAAAACGTACAAACGGGCCACACTCTATGTGATCCGAAGCATGAATGTACTCTTGAACCCATGGTCTTCCCGGAGCCAGTAATTTCTATTGCGGTAACGCCAAAAGACAAGAGCATGATCGAGAAGATGGCTACTGCGATCGGCAAGTTGGTGTCTGAAGACCCAACATTCCGTGTTGAAACCGATCAGGATTCAGGTGAAACCATCCTTCGCGGCATGGGTGAATTGCACCTTGATATTAAAGTGGACATCATGAAGCGTACTTATGGTGTTGAGCTGAACGTTGGTCAACCACAAGTAGCCTACCGTGAAACTATCACTCGCAAGATTGAAGACAGCTACACCCACAAGAAGCAATCAGGTGGTTCTGGTCAATACGGCAAGATCGACTACACCATCGCGCCGGGCGAACCAAACACTGGCTTCACCTTCACCACATCAGTTGTTGGTGGTAGCGTTCCAAAAGAATTCTACCCAGCGATTGAAAAAGGCTTTAAATCAATGATGGCAACAGGCCCATTGGCTGGTTTCCCGGTATTAGACGTAATCATTGACCTGAACGACGGTGCATTCCACGCCGTGGACTCGTCAGCAATCGCGTTTGAAATCGCTGCAAAAGGCGCTTTCCGTCAATCAATGCCAAAAGCTGGCCCACAACTGCTTGAGCCGATCATGAAAGTTGACGTATACAGCCCGGAAGATCACGTAGGTGATGTTATCGGTGACTTGAACCGTCGTCGCGGCCAACTTTCTGGTCAGGAAGCCAACGTAACTGGTGTACGGATTAAAGCTGACGTTCCACTGTCAGAAATGTTCGGTTACATCAGCACACTGCGTACTATGACTTCTGGTCGCGGTCAGTTCTCTATGGAATTCTCGCATTACGCTCCATGCCCAACGAACGTGGCTGAAGCAGTAATTGCTAAAGAGAAAGAAAAGAAAGCTGCTGCTGCCGCTGCTAAGTAATATTTTATTTAGTTTACAAGCCCCGCTAGTGAAAACTAGCGGGGCTTTTTTTATTCTGAAACTCCACGCCCTATTTAGAAATTTTTGACCCTGGAGTCGTTATGTCTTCCACTGCTCTATATACTGACTTATCCAGTTTTTACGATTTGATGTGCGCCGATATTAACTACCAGGAACAAAGTAATTATGTTCGAAGGCTGCATCAAATTTTTGGCAATCAAGGTAAAGAATATCTTGATTTGGCATGCGGTACTGGGCCGCATGTTAGGCATTTTATTGATTTCGGGTATCACGCGAGTGGATTGGATATTAATCAACCTATGCTTGATATCGCGCGATTACGCTGCCCGCAAGCGCAATTTATTCAACAGGATATGAGTAATTTTAAGATCGCAGAAAAATTTGACTTGATCAGCTGTTTTTTATACTCCATTCATTACAACGATGGAATTAATAAATTAGCAGAATGTATTGCCAGCACACATGAAGCACTTAAATCTGGCGGAATTTTTTGTTTTAATTCTGTTAACAAAAGTACTATAGATAACCGGGCAGGCATAAAGTATTCCCGCAAACACAATGGCAGTGATTTTACATTTCAATCGAGCTGGAATTATTCTGGTGAAGGCGACAAACAAACACTACAACTCTGCATTGAAAAAACTACCGGTAAACACACTAAGATCTGGCGCGATCAACATCCGATGGTGGCGATAAATTTTCAACACCTACACGAACTCTTACAGCCTTACTTTGAAGTGCATATTTTTGAGCATGACTTTGAAAAAATTTTACCTTGGGACGGAATATCCGGAAACGCTATTTTTGTCGGCGTAAAAATATGAAGCTGGCTACTTGTGCTCAGCGTCTAAGTAAAAAAGATAATGCAATGTACCGCCTTATTTCCACGGCACCTTTGGTCGCTTAAGTTCTATTTTTGCGACCCATGAACAAGCTATAAAAAATTGAAATGCTCACCTCGTCACAAATCAAATTTTAAAGATTGATCACGCCTCATAACTAACGTAGTGTTCGTTTTCGTAGAAGCCAGTCTTCTGCGGATCAATTTATAAAAATAAAATTGTAGTGATGCCTCTCGTTTAATTAGCAATTATTTTGGTCAATCCGTCCTTATTACATAACCAAGACGGAGATTATTTCTATGTTTGCCAAACAAACATCTAACGACAAAATGTTTACCCTGAAAACACTTGCCGCAACCCTGGCGTTGCTTACTGCTGAAAGCTCATTTGCAGCATCCACAGGCGGCTTTTCTACAACCGACGGCGGTAACGTCGCTGGCGCAAAGTCTTTTAGCGCAGCCACTTACCAGGAAATTAATTCCATCATCGCGAATGCGTTCCTTGATTCGAATGGCGATAAAGTATCTGGTGGAGCATATCCGGTCATTATTACCTACACCGGCAATGAAGATTCGTTGATTAATCAAGTCATCAAAGACTCAACCGTAGACTCATCTGGAAAATGCTCCAATCCGCATTGGGACGATGCATACCGCGAAGTGCAAATTAAGGAATTCACCAAAGGTATTACCATTGTTGGTGCCAATGGCTCTTCTGCAAACTTCGGTATTACGATTATCAAAAGCGGTAACGTTGTTGTACGCAATATGAAAATTGGTGCGCTTGGAGGTGCAAGTAATGACGCTGACATGTTGCGTGTCGATACTAGTTCCAACGTATGGCTTGATCACAACGAATTATTTGCAGTCAATAACGAGTGCGCCGGTTCGCCAGATGGCGACCTGACGTTTGAAAGTGCTATTGATATTAAAAAAGATTCACACAATGTCACCGTCTCTTACAACTACATTCACGATGTTAAAAAGGTGGGGCTGGACGGCTCAAGCAGCAGCGATATTGCCGGCGGTCGCGAAATTACTTTCCACCACAATATCTACAAAAACGTAAGCGCTCGTTTGCCACTGCAACGCGGTGGATGGACGCATATGTATAACAACCTTTACGACGGCATTACCGGCTCAGGTATTAACGTGCGTCAGGCTGGCTACGCATTGATTGAAAGAAACTGGTTTCAAAATGCGGTAAATCCGGTTACTTGCCGCTTCGACAGCAGTAACTGTGGATGGTGGGATCTTCGCAATAACAACGTCACCAGTCCTGGTGATTTCGCGACTTACAATATCACCTGGACCGGTGGTGGCACTATTGATGCCACTAACTGGACAACGACAGCGCCCTTTCCCATATCCATTCCCTACAGCTATTCGCCCGTTACACCACAATGCGTAAAAGATAAGCTAGCTCAATTTGCAGGTGTAGGAAAAAATGGCGCTCAACTGACGTCATCAAATTGTGGAGGAGTTTCTTCGAGTTCAGTTGCCAGCTCAGTAAGAAGTTCATCTGCCAGTTCGGTCAAAAGTTCAGCTGCCAGTTCGGTAAAAAGTTCGGTTGCGAGTTCAATTAGCTCGGTAGCAAGCTCAAGATCCAGCTCTGTGATCAGCTCGGTAGCAAGCTCTAGATCGAGTTCAGTTTCTAGCAGTGCTGCAAGCGGGCAACAATGCAACTGGTATGGCACCCTCTTCCCCCTTTGCGTAACCACCACCAATGGTTGGGGCTGGGAAGATAATAAGAGTTGTATATCCATCTCCACTTGCTCAGGTCAACCAGCACCTTGGGGCATTGTTGGAGGATCAAACAGTTCTGCCGCTACCAGCTCGGTGAGCAATAGTGTTGCAAGCTCTCGACAAGCAAGCTCGGTAGCCTCAAGCAGCAAACCTGCATCTTCAAGCTCTAAAGCCGCTTCCAGCTCAAGCGTGAGTTCAGGCCCGGTATTAAGTGGGGCAGGTGATTACCCAAGCGGATTCTCAAAGTGTGCTGACGCTGGTGAAACTTGCTCGGTATCATCCGGTGACGGCTGGGTTGCATTCGGTCGTAAGGGTAATTGGGTAACCAAGCGTGTATCTGTACCGGGAACAATTGCATGTACAGTGTCTGCTTTTGGATCTGATCCGCAAGGCAATCCGAACAAGTGCTCCTATAAGCGCTAAGCCTTCCTGGGTCTTTAAGATAAAGCGGTACACGCCGCTTTATCTTTTTATGACCATCAATTCATTACCGTAATTTTTTTACTTATGCATCGTCCTATACAAAATACTTTCCTACCTCTTGCTATAAACTAAAAAACAATTCTAAATCACTGCCTTACACATTTCGATTTCTACCGGAAAATATGAGCAATCGCCTTCCGATTTTATATACCTTCCGACGTTGCCCCTATGCTATGCGCGCACGTATGGCGATCAATATTGCAGGAATTTCGGTAGAACAAATTGAAGTTTCACTGAAAAATAAACCGCAGGGATTACTCAATTGCTCTCCTAAAGCAACGGTGCCGGTCGTTGTATTACCAGATGGTGACGTTATTGAACAAAGTCGCGATATTATGGTGTGGGCTTTACAAAAATCTGATCCCGGCAACTGGTTATTTAGTGAAGACAGATTGAAATATCAGCAGATGATGCAGTTAGTTGATAAATGCGATCTGGAATTCAAACCTTTATTGGATCGCTATAAATACTTTGATCGTCATCCGGAATTTTCGCAGGAAGACTATCGGCACCGAGCAGAAATATTTTTAAAAGAGTTAGAGACAACCCTGGCTAAACAAGGTTTTCTAACTGGCGAACACATACGCTTTGCAGACGTAGCCATTTTCCCTTTTATCCGCCAATTTGCTGCCGTCGATGGAGAATGGTTTAAACACAGTTCCTATAAAAATGTACATCGCTGGTTAAATGTTTGCATCAACACTGAAGTGTTCCAAAAAATCATGGAAAAACATGGAGGCTAGCAAAATTTCGACATTCAATAAAATTTTTATTATTGGTTTACCCAGAACTGGCACCACGAGCGTAAGCGCAGCCTTGCTGGATTACGGTTTCAAAGTAGCACACACGGCCTACACCAAACGTGCGTTTGAGTTAGCGGATGTAATCTCCGATGCGCCCTGCTTCTGTGACTACAAACAGTTGGATAAATTATTTCCAGGTTCAAAATTTGTATATCTTGAAAGATCCCTCGAATATTGGATTCCATCAATACAGATGTTAGTGAAAAAAATGTTGCCGGAATTGGATCCCACAGGTGGCTATTTGCACCCCATACTTAAACGTTCTTTTAACACCATCTTTGCACTATCGACTACTCGCGACTTGAATGAAGCACATTTTACTCAGTGTTATTTGAACCATCAGAACGCTATTTCAGATTATTTTTCTGGCAGGAATGATCTGTTGAAAATCAATATCAGTGACTATGGAAGTTTGCGAAGTCTGCTGGGATTTTTAGGTATTAATGACCTCGGTTCAAACGCATTCCCGCACTTGAATATTGGTAAGCAAGTGGATAATTGGAAGCAGCTTAAACATCCTAATAAAATTAATGCACTTGCAGCCGGTAGAGAACATCGAAAATTTTTCGATTATGAGTAGATTCTTTGGTATGCAAAGTGAAGTACTTCTAAGAAAGGCATTGAGGTTAAAACCTTGCGTGTGCCAGCGAACCCTGAAATTCGTCTGGGTATGTATAATTAATCCCAAATTAATGCAGAGGATGAGATTATGGACTGGAAAGGTGGCAGACGTAGTAATAACGTGGAAGATCTTAGAGGTTCGCCGCTGGCAGCAGGTGCTGGGGGCCTCGCGATCCTGTTCAGGTTTCTTCCTTTCTTAATCAGCACGAAAATCGGTCGAATCATTTTAGTCGTCGGCGTTTTAGGTTTTGCGGCAGCACATTTGCTCGGTATTGATGTGATGCGGCTTATAGCAGGTCAACCCGCGCAGCAATCGGCACAACCACTTAGTGCGCAAGAGCAGGAACTGACGGATTTCGTGTCTGTTGTTTTAGGGAGCACTGAAGACGTTTGGACAACACAATTTCAAAAAGCCGGAGCCACCTACGAAGCACCGATATTGACTTTGTTCTCTGGCCGAGTGGCTTCTGCATGCGGAATGGGTCAATCAGCAACCGGGCCTTTTTATTGCCCTGCAGACAAAAAACTTTACATTGATTTAAGTTTTTACCAGGAAATGAAAAATCGATTGGGCGCGCCGGGAGACTTTGCGCAAGCTTATGTAATTGCTCACGAGGTGGGCCATCATATACAAAATTTGTTGGGCGTCGCAGGTAATGTAAGGCAGGCTCAACAAGGTAAATCGCAAGCGGAAGTTAACGCGCTTTCCGTAAAGCTGGAGTTACAAGCGGATTGTTTCGCAGGTGTTTGGGGCCATTATTCAGAAAATGAACGCATCAAGTTGGAGTCAGGAGATATTGATGAAGCTTTGAACGCGGCGGCCGCTATCGGTGACGATAGATTGCAGGAACAGTCGGCCGGCACTGTGCGCCCCGAAAGCTTTACTCATGGTTCATCAAAGCAACGCGCTGAATGGTTTAACCGTGGCTTCCAAAATGGAGCGATAGATGACTGTAATACGTTTAAACAGTAGAACTGTATGAAAGTGGTAAATTTTGTATAAACATTTCATTACGAGGGTTCCGCGTGGCGCGAAAACCCTCAATAAAAACAATAGCTATTGATTTATAAATCGATGCATCACAAACTTGGCTCGCGAATTTTTTAAACTAATTTACGGGTCATAATTCGAGTGATGTTTAATCACGATTGCCACGCAAATTTTTGACCCTGCTCGACAGGAGTTTCCAATTGAAAAAAATATTGACTACTGCAAGTTTGACGCTGCTCATCACAGCCTGCAACCCTGCTGCAAAATCACCACCCACGTTGCCCGCTACCACACCACTTTCGTCAGGTATTGACACACAGTGGATTGACCACAGCGTTAGAATTCAGGACGATGCTAATCTTCATGTAAATGGCAATTGGATTAAGCAAAATGAAATCCCCGCTGATAAATCGGCATGGGGAGCATTCTATGAACTGCGCGATGCTACCCTGCCCCAACTAAAAGGTATTATTGAAAACGCGAGTACAAATGCTGCCACCAATCCAGACGCGCAAAAAATTTCGGATCTCTTTACCAGCTTTATGGATGAGGCGAATATCGACTCCCTAGGCTTTAAACCCATTGCCAATCAACTGGAAAAAATCAACGCCTTAAAAAGTAAACAACAAATACCCGCATTAATAGCGCAATTCAATCGCTTTGGCGCTACGGCTCCTTACGAACCTTATGTACATCAAGACGCTAAAGACTCTACAAAATATATTGTAGACATTAGCCAAAGCGGTTTGGGATTACCGGATCGCGATTACTATCTAAAAGATGATGACACGAAACTAAAAGATATACGCGCAAAGTACCAGGTCCACATCGCTAAAATGCTGAGTATGATTGGGGATACCAACGCAACCGCTAACGCAAAAAATATTCTCGCGCTGGAAACTGCTCTCGCGAAATCACAATGGACCAAAGTAGAAAATCGTGACCCAGTAAAAACTTACAATCGCGTTGAATTAACCGCGTTAAATAAATTAACACCCGGTTACGACTGGAACCAATATTTAATTGAGAGCGGTATTAAAGGAAAAGTAGATTATTTGGTGGTAAGCCAGCCTTCATATCTTACGGGATTAAACAAGATACTAACTTCAACACCGTTGTCTACGTGGAAAGCTTATTTTCGTTGGCATTTGATAAGCAATTACGCACCTTATTTATCTAAAAATTTTAGCGACGAAAGTTTCGCATTCTACGGCACAGCGCTGCGCGGAATTCCAGAGCCGGAACCACGCTGGAAGCGCGCAGTTCGACTGGAAGAAGGCGCTGTTGGAGAACTCCTTGGCAAACTCTATGTTGCTCAGTATTTTCCACCACAACACAAAGCGCGCATGGAAAAAATGGTCGGGAATTTATTAATCGCCTATCGCACTAGCATTGATACAATTGATTGGATGAGCCCGGACACCAAAAAAGAAGCGCAAGCAAAACTTGCAACGTTTAATCCTAAAATCGGTTACCCCAATAAATGGATTGACTACTCAACCTTGAGCATTTCCAAAAATGATCTGATTGGAAATATCAACCGTGCTAATCAATTTGAATACGACCGCAATTTAAATAAATTAGGAAAACCAATTGACCGCGACGAATGGGGAATGACACCGCAAACTGTTAACGCCTATTACAACCCGGAGTTGAATGAAATTGTATTTCCCGCCGCTATTATGCAACCGCCCTTCTTCAACATTAATGCCGATGAAGCGGTAAACTATGGCGCAATTGGCGCGGTGATCGGCCACGAGATTAGCCATGGTTTTGATGATCAAGGGTCACAATACGATGGGCACGGGAACTTGCGCGATTGGTGGACAAAAGAAGACCATGAAAAGTTTTCGGCCAAGACCAAACAATTAGTTAAACAATACAGCGCTTACAGCCCTGTGCCTGGTTACCCCATCAACGGCGAACTAACCTTGGGTGAAAATATTGCGGACAACTCCGGTTTAGCAATTGCCTACAAAGCCTATTTAATATCTCTAAATGGAAAACCGGCACCCATTATTGACGGGTACACTGGTGAGCAACGCTTCTATGTGGGATTTTCCCAAGTATGGCGAAGCAAATTTCGCGACGAGGAATCTATTTCCCGCATAAAAGCTGACCCCCATTCACCGCCGCAATTTCGCGTGCTTGGCACACTCAAAAATCAACCGGGCTTTTATAAAGCGTTCGATTTAAAAGAAACAGATAAGATGTACCTCCCCCCTGACGAACGCGTTATTATTTGGTAACTCCTTTTTTATGCCAAGGCGCAATTTATCTGCGCCTTGGCTTTCCTCCTCCTATAGATCATTTTAAAACGCCGTGTGATAATTAACAGGCGCAACCCTGCGCACGAATGTTCTGGAAATCCAGTTTTTAAAAAGGAAAATCACACGATGTCTAAGCTAAAATTTTTATTAATCTCCCTTCTATTTTCACCTATGTTGTCACATGCAACTGTGTTTGATTTCTCTTACGTTTTCCAAGCCGGTTATGGCGATGACCGAGGCATAAGCCCGACCACTATCACTGGGTCATTCAATGGAGAGCAAGAGGGTAATTACGTTACTCACTTATCTGATATCAAGGTAGCAATAGAGGGCAGAGAGTTTTCACAAAATCTAATTTCAGTGCTCTACTCTCCCGCAACAGGAACACCTTGGGACTTCTCTCAAGAAGGGCAAGTATCTTTTGATGTAATGCAAAATAACTTCATGTTTGTGAATGCGGAGTACGCAAGTACTGGCTCTTTCATAAATTATTTTTACATTACAAGTGACCCAGCCATCCAGAGACAAGCATCCAACGATAACAGTGGATACTCTTATGGTTTTGATGACAACAGCCTGAACAATCAGTCATGGAAGCTGAGCGCAAGAGAAGTACCTGAGCCGTCGGCCTTATTGCTTTTAGTATTGGGGCTTATACCTGTTGTGTTAAAACGTAGATCTTCTCGAATTAACGAAAACATCAAAAACTAAACACCTCGTTTTTAGCGGTCATTACAGATGACCGCTTTTAACAGGACGCGTTAAAACATCCTCTCAATCAATAAAATTTATATGCAAACTTGCATAGTGATCACCTGAAAGCATATGAATTCATTTATTTCTAACGAGCAATCTACTAATTGGTTTAAGACCGAGGTAGCTACACATCATTGCCAATTTAATAGAGAGTTCTACAAAGACGAGCTTTTTTCACAATTAGGAATTCAATTTCCAGCCTCCTTAATAAACGCCGTTACAAAGCGCCGCGCTGAGTTTCTGGCTGGGCGCTATTGTGTAGACAAGGCGTTGCGGCAATTGAATATTCACAATAGCGTTATAGGAACAGGTAAGCACCGGAATCCCTTATGGCCACAAAATATTAAGGGATCGATAAGCCATTGTGACAACTACGCGGTTGCTGTTGCCACCGACAGAAAAGATGTGCTGGGGATTGGAATTGATATTGAAAACAAAATTACAGAAGAGACTTTTTATAAAACCCAGTCGCAGATTTTATCCAAAACAGAAACTGATATAATTTCATCCGATAAGGTTAAACAAACCTTGGCGTTTGGAATTGCCTTTTCGCTGAAGGAAAGTTTTTTCAAAGCAGCATACCCTACAGTGGAAAAATATTTTGATTTTAATGCGGTGTCTATTAATGAAATAGACTGGACCCAACAAACGGTTTCCTTCGTACTGAATGAGACTTTGCACGAGAAATTTAGACACGGAATGGTGTTAAAGGGGAACTTCCACCTATTACCTGAAGAAAAGGTAGTGACGTCAGTTATTATTTGAACTGCATGAACCTTGGCTGCAGAGGGTTTTCGAGACCGGTATAGTGGCTACGGCTAATATGCAGTCGTTTAAATTGTCGCCGCAGGTGTTATAGATCACGACACTGGAAAATGGTATTAACCGATTGAAATCCCAGCTGACAGCTGACATTTGATTCCAGGATTTTCCACATTGCGGTACCTATCAGGCCCATATTTCAGCCTCCAACAAGGGAACCGACGGCTTGGACAAGATTGGGCGCGACATTACCATGCACATCCTATACTCTGTGCCCCGGCGCGATGCAGCCGTAATTACGACTTTATCAACCTTAATCCTTATCTTGCACAGGGGATTTATGATCAATCATTTTCGTGTCTTGGGCGTCAAAGAAACCGCTTCGGAAATGGACATTAAAAAGGCCTACCGACGACTTTCCAATCAGTATCATCCAGATAAATTACTCACGCACACTGACGATGAAAAACGCCATGCCGGTATGCAACTTCAGCGAGTACAAGAAGCCTACGATATTTTGAGTGACCCTAAAAAACGCGCCGCTTTTATCAAAGATTTTAAGAACGTTATAGTTCCAGACCCCACCGCTGCAATGCGCGAGCTGTGGGATCAATATTATCCAACACACTAAATGTAGTAACGAATTGCCTCCTATGAATACAGTTTTTGATCCAGCACGCCTGCAGCAACTAAAATCCGACGCACATGAAAATATCGAATCATATAGCGACCCCAAACAGCCCAAAGCGCTAAGCAATTACACCGCGCAAATGAAAGCTATTTTGCAGGCCGACCCCAGCATGCTGAAGTCGCTGCCAGAATATTTACCGGTTGCACTTTTCGGTCGCGTTAAATTTGGCGATGCCGCCAAAAAACAATGGTCGCTCTGGCTTAAGACGAATGTCATGCCGGTGTGGGATGAATTTAAAATTTCCGTAGCTTTTAATAACGATGATTTGAATCTAGTCAAAGCTGTGCGCGCCTACGACCAGGATTTATTAATTGAAGCCTGTGCCGTTTTATTTTTATTAACGCACGACAATACCAAACCGAGTAAAGCGAAAGAAACGGACGATCAATACAATGAAGAAGACGATGACGGCGACCGTAATTATGCGCATGACGATTACGAAGGCCGTGGCGATGAAGATGGTCGCACGCATGACGATGAATACGACGAAATTTCTTTTAACTGATACGAAAATATTTTTAACTGAAAAGGTTGCACATGAATAGCCTGATTGAAATTGCCGCTACTGAAATTAAACAGCTTGCAACAGTAGAGCCGAAACAAGCGAGTAAAAAATTTGAGCTAATGGCAAATACTATGTCAGACGCTCAACTGATAGAAGTAATTGAAGCTATTGATATTGTCACCCTGACACAAATAAACAGTCAGCACGACCTCTCCTTTCCATCGATTATCGCCGAGCTTATGACGCCCGAAAAAATTCGCGACATAGTCTGCCAACAACCGCTCTACTGGGAAGAAAAAATAAAAAACAATGCTGACGAATTAAAGCAGCACACCTTTGAATTTTTAACCTATTTAATTCGCAGCCAGGACAGCGATGAAAAACGAGCTGAAATTTTGCAATGCGTTGCAGAAGATAGCGCAGGTTTATTCTATTTATCGATTCCTTTTATCGAACTCTATCGCGGCGAAAAAATCATCGACGAAGATTACGATATGTATCACAAAGAAACCTCAAGCCTACACGAGGAAGAGGAAGATTTAGAAGAAGCGCAAACCTTTACCGAACGCAATGCAAGCGAAGATCAGCATAGCCTTGGTTACGACGACCCACGCAGTCTGTTAGCCTTAATTCGTCAGTTAACGCCGGACGTGGAAAGAGATATTAAAAGCCTGATTCGCAATGAAAGCTCGGGCTGGGAGGCTATTATTAATAAATTTGCCACCGAGCTGGTGATACAAGCGAAAGACAAAAATACTGCTACTGATGAATACGCAGAAGTAGACGATATGTTTAGCTTTCTGGATTAACGCGTTCTAGATTAAGAATTTCCAGATTGAGGAACAAGCCTGCCATGCAATTAGCACTACGAAGTTCAAACCAAGGGCCATTTTTAACCCAAGTCATTACTTATGGCTTGGAACAAAAACGTTTAACCGCGGAACACCTTGAACAAATAAAAAATAAAGCCGTATTGATGAGCTTAAAATTTGCCGACAAATTTTATAACAAATATAAAATGGATTTGTTGGAGCAAGCCGCTCAAGATATTATCGGCGTAGCCAGTTTAGGCTTGGCGGAATTATCCCAGCAAGATCTGGATAAAGCGCTCACAGTGCTAACCAGCCCGGAAAGTATTGTAAAACCTTTTCAAAAAGGTTGGAGCATGCTCAGTCAAGTGAGCCTTACTAACGCCACACATAAATCCTTATACGGCGATGTAGACGCACATCTGCTCGCCAATATCTCCAGCGCACCCTATGACGATCAATGGCTGGGCTTGCGCCACTATGAAAATGCTCTGCAACGCTGGCAACAAGACCAAGCCATTACAACACTGAAAGAAGTGTTTTTCTGCACAAGTGCGCTAGATGATACGGATTTTTTCAGCCTTGAAAGCATGCTTGCCGAAGCGCTGATTTATCGGATCTGTTGCAATGGCGCAAAAGTAAAACCAGACTTAAAACATAAACTTAAAAATATAGAACTGCAGAACGCCTGGTTTGATGAAGAGTTTTTGCAAACGCAATTACAGAATACCTTAAACCTCCTACCTAAGGAACTTGCAGCCACCATTCGCGCAGACCTTGGCAAAAATTTTATTCAACAAATAATAAATACATTGAAATTTGCCAAGCGCTACCAAAAACTTTTGGCTGAAAATGCGACGCCAGAAAAACGCGATACCTTCGAGTACAAACAAAGTATGTTGCACCCGCTATTAGGGTGGCCGCAGTATCTTGAAATTTAGGCAGCGTTTGAGATTTCAATTATTACTAATACATCAAAACAGCCAAAAGCGGATGTCTGTGATACAAATCGGCAGCTTCCACAATCATACGATTAGTTCGACCTAATGTCTTTTCAGGCTAGGTATGAGACCTTGTGTATAACCAAACGCTTTGCGCCTGCATGACCAATTTTTTTCCGCATTGAAATTCATAACTTTAAAATCACTATTTTCTCTATTATCAACTTTAGTTAGGAAATTAGAGACTACTCGGAGAACGGGAAAAAGTGGGTTTATTGGGAGGTGCGCTATCGGCCAATGAGCGGCTAAATAAACGGGGGAGATAAAAGAAAAACCCCAAAAGCCTAAGCCTCTGGGGTTTCAGTAATGATGGCGGTGAGAGAGGGAGTCGAACCCTCGATACCTTGCGATATACACACTTTCCAGGCGTGCTCCTTCGGCCACTCGGACACCTCACCAATTTTTTACAACTTACCTAAAACTCAATATTAACTGCACGCCGCGTGCTCGTTACCGCCTTGTGGGCGTTGTCTTCGTAGACTCCGGCTCGGCCACTCGGACACCTCACCAATTTTTTACAACTTATCTAAAACTCAATATTAACTGCACGCCGCGTGCTCGTTACCGCCCTGTGGGCGTTGTCTTCGCAAACTCCGGCTCGACCACTCAAAATTTAACCAACTTCTGAGTTCTCTAGACCGCTGCGCAAGGGGGCGCAATGTACACAAGCAGCTATAAAAAGGCAATATTATTTGGCTGGCCAGGCGCTAAAAATACCACTCACATCGGTTTCGGGTGGCGCTGGAATGTCTTGTGAGGGAGTCCCTACGTAGATGAAGCCTATTATTTCATCCGAGGGCGCTAGTCCCAATCCCCGCTTCACATCCTCGTTGTAGGCCAAGTCGCCTGTTCGCCATACGGCCCCGAATCCCAATGCAAATAATGCGTTAAGAATATTTTGTGTTGCCGCTCCACACGCGAGAATCTGCTCATGCTTGGGAATGGAGGGATGCTCCTGACATTTAGCGATACTCACTATGATCATCGGGGATCGGAACGGCATATTTTTGGTTTTTTCGATGACAGCTGGGGATACCACAGGGTTCGATTTTGTTAGAGACGCCACCAACAGATTACTTAAATCATTCAAGCCTTCGCCTTCGATGGTTAGAAAGTGCCAGGGGCGAAGTTTTCCATGATCTGCTGCTCTTGAAGCGGCCTTGAAAACTTCTACCAAGTGAGCGTCACTTGGTACTGGCCCTATCACTTTGGTTATCGAAACTCTTTTTTGCAATACATCTAGTGCTTCCACATTCACCTCTCTTTCTCGGACAAATCTGTCGATTTAGGGACTTAAATTCGTATAACCGTGAACCCTGTACCATAATAAATGGATATCAGATGTAACTGCTTACTGAGCAGCTAATAACCAGTAACGAGTCAACCCATGCAAGTATCAAACGCCATAGTGGTGGTCGCGGCAGAAATTACCATAGTACTCCTGGTTTGTGCTGTGTTTTTTTTCTTTCATTCCCGCAAGCTCAAATCACTGGTGCGTCGTCAGCAAGAAAAAATTTTAGAGTTGTTGCAGGCTAAAAAACCTGCAGCTACACCGGTTCCACCCAGTGTCACCCACGACTATAAAACTTATTTAAACAGAGAACTTGATGCAACATCAGTGCAATTTAGTGCGGAGTCGCCGGGTTCTGATATTGCGCTCGAGCTGACAGATGATAGCCCTGCTTTTCAACGCATTCTCGCTTTACGTTATGCGTTTTTACGTGCCGAAGAATTGGGCACTACGGAGGACGCAGGAACACCGGAATATTGGAACATATTCCAACAAGCTTTAGCGCCGTTGCTTAATTCATCGCAACCTCAACCGCTTGAGGACGATTCCGAGCTTAAAGAAGAATTAAACACGGCGAAGAAGCGAATTGAAAATTTAGAAAAATTTAAGCGCCTGTTTTTTGATATGGAAAAACAATGGAAAAACGCGCAAACAAATGCTCAAGATTATTATGGTCAGTTGCTGGCATTGTCCGAAGGTGTGCATGATCGAGTTGCATTTAATGATGTCTTGAAAAATTACCATGGCGTTTACGATGCTCTTCATCAAAATATTACCCAGGTTATTCAAAACCCGGACGCATTTAGCAACAACAAAACGATTAATATAATTCGACAAGATCCTCGTGCTGCTGAAGAAATTGTGAAGCTTAGGAATGTTGCAGCAGACCAGCATCGCATTATCAATAACTTACAGCGGCAACTTGCAGAAGCAACCACCGCTGAAGAAAAAGAAATTGTGATTGGCGAGCTGCAACAACAATTACAACGCCAGGTACGGTTTGTTCAGGAATCCGAAACCTGCATCCAGCTTCTTGAGGATGAACTTGCAAAAGCGCATGAAGAAATGTCGGCCAAAGATAAAACCCTTGGCGAGACAAGCTTGTTGAGCGAAGAGAATAGACAGATAAAGAGTACTCTGCATAACTTCACATTAGAAAGCAAAGATCTTTTAATCAGCATTAATGAACTTGAAGAAGAAAATGACTCACTGAAACAAAGTATGAATCAAACAGTATCGATAACAACCCAAGCTGTGACAAAAGACGCAGTTGCTGACGCACATAAAATTCATGCTGAATTAACCGACTTGAAAAAGCAGTACGCTGAACTTGAAGAGAGATATCTTGATCTGAAATTAAGCCAGTTATAAATGTTGTTAATAACATAATAACATTCAATTACGATCGATTAATCCTATTTAGACTTAGCAGAGTAATGGACATTTAATTGAAAAAAAGTTTAATATGCCAAGAGTCGCAGTAAGCCTCTATAGGCTATATCTACTAAAATAAAAGTGCGTCTAACCGGATCCCCACAAAATGAGCAGCAAACAAGAACCTTTACCAATACAAGCTGAATCCCCCCAACAACAATACTACTTTCGCACACTTATCTGTTTTGCCGCAGCGGGAACATTAGCGGCTTATATTAATTGGTCGAACATTAGCTATCTGCACGCCATCACTATTCTCGGACTATTGATATATGCGTATGGGACTTATTATTTCACCCACAAGCAAGCTCCGGACACCCTCGCTAAAACATCTCGCTGGTTATCTTATATAGATGCGGGATTAATTGGTTTGGTTTTAGGCTTCACTAACTTTAGTGTTTTGCCCTGCGTGCTTTTTTTAACCATGATTCAATTCAATGCATTGATCAGCGGTGGAATTAGAAAATTAATGGAAGATAATTCTGCTTTTGCTATAGGTGTGTTGATCAGTTTTATTTTTCACTCTCCCAGCTTCGTCTTATCAACAAGTATAGAGATTAGTCTATCTAGCCTCATAGGTATTGCTGCCTACTTTTTAGTTTACGCTGTGTATATGCATCAGCGTTTTCATAAGTTATCGCTTTCTCAGAAGCAACTGGAGAACGAACAAAAATGGCACAAAATTCGCGCCTATAAGCTATCGCGTTATTTGCCCCCTACGGTATGGAAAGCGATCAACCAGGGCAAAGATGAAACCTTGCAGGCTGAACGCAAAAAAATCAGTATTTTCTTTTCAGATATTAAAGACTTCAGTCAGCTTGCAGAGGAAATTGAGGCTGAAGCATTGAATGAGCTTTTGAATCACTATTTAACCGAAATGTCTAAAATAGTTACCCAACACGGCGGCACCATCGACAAATTTATGGGTGATGCCATTATGGTTTTGTTTGGTGATAGCAATAGTCAGGGTGTAAAAGCTGATTGTATTCGCTGCGTATCAATGGCAGTGGCCATGAAGAAGAAAATGCGCTCATTGCAATTGGAATGGTTTAATCAAGGTATCAAAAAACCATTGCAAATTCGCATGGGCATTAACACGGGCTACTGCACGGTGGGCACCTTCGGTACCTCAAGCCATCTCGACTATACGGTATTAGGGACGGAGGTAAATTTAGCAAGCCGACTTGAATCTGCAGCAGAACCAGACGAAATTTTAATCTCTCACGAAACTTGGTCGTTATGTAAAGACACAATTATGTGTAGAGATAAAGGTGAGATTCCAGTGAAAGGATTTGCGCTGCCCGTGAAGGTATATCAGGTTGCAGATCTACGTAAAGATCTGGGCAAAAACCAAAGTTATTTTGAAGACCGCGCCGAGGGTTTTTCAATGTACCTGGATATGGATAAAATTCGTAATTACGATAAAGAAAAAGTTATAGAGTCACTGGAAAAAGCAGCAGAAAAGTTGCGTGACAAAGTCATTGTATAACAAGCTTATTGCCTTAACAGGCGCCCTACTTTAGGTTCAGCAATTTTGCTTGTACTTCTAAAGGGATTTATATCCAATCCCCCTCTTCTCGTATAGCGCGCGTACACTGAAAGATGTTCCGGCGCGCAACGATTTAGAATATCCACAAAAATTCGTTCCACACAATGCTCGTGAAAATCCTGATGTTCGCGAAATGAAATTACATAGCGCAACAGATCTTCATGATTTATTTTTGCACCTGAGTATTCAATAAACAAACTCGCCCAGTCTGGTTGACCGGTCACCGGGCAATTACTTTTTAACAAGTTGCTGTATACATACTCGCTCACAATGCTGTTCTTATCGGCAGTTAGCAAACTAGCGTCGGGATGGTAATTTTCTACAGCCACATCCAATTCATCAATACACATGGCGTCGGCGGGATCATGCATAGTCAATGCAGTCTTGTCCTGCAATCTACGCAAGTTTACAAAAACCTCTGCACTCGCAGCAGCAGATAAATCTTTAACTAACACATCCTCAACCTGACTCCAGTTTGAAAATTTTGTTTGGTTTAATGAATTTAAATATAACTTGAAAGATTTGGATTCAATAATAAATTGGCTATCAAACGGAATCGAAAATTCAGCGACAGCTACTTCAGGTTTACCCGTTGCATTCAGCCAGGACAATTCATAACCAGTCCAAATATCCCTGCCATAGAAAGGTAAACTCTCCGCAAGCCCAAGCGTTGCACGCGATTCGCTTCGTGGAATAGGAAACAATAGGCTTGCATCATACTCAGAAATATATGCGGTCTTTTGCCCTAAAGGGCTGGAGTCAATTACGTGTGCCATTTAATATCTCAACTAAGCGCGCAAGCGTTTGCCTGTTTTCAATAGGTGCAAACTGATCATAAATAATATCACCACACCTAACACCAAACCTAAAACTGCATTCACAAAATTTATATCACTCACACCTAATATGCCGTAGCGAAATGCATTTACCATGTGGAAAATAGGATTCAAACGAGAGATATGCTGCCAAATTTCAGGGAGCAAACTGATTGAGTAAAACACCCCACCAAAATAAGTTAGCGGCGTAAGAATAAAGGTGGGCACTATGGAGACATCATCAAAAGTGTTCGCGTAAACGGCATTGATAAAACCCGCTAACGAAAACAACATGGAGGTAAGCAGCACAATAGTTAAGGTAATTAACCAGCTATGAATGTGTAAATGCGTAAATATCAATGACATTAACGTGACGAGGATTCCAACACACAATCCCCTTGCAACTCCACCCATAGTATAACCTAGCAATATTATGTAATTGGGGGTGGGCGAAACAAGTACCTCTTCAATGCTGCGCTGAAATTTCGCGCTAAAAAATGACGAAACAACATTTGCATAGGCGTTAGTCAACACCGCCATCATAATTAACCCGGGAGCTACAAACTGAATATAACTAAACCCACCCATGTCACCAATGCGGCTGCCAATAAGCTTCCCGAAAATAACAAAATACAATGCCATGGTAATAACCGGTGGCAATAGCGTTTGAACCCAAATGCGCGTAAAACGTTTAATTTCTTTGCGCAAAATTGTTATAAATGCAATCCATTGTTCGCGAGGCTCCATATTATTGCCCTCCAGGTGAATTTGACGATTGGGCGATCATGGAGACAAACATCTCTTCCAAACGATTTGCCTTGTTGCGCATGCTAATAATTGAAATACCTTGCGCGCTTAAGCTTGAGAAAACTTCATTCACAGATTGGCCGCGCTCAACCTCCACCTCAAAAGAATGCTCGTCGATTTTTTTAGTTTTAAACCCTGAAATGATTAAATCTTCTGGCAGATTGCCTGATGCATCTAAAATGAATACCTCTTTATTTAATTGCTGAAGCAAACTCTTAACGCTGGTATTTTTTACCAGTATGCCTTTATCGATAATTGCAACGTTTCGGCAAAGGCTTTCCGCTTCCTCTAAATAATGAGTGGTCAATATAATGGTAGTACCCGCCTCATTAATCTCTCGCAAAAAATCCCACATGGACCTGCGCAATTCAATATCAACACCTGCTGTGGGCTCATCAAGAATTAGTAACTTGGGTTCATGCACCAAGGCTCTGGCAATCATCAAACGACGTTTCATACCGCCGGATAATGTACGCGCTGGAGAGTCACGCTTGTCCCACAGATTAAGTTTTTTTAAATATTTTTCGGTTTGGCTTTTCGCGTATTCGCGCGGCAAACCGTAATAACCTGCTTGCTGCAAAACAATATCTTCTACTTTTTCAAACAAGTTGAAATTGAATTCTTGCGGTACGACACCAAGGAATTTTTTAGCCTGGGAAAAATTGGTATCAATGTTAACGCCAAAAATTTCTATATCGCCCGATGTTTTCCGCACCAATGAGCTGATAATCCCAATTGTGGTAGACTTTCCGGCACCATTCGGGCCAAGGACAGCAAAGAAATCACCCGGCATTACATCAAGTGAAATACCTTTTAAAGCTTCCAATTTATTATTGTAAACTTTAGTGAGGTTACGAATTGAAAGTGCTGTGGACATAACGCCCCTGTTTTCATAATTGATGTAAAAAGATGAGATTTTAAATCTATGACGATTAACGATTTAGACAAAAGCTATTTTGATTTTCACTTAAACTTGCTAAACACATTTATTGGACAATTAAAGCAACAACCACCATTTTGCATCGACAACATCGATTCAGATGATAAGAGCTTTTTATTGGAGTTAAGTCAATTGCCCAAAGTTGGGGGTAGCGAGCTTTTAATTCAAGGGCAGCAATTGTTTTGTCGAATTGTAGCAGCCTATCCGCATCTTATGCCTTTAGTGCCGAGAGACTTGTTATGGTTTTTTGGAGGAGATTGCCTGCACTACATGCCTGACGAAGAGATTTCAGTATTTCAACAGTTGGATGAATTACGTGAGAATGCTAAAGAATCAAACCAGGCTTTTTCGTATGAAAAGGCGCGCTTAAGCACTATGGGATTACATTAGAAAAATTGATCAGGGAAGATGTAAACAAATTAAAACTGGAGCGGGAAACGAGACTCGAACTCGCGACCCCGACCTTGGCAAGGTCGTGCTCTACCAACTGAGCTATTCCCGCAAATGGCGTCCCCAAGGGGAGTCGAACCCCTGTTACCGCCGTGAAAGGGCAGTGTCCTAGGCCACTAGACGATGGGGACTAAAACGCAATTTTGCCTGGCGGCAAGAACTATAAATACAGACTACAGATAATGTAAAAAATTGGAGCGGGAAACGAGACTCGAACTCGCGACCCCGACCTTGGCAAGGTCGTGCTCTACCAACTGAGCTATTCCCGCAAGTGGTATCCCCAAGGGGAGTCGAACCCCTGTTACCGCCGTGAAAGGGCAGTGTCCTAGGCCACTAGACGATGGGGACCCAGAAACCTCCCGCTTAAACGTTTGTGACGTCGTCTGCAGAAGTGGGGCGCATTCTAAGGAGCACGCCTAACTCTGTCAACACTTTTATTCTTAATTTTATAACTTTGGAAACAAGCACTTAGGCAATACATGAGTTTGCATATTACATAATCTATTTGGTTATTTTAACGGTGCTATACTCCTTACAGCAGTACTATTTTCAGAAGTAACCCTATGTCCATTTATATTGTTGTAACCATCATCGTTTTACTATTGGCGCTAGCTGGGTATGCGTTTATTAGTCAATCGATTGAGAAAAAACGCGTTCAACGCCAACGCATCCTCATGGCGTTGAAAACCAAACACCGCAACTTTGTGTATCTTATTAATGGATTTCCGCCTAATTTTCTAACCGCTGACTTGTTAGGCCTGATTTACCGCGCTCTTATAGATACGTGTGAACAACTGAGCAAAATTGAGCCTAAAGAACAACGCCATTTGGACGACATAACTCTTTACACCAATCAATTGAGTGCCCTACCCAAAAGCAGCCCTGCGCAACGCCCACGCGTTGACAATCCCCAAGTTATGAAAGAAATACGACAGCACTTACAGGAAGTCCAACATTTTTTGGTGCAGCAGGAAACTGCAAAGCTTATTAATAAAGTGCAATTCGGTGCCTTTATGGACCAGTTAAAACGCTTAAGCCTGCAGATGTCAGTGGATGCCTACTTATACTTTGCAAAGCAGGCACAGCAAGCGGGCAAGTTACGCCTTGCCATTCACTATTTCACGCTCGCGAAAAAAACACTAGCGACTGAGAATGCCAGTAGAGCCTATGACAAACAAATAACCCAGCTTGAGGCAATTGTTAGCAAACTGGAGGAAAAAGCTCAAATGAGCGACGAGCCAAATGAAGTCACCCCGGGCGCCACGCAGCCTGAAACGGCAAAAGAATGGGAAAACTTCACCCCCCCTACAGATGACTGGAAAAAGAAGCAGATGTACGATTAAGACCGCACAGCAATCTACTTATTTTTTTCCAAATTAATAGATGCGGAATTGATGCAATACCTAAGGCCAGTTGGCGCAGGTCCATCGGGAAATACATGCCCGAGATGACTGCCGCACTTGCGGCACACAACTTCTGTGCGATGCATACCGTGGCTAGTGTCGTAAACTTCTTTAATGCTTGTCTTGTTTGCTGGCTCGTAAAAACTCGGCCAACCGCAGCCCGCATCAAACTTGGTTTCAGACGCAAACAAGGGTTCAGCGCAAGCCCTGCAGAGATAGGTTCCATCGCTAAACTCATTCCAATACTCACCAGTAAAAGGCCGCTCTGTGCCTTTTTGACGGCAGATACGATATTGCTCCGGCGTTAATTTTTTTTGCCAGTAGGATTCATCGTTAAATTCTGATTCAGACATATCTCACCTTCTCTGAATTAATAATGGCGTAATATTTTCGCACGGACTAAAAAGTGTTCGAGATCTTAAATGGGGCCATAAACGCAAAAATAAAGAAGTCATTGAGTTAAACATAAATTTATCCTAATGCCCATTACGATTTCCTTGACATGACTGGCAGCAAACACCGATTATTCACGGCTTGCAATTAATATTCGCAATACATTTATATATCGCACTAAAGGCATCTTACTGCAATGAGCAACATTAAAAAATCCGACAAGTTAAACGGGGTTTGTTACGACATTCGTGGTCCCGTACTTGAGCACTCATACCGCCTCGAAGAAGAGGGTCATCGCATCTTAAAGCTGAATATTGGCAACCCTGCCCCGTTCGGTTTTGCAGCCCCCGACGAAATTATTCAAGACGTCATCTACAACCTTCCCAATGCCGAAGGTTACACTGCTTCACGCGGATTATTTGTTGCACGCAAGGCGATTATGCAGGAGTGCCAACGCCTAAAGATTCCAAATGTGGAAATCGAAGATATTTTTCTTGGCAATGGTGCAAGTGAACTTATTGTTATGGCCATGCAAGCACTACTTAATAATGGCGATGAAATTCTAGTGCCAGCACCAGATTATCCTTTATGGACTGCCGCCGTAAATCTTGCGGGAGGCAAGGCGCGCCATTATCTGTGCGATGAGCAATCAGACTGGTTTCCCGATATTGCGGATATTAAAAGTAAAATTTCTGACAAAACGCGCGGCATTGTGGTGATAAACCCGAACAACCCAACTGGCTCGGTTTATAGCGAGGATGTTCTTGAGCAAATCGTTCAGCTCGCGCGCGACCATAACCTGATTATTTTTGCCGACGAAATTTACAGCAAAATTCTGTACGACGATGCTGAATTTATTCCTATGGGCCGCCTTGCACACGATGTGGTCTGTGTGAGTTTCAACGGCCTATCCAAATCTTATCGTCTTGCCGGATTCCGCTCTGGCTGGATGGTGATCACCGGTGCCAAGCATCGCGCAAAAGGCTATATTGAAGGCCTCGATATGTTGGCCTCTATGCGTCTTTGCGCAAATGTGCCCGCCATGTATGCAGTGCAAACTGCATTGGGTGGCTATCAAAGTATCGGCGAATTAATTATTCCCGGTGGCCGCTTACGCGATCAGCGCGATGCCGCCATGAAAGCACTGGCAGCGATTCCCGGTGTTTCCTGTGTAAAGCCTAAAGGCGCCCTGTACCTCTTCCCCAAATTAGATTTGGATATGTATAAGATCAAAGATGACCAACAAATGGTATTAGACTTTTTGATTCAGGAAAAGATTTTATTAGTACAAGGCACAGCATTTAACTGGCCAAACCAAGATCATTTCCGTATTGTATTTTTACCTCGCGAGGATGACTTAACAAGAGCGATCTACAGATTCGGTGAATTTTTGTCACGCTACTCGCAATAAAATTTTTAGTTAGAAACAACAAAGCCCGCAATTGCGGGCTTTGTTGTTTTAGAATTAGCTCATCCTGTTCATGCTGAGCATTTGGATTTGCTTGCACCCCTCACCTTGAGTACGCAGCAGTCGAAGGTCTTGTAAAATAAGCTTCTTAAACCCTTCGACTGCTTCGCGCTCAGGACGAACGGAAAATATTGATTCTGTAAAAATTATCCTTATATGTTAACGCGATTTATTTTTAAATGTGAGCTGGAATCCTATACACCAATAACTTCAACTGTTGCTCAGAATTAACATCCGGAAAGTCAGGATGCGGAGCTAAACGTTCAATAAATTCTGCTTTCGGCAATTGTTCCTCGAATTGCATTTTCAAAAAATCATCACTCAGCTCCGGAGCATTTAAACATGCCAACACCAAGCCACCTTGCGGCATCAACTCAGGTAAACGACGTATAACTTTTCCATAATCCTTTTCCGCGATGAAACTTCCTTTTTGATACGAAGGTGGATCTACGATGACCAAATCATAAGGACCAGGCTTTTTAACCCTGCTCCACGATTTCAATATATTTTCTGCGACAAATTCAGTTTTTTCTTTAGGCATGCCGTTAAGCTGATGATTAGACCGGCCGAAATTTAAAGCTGGGCTACTCATATCCACATTCACAACTTTTTGTGCTCCGGCCGCCACGGCTACTACTGAAAAAGCGCAGGTGTATGCGAACAAGTTTAATACACATTTTTCTTTAACATGCTTTTCAAGCCATTGCCGCCCCGCCTCCATATCCAGAAAATATCCGGCATTTTGCTGCGTATTCAAATGTAGATTGAACAGTAAATCACCCCGCCGAGCGAAAACTTTCTCGGGCATGGCTCCCAGGATAACTTCCGATGGTGAATTCGCCAAATAACGACGCTGCACCAGTACGCAGGATAAGTTTTCACTTAATTTGTTCTGCAGAAAACATACAAGTTCACCAAGCCAGTTTTCAGGTGGCTCTTTATACAAAACAAAGACGAGTACCGGCTGATAAAAATCAACGTTTAAAAATTCAAAGCCTTCGAAGCAGTGGCCTCTTCCGTGTAAAACTCTAAAGCTGTCAATCAACGGTTGGGATGCTAAGACTTCAGTTAAAGCAGTTATTCTGTCAAACAATAATTTCATGTGTTTACCGACAATGGATCTGGTTTACCTGTATTCGGCACACCGACATTCAGACCACCGTTATCTGGAGTGCCTATAGGATACATAATAAATTCATCGTAACCTACCAACACAGTTTGGTAGCCTGAAAAGGATTTATCTAATTCAGGATCATTTGAATCAACCAAAAGCGGCCTGCGCTGTAAGGATAATATTTTTTCTTTAGTGGCAATAATAAGAATGTTAGACCGATCAATCTTGCGTAATATTTCTGGCGTTAGCTGCTGGTTACCACGACCAAGAATATGCCCCTGCCCGCCAATTGCAGTAATAATTAATTTGATTTCACCACTGTGATTTTTGATGATTTGATAAAGGTGTTGAGCTGTTACATCCGCTGCGACTAACTTACGATTCAATATCACATCAACACCTAACAGTGTTCCTTCAACACCTAACTGATCCAAAACCACCTTAGTAGTTGAGCCGGGTCCGACAATGTACAGGGTGTCATCAACTAAATTATCAATAAGATAATTCGCGATATCGAGCTTAATCAATTCATCTTGCGGAGCACCGCTATTTTTCACTTGTTGCAAAAATTGGGGTAATACAGGCGCATTCATCGAAGCATAGATTCGCGTTTTTACTTTTCCCTCACGAAAAGCCACTTCATCTATGTCGCGCACATCGCACGCTTGTACATTGACGAGTTGCTTTTTTAACAGGTAGACCAATATTTCGCCCGCAGCTTCAGGAGTAATGGCATAAACACCTGAATGCATTTTCACGCCAGAAGGAACCCCCAATACAACCTGATGCTCCGCGTGTTCCTGTTGCAAAGCATCGGCAATATTGCGGGCAGTACCATCTCCGCCAGCAAATAAAATAATATCAACGGATTCTTTAACCAACGCGGCCACAGCTTTAAAAGTATCTTCCGCGCTTGATGGATTATTTTGCGGATAACCAATTAGCGAGCACTCAAATCCAGACTGATGCAAAGCGGCCTCGCCCATATCACCAGCAAAACAGTAAATGTGAATATCTGATGCGAAGGGTTGCAATATGTTTAGGCAGCGCTGCATACGTGGAAGCGCCCGCGGTTCAGCACCGCGAGCAAAAGCTTCCGCTCGAATTTCGTCACCGTCACTGCCCTTTAAACCGACGCTGCCGCCGATTCCAGCGTAAGGATTTATAACGAGGCCAAGCTTGAATTTATTCATAGCCGGATTCTTTAACACCAAAACCCAAAATACGTAACCATTCAGCCGTTGCTTGATCAGCATTAATTACCTGGTAGTTTTGGAATTCACGCCGCACGGGGTAATGTTTACGCAAACTATCAAAACCTGTTCCAAAATCTTGTTTACCTTCACGAGCGTTTTGCGCGAGTAACCGCAAATTTTTATCGTCATTTGCAATCGAATAAACTTGGGAGACGAGCTGCTTCACCTGTTGCCAGGTGGTGCTATTACCAGCAACCTTTCGCTGATTATTAGCAAGCGGAGGAACCAAATTTTTTATTGATAAATTCGCAGGCTTTTTTAAATGCGAGCACAGTGCCTGGTAAATCATCTCCGTGCCTTTCAATTTTCCATCATAACTATAACCCGCAATATGCGGTGAACCTAAAGCAACTTTATCCAACAACTCTAGAGAGATGTTGGGCTCTGGCTCCCAAACATCGAGCACTACTCGAACATCGTTACGCTCGGTTAAAAATTGAAGTAAATCTGCATTGTTGATAACCGCACCGCGGCCGCAATTTAATAAAACGGCTCCGGATTTTAATTGCTTTAATTGAGCTAAATTAATCAAATGAAAACTCGGATGCGCACCGGTTTTGGTGAGCGGAGTGTGCATACTAATAATATCGCAAGCCAATACTTCTTCGAGTGTGGTCAAATCTGAATTATGTTCTGGTACCCGCAAAAAAGGATCGTAGCAATAACAATCTACGCCCTGTAATTTCAAACGTTTATATAATAAACCACCAACATTTCCACAACCGATAATGCCAAATTTTTTATCAAGCCAATTCACATCCAAATGACAAAGTGCAGCGTAAACATATTCAACAACTGAATTCGCATTGCAACCAGGCGCACTTGAGTATGCAATTTGATTATTTTGCAACCATTGTTGATCCAGGTGGTCAACACCAATTGTGCAGGTGCCTACAAAATCAACCTTACTACCTTTTAATAGGGATTTATTTACGTTAGTTACCGAACGGACTAATAAAGCAGATACGTCGAGAGTATCCGTGTTAATCATTGTGCGTCCGGGACGAGTAATTACCTCTCCGATTGATTGGAAAAACTCTTTTACTAATGGGATATTTTCGTCCGCCAGGATTTTCATAAATTTTTTCTCAAAAGCTGCTGTCTTTTTGTAGAAAAGGTGTTGTCTTTTAAATCTTTAGCATATACTTAGTTTGAAGATGGCTTCCAGCCGCTTCTTTACCGACCGAAGTTCGCGCAGAAATGCCAGCTAAAATAGTCGGTCATCACCAACCGCTTGAACCGAGGGGGTGGCATTATGAAGACCTCAGACACAACCCACAATATGGATAATGTGGTCGACTTCTTCACCGGCAAAACCTTTTCTAAACTGCATGATGAGCGCTTTATACGTCTCGCACCTGAGCTAGATGGCCTCGAAATGCTCTACTCCAACGATACCAGTTCCGAAAAACTCTTTAGCTTGAAAATCCTTTGCTGGGGTTTGCGAGCTAATGGTGAGGTGGTTGGCTTGGTTCCCTGGTTGAATGACATTGTACCCTGCCCCGATTTATGTGATCCCCTGAATGGCCACTTTGAAGGCTATTACGACCAGGGAATTGATGACGTTTTCTTTGAAGCGCCTATTCATAAGATCGTGGAGCTGGAAACCGCTGCTGATTATTACGAAATCGAATGCGAAAGCGATGAGGACGTAGTTCAGGAAATACCCGATATGATCGGGACTCACGCAGTTTTAGCCACACCCGGGCAAAAACATCTGTCTTTGGTAGAGGTTGTGAGTTGGCGTTTGCTACATGACGGCAGCATTTATGGCATGTTAGCTGACACCTTAAAAGTGATCAGTACTCCCGTACTTCCTGGAGATGACTGTCTTTACGCAGCGCAAACAAACGATAATTTCCGCTACTTTTTCCAACATCAAATTGCCAATAAGATCAAAGCACAGGACCCCGAAGCACTTGCCGCTATTTCATTATTGGTTGAAGACGTTTAACACTTAAGCTGCCTGTTACTATAGTTAATATAAGGGGCAGCTTGTTTTCCACTTCTTGCCTATCTAATACACTCCTATAAATGCGTGTAGATACTCGCAAAAAACTCTCTTCAAAACAGATGTTCAAACATCACGAATGTAAAAATTTATTAAGCACTTACCATTCGCCAGCATCCATCCCTTTTCAGTTTGGGCTTATTGCCTGAGTTTCAGGCGAATTGAAAACATATGAAGCTTTAAGAAATTTTTATGAAGAAATTTGATGATAAATCATTCGGAAGATATTAAAAGCTATGTGAGTTTATGTGGAGATCTTTTTTATATAATAACAATAATTTTTTTCATCAGAGTCCTGCGAAATTAACTCGTAACCCAGGAAATGGCAGAATTTTGGAATATCACGTGTGGTTGAAGGATCTGTTGCAATTACTTTAATTATATGCCCATTCGCAAGTTCCTTTACTGCTTTATGCAACATCATCACGGGCTCTGGACATAACAAACCGCTCGTGTCTAAAACCATATCAATTTCGCTATTCATAGTATTACTTCGTCTAAAAACAAACTGCAAAAACACATCGCATTGCTACACTCAGCTTAGGATATTTAAAAGTAGCCAATCGTCTACTCACTACCGGGGAAAAGGTTTCGATGTCTCGGATTTCAATAAAAACTCATGAGTCAAATGATTTTTTCTCTCGTCAAACTCTCGAACTTACCTTTAGACTATTGCGGAATAATAATCCGGGCTTATCAAATGCAATTAAAAACACTATGTCTCATATAAACATAGTGCCATACGAAATTATCCGCGGACTTCACACCGGCGAAATGCATTTAAACGCCGACATCTATCAAACATTAAACGCTCATACAATAGGCCAAATTGTTTATACGCTAACAAAAATTGGTGAGCTTGCGTTGGCAAAACACGATATGCCGCCCGAGCATTTAAATCAGCTGCGTCGACTAATTGAAGACTGGGTGCAGTTGACCGAATGGGTGTTGGGCCAAACCACAATCGACAAAACTGCCTACCATTAGTCATCACTTAAACACACGAAGATGACCCGTAACCTCCTCGCGATCATGGTATAGCTGCTTAAATTGTATATCTACTTTTAAACCCGCATTACCCAATTCTTTTAGAATACGTTGCTCGCATTTTTTAACTTCAAGATAACGCTGTTTCATCGGCAACTTCAAATTAAAAATTGCTTCGCGGCAGTGACCTTTGGCAAACCACTGGATGATCATGCTGGTAACACGAGCAGGTTTATCCACTATGTCGCACACCAGCCAATCAACCTTCTTTTTCGGTTCGTACAAAAAACCATCGGTAAGAATGTGAAGTACCTGACCGGTTTCCAGCAAATTTTTATCCATAGGACCATTATCTACCGCTTCAACGTACATTCCACGCTGAACCAATTGCCATGTCCAACCGCCTGGCGCAGCACCTAAATCGACAGCGCGCATTCCAGACGCCAAACGATCATCCCATTCAGCTGCTGGTATAAAGTGATGCCACGCTTCTTCAAGCTTTAATGTTGCACGACTTGGTGAATCCTTGGGCAAACGCAATCGCGCAATACCCATGGACCATTGCGAACTATTGGTGTAAAAACTTACACCCAAATAAGCTTCAGTGCCTGTAATAAAAATGAGGTGTAGCCGCCATGGGCTTCGATTATCTAAACGTTGATGCTTACGCAAGGCATTACTGAACGGACCGGTGAATTTTTTACTGAGTGTCGATAATTCTTTACCATCATTAGTATCAACTGTTTCAATAACAAGTTCGCGTGCTATCGGAAAGTCTTGTGCGGCCTTTAACAACGGTGTGACGCGATCAGTAACTGGCAGATCAGTAATGGGCGCTTGAGTTACGAACCATTGCCGAGTAAATATTAATTTTCTGAAACCCAGTTTTTTTTGTAACTGCATGGCGCCATCAGGCTCATGCGTAATAAATGTTACGTATGCCGAATTATCTTTTGTTTTACTGTATCCATAAATTTCTGCGTCATTGGCAAGATCACTGATTTCTGCGGCACATTCTTTTTCAAAACCAGCACGGCAATGTAAAAATAAATAATTCATACGATCTCGTATTTTATAAAATCAACGCTTATTAACCTGTGTAAACAGGTTTATTCTGCAGATGTAATTAAATTAGCTTCTTGTCTTGTTAAGATGGAAACACTTTCAGTAGTTAAGTCGAAAACAATGGATATGTCACCGCGCGCTAATTGCTGTTCAACTTGTTTTACTTTTTGTGCAAGCGAAAATTCAACTTCACCATAATCTGTTCCTTCGCGGGTTATAAATTCTTCGATTAATCCTTGCAGTGCTTCGGGAGAAATTTGTTGATACGGAATAATCATATTTAGCACTTAGTATTTAATGAATTGATATTTTGCTTGTTCGACGAGTGAGAGAAAGTTACTCTTAGGCCAACATTTATTGAGCTCACAGGCTATTCATCATAAGCAGACCTTTCATGTAAATTGTCTGCCTTCATAAGAAGGAAACCATTGTGCAAACACAGTTAGTTTTAACCATTATCAGCGACGACAAACCTGGCGTAGTTGAAGCGCTAGCGCAAACAATCACGCAACATCAAGGCAATTGGCTGGAAAGCCGTATGGCGCAATTAGCAGGTAAATTCGCGGGCATTCTACAAATAGCGGTAGATTCTGAAAATGAGGCCGCATTGCGTGAAGCTCTGGAAAATCTGGCGCATCAAGGTTTAAAAATTGTAACTGAATCTGCGAATGATACAAAAACGCCACCCGGCAAAGAATTTCAATTCAGCGTTGTGGGCAATGATCGCCCCGGTATAGTATTTGAAATCGCACAAGCTTTCGCCAGCCGACATATTAACATGAGCGAGTTGGAAACCGCTTGTTCGAGTATGCCTTGGTCGGGGGAGCCTATGTTTGAAGCAACGGGTTTGATTCAAGTGCCAAAAACTGTTGATATGGATGAGCTTTATGACCAGCTAGATACTATCGCTGATGAGCTTGCGATAGACGTTCGACTGGAATCACCGGCAACGGAAGTGCATCATTAATTGATCAGCATTACATTTGAAGCGGGTTATGGCCTGCTTTTATTTTTCTGCGTTTACGCGTGCATCAAACTTTTCCAACTCAATATTGATCGCCTCGGTAGATATATTGACCTCATAAAATGAAAACAATAATGAAATCACCAATAAAATAAGGCTATTTGCGAATAATATTTGCCCAGTGATGGGCCATTGGATAAGAAGCGCAAACATAGAAAGCGTACATAATACAAACGATAAGACACCAAAAGCTTGCATGCGCCGAATGACTTGAATGCGCAAGCGCAAATTATCAATTTGACGCAGCACAAGCACTTCGGACGTTGCATTTTCGACACTACTGAGTTGGCGAATGACATTCGTTAAAACCACAAAGCGGTTTGTGTAGGCCAAGAGCAATAATGAAATGGCCGGAAATAATAAGCTCGGCGTTGTGATGGTCATTTCCATAAAATTCTTCTTGATAGGTAAAAACCAGAGCTTAACAAAGTGTATGGTTACTGCAATCTCTCACGCCAGTAAATAACCCGGTCATGGCCGCGATAGGAACCAAAGGTAAAAGTCGCATTAGGTAAAAGATCTGAAAAATCGCCATCCTGATTCCAATCGGAGCGCAACCAAGGCAAGGATGTAAGATTAACCCCCACCGCAAACGTGCCCGTCCCGCCATTGGGGGCGGTAAAAACTTGACCAGCAACGCCTGCATTGAAGCCAACATGAGTAGCGGTGAGATTTGCGTATGTGCCCTGGGTTGAACCGCCGTTAAGGGCAACCGTGCGATTAGCATCCACCGAAATTGCACCAGCAGGATAAGTAATGGCTGCGCGAGGCACCTGTGTGCAGGAGTCATTGGTGTTCAAACTAAAGCGATTTCCAGCCCAATATTCCGTGGCAAAATTAACACGTAATGGCGCAGTTTCTGGCCCAAATGCATCGTCTAACCGCAACCGGCCAAAGCGAAAATTCAATGCGGAACCTAAAGTCGCTGCTGTGCAACTGCTAGTAAGCACGCAATTTCCACTTGTACCTGGATTGGTATTCAAATCTGCGGATCGTATGGTTCGGCCGTCTAAACCATCATTTAATCTCAAACCCAGTACTGCACTTTCGTAGACACCATCGGGAACAACTTTCCCGCCGCTCACTAAACGCGCGAAAGTTCCTGCGCCTCCGGGCAACGCCATTATGCCAGACACCCAATTTGATGGTGCCGTTGAAGTGAATCGACTAGCGCTTCCATTTAACGTGTTTAGATCAGCCCCGTTGTCTGCATTTTCAATTGAATACACAGGTAGCGCTAAAGTGCCGGAGTAGCCGCCGGCATAATTAGTTACTGGGCTATTGCCTAAGGTTTCAGCCTGCAGCGTATAACCTAGCGAGAGGTTTGATTGCCCCATATAAGTGAAGCTGCCACAACCATTACTTGCCGTAGGGTTCAGCAGACGGAAATGATCTGGATAAAAACGGCCAGCATTGACCGACGCCAAACCGTCGATGTCCCCTGCTCCCAGATAATCTCCATCCGCAATGTGCGCTCGTAGGGCTACGGTGCCTACTTCATTCCAGGCGACCGTGGTATTACCAAAGTTAGCCCCGGTTGAACCAGTTCTTGTGAATGCATTGGGATTTGTAAGTGAACCTAAACTCCCCGCAACCGGGTTTACCAAACCGGCGATCTTTAAACCTACGTTTTCAGTGGCGGGCGCGGTTTCCCGCCCAAAGTTCGGGGGCATGCGCGGCAAGGCTGGCGGCACATAGTATGAATAAACCTCGACATTCGCTTTAAACGGAGCCCCGGCGGCAATAAATCCAACGCCAGTTTGGGTAGTGCCCGGGTTAGTAACGTTGGACTGGCTTTGAATAGAAGTAATTTTTAGATCATAAGGCTTAACCACAAAGACATTACTCGATCCGGTAAAGGTGTATTGAGGTTCCGTAGGTGTTTGCGCCAACGCCAAATTTGCAAATAGTTGCACCTGCCCAACGTCAGAATAATTCATCGGGAGAGGCGCCGAGCCATTCGCATCGAAGCTCACATTAACATCGCTGTATAGGATCGGGTTGGCTAAATTAGCGTTGCTTTGAATCAGCGTATTGTTCACCCTCAGGGTTTCACCCGTAATGCACGTGGACGGATTCACACACTTGTAAGCCATTTTTATGGTTTGCGGTGCGGTGAAGCGTGCAACACATGCCCCGGTTGTGGCATTTGTTCGAAGCGCCCTCAGATATGGCATATCACCATCAGATTCTGAACTGAGCTTTCCTGCAATTTGATTGGTGACATCCTCAGACACTCCAGTCTTGGTGCGGGAGAAAACAAATCCAGACTTATAAAAGGTAGTTGTGCAGGAATTGGACACCGTACATGAGCCCCCTGTACAGCATTTGCGCGCATTGGTGGCTGGTGTTACTTCTCCCGAAAGCGTCACAGTCGCCGTTACACCATCATTCGCGAGGGGATAAAACAGGTCCAGGGTTCGAGTGCCGTCCACCAAAGCCGTGGTCGTGCTGGTGAGCGTACCTGCGGTAGTTGATAGAGTAACATTGGCGTTAACGGAGTAATCGATATTGGTACAAGGCGATACGCTGTCTGCACAGGCCCTAACAGTGATATCAGCGCCCTGGCAGGCTAGATTGGTTGCATCCATTACCAATTCGTAATGGTCCGGTGCCGGGCAGGTTCGAACGGTTTTTAAGAGATTATCAATCGCTGTTTGAGGGAGCGCACCCGAGTAAATGTTGACTTCATCAATGTTGCCAAGGAAGTGAAAAGAGGTTTGCCGCCCCTCTGCCGATGCAGAAGTCTCGCCGCCGATTCCTACAGTTCCCGAGCCATCCTTCCAGGTTCCTGAATAAGCACCAACTGCTTTGGCCTGTAGCGTTCCCGCCTGGTTATACACATATAGTGTTACGGTTTTTGCCGTTGTATCGACAGCCGCTGCCACGTAGTACCAGGTATTGCTGGCAATAATCGCGTTCGTGTCCACACAAAAAACACCACAGTTAGGGTTGGTGCCCTGCCCCGTTACCGCACCATTGTTCGTTACGTTGCGGTTAAAAAATCGCAACGCAGGGCTCCCTGTACCGTCTGCCAGGCTTAAACCCCAGCCGTCATCAGCATCATCGCGAACCAGAATCCGCTGGTGTTGAGCCCCCGCATTGGTCGACCGAATCCAGGCCGCAAACGTGAAACCATTAGGTAGCGTGGGGAAACCCGATAGTTCTACATAACTGTAGAGCCTGCCGTTAGCAGTGCCATCAAACGCACCATAGCGACAGGTACTTTGTGAAGCCGCCGTATAGGCGGGGTTACCGGACGTTGTAGAAGGAAGTGCGCCGCCTGTTGTAGCGACGCTTGCCCTACCATGATTATTGTTGCCGCTGTTATCTTTCACCTCAGTGGCCGATCCGTTCCAAATAAGCTCGTCCATTTTCCATGAACCCAGTAATACCGGAGTCGAAGTAACACCGCTGCACAGCGGAGCGAAGTTAGCCGTAGTGAATGCAGTTGGCTGATAGTTAACAATTACCTCATTACCACTTGCCGTAAAGCTGGAGCCAGACACCGCACCGCTAATAGATGAACGAAAACCAAAACTCACCGTGCTATTAGCGTAAACAAACGCGTTCAAATCAACTTCGTTGGCACCAGTGATTGTGCCCGTAGCGTATATGAGCAACTGCGAAGACGTAAAATTCTCCGTGGAAACCCGATAACCTAAATCGACATTCCCGTTCACAAATATACGCGTTGTGCCCGATGCGGCGATTCGTCGTAAAACTGTCTCCTGGCCTAACGTGAGATTGCCGTTAATCCAATAGTCCCCCGATTGAAGCTCTACTTCAGATCGGTAGTTAGTATCAAAACCCCTGGTTCTATAGGTGCCGTTTGCAGTGGTAAATCTAAGCGTACCCCATGCATTAACCGATACCGTCGTGTAGTCACCTGATGTTCTGGATACCGTAAGCAACGAGAGAACCGTTATTGCGCCACTCGAACCAGAGGTATTTGAAAAAGTCACGGGCGCAGTCGTTGCCGGTACGCCACTGCCCACACAACTTGATCCGCTACAAGCTACCCATGAAGAGTTGTCGGTGAGTGATTTGGTTTTCAAGGTAGCGCTGCCGCCGGTAATCGCGGAGTGATAGCTCAAATAAATATTGCCCGATGCGCCCGTAGCCTGAATGCCGTTACTAAAAATAACATCGCAAGCTACCGCCCAGCTTTTTGCGGAACATAGAATGCAAAACACAAACAGCAATAGTGTTTGAAATAAAGATTTAACATATCGCCGTGAAAAATTCATTTTTCTATCTCGTTGAATGTAATGCATTTACTCTTGCCTCAAAAATGCACTAACCTCAATTGTTCGCACCGAGCGTAAATTTGCTACACCACATGTCGCTACGCTAGTAATGCGATAAAAACTGTTTACCCTTGCTGGTATTGCCGCTGCAGAATAATTAGCGGCAGTGATAGGTGCGCAATTAGAATCGTCCGAAAAGCGACAAGTGCAGCTCACTACTGCAGTGCAGTTATTTAATCCCGGCACTGTGAAAGCAAAATTCGTAGAAGCCATAGCAACGCATCGGGCATCCACTTGCTGCCGGATACGCGCATCGGGGAAAAATAAGTTTTGCATGCCGCGTTGCGCACCGCTTTCAGCTGCATAAAATGTTTGAGTTGAAATGGCTTCCTGCACTGCAGAAGTATTCGACTGAATAGTATTCCGCGATAAAACCAACGCAAATAATCCCATCACTACCACAATAAAAACCGATAAGGGCAACAAAAAGCCCTGCTGGCGTGCGTTGCCCTTGTAGTTGCTGGATTCAGGGAACATTACGTATCATCACCGAATGATTAAATGCGAGAGTCTCAGGTCCACTTCCAACGTTCGCACCTATACGAACCCTGATTGGAACGCTAAACGTAAAATTAAATTGCACAATCGTATTCCGATTTTCACTTCCCGCACTCAACGAAAAGGGTACGGGCGCAATCACGTTTTCCGCCAACAAGCTGGAACTTGACGCTGTATTTACATTTGCATTTGTTACATCCTGCCCCGCATAAAAACGTAGCTCGCTTCCAACTACACAAAATGCCTGGGGGGCATCCAATAAATAAAAGCGTTGATTAATAGAATTTCGCTGCCATCTCGTGGGCGCCGCTAAGGTTAGTAAAATATTTGTGCGGGCACTCAAATTAGCGCGTGACAATGCACCGGCGCCGTAGAGCTCAGCCGCCTGTGTAGCACCAATACTCACAAATTGCGCATTACCAAAATCAATAGTGTGTGGTGAAACTTGTATGCTGGCAGAAAGAGGCGCGGCGTTGAGCGCGTCAGGAACTTTATTCACATAATTCCCTGCTGCTGCTATAGGTAAAAATTCAATGCACGAGCCGCCATTGGTAAGCCGCACACTATTTGGCAAAGCTGCGCGTAATTGACGAGACATTCGCTCCATCGCCTGCCGGCTGGTGTTAACCAAGCGGGAGCGCGCTTGCGTCGTCTGGTAAGAGTCGGTGGATTCAGTTACAAACTTTCCGCCTAACACCGCCAAAATCGACAAGACAACTATCACGACGATAATTTCGATCAGCGTGAAACCGCGCGCGCTTTTTTTAAAAACGTTTTTATTATTTGCGCGTAAGGCTTCCATTAAAAATTCGCCTTTTCGGCCGCCAAGGTCACCGAAAAATTTCGGGGTGCTGACACAGTCACAGTAATTAGTTTTATATTGCCATTGGTTGCGACAGTTACGTTTCTCACGTATTCATAAATAACGCCTCTAACAGTAGTTGAATAAGGCGTATCGCTCACATTATTGAAATCGTCTACATCGTTGCGATTACCATCCGGCATGTTAGTACATGCCATAGCGCCCACACCTGTACTCCCGCATGCTGGCACGCCTCCCGTTGGAGTATTTTCATCATATTTTAGGGCCAAAACTTCATCGAGCCGTGCTTGAGCAAGCTCGAGCGCGCGCACTTGAATGATTGGGTCTGTGTTGTGCACAAGGCTGTAATTATAGGTTGCGAAAAGCGCGCTACTTGCAATTCCAACCACGATGATAAATACGATGAGCTCAATAAGGCTTACGCCTCGCTCGAACTTTTTATTAACCATATTTTTCAATTGTCTAGTGCACATAGCCTGTCGCCTCCACCCTTACAGCTGCACTTAATCCACCGGTGGCGGTAAGTGTAATTGTTGCTGCAGTTGTACGGCCCAGTTTATCGTAAGTGAAGGTGACGGGAGTCGCTGTGACGCCGGAGGGGAATCTCAACGGATAGCCATTACTGTGAACAACCAGCGGAACATTAGCTTCCGTCACGCTCACGAAATTAGCAGTAATCACCGCGCGAATATTATTGTTGCTACGCGCCATCGCCGTTTGCTGCGCAAAAAACAAAGCCGCGATGAGATCATCGCGGCTTGCTTGAAGGTTGGCAGTTGAAACATTACCTAAACGAGAAAATAAGGTTATCGAGATGATGCTAACCAGTATCACAACGGTGATTAACTCAACCAGCGTAAAGCCTCTTTCTCGTCTCTGCATACAGCGTTCGCATCATTAAATTGCGGGAACTCTAATGCCGTTAAAGGGCGCTACAACCGCAGGAGCCGTACCAGTCGCACGGTATTCCACGGAACAGGCTGTTACGTCTCCAATGTTGCCCGCTATCGCAGTTGCAGGAACTGTATATTGAGCGGAAGGCAATCCGCCAATTAGCAAGGCAATTGCATCGTCGCAACTGTCAATTACCGCTGGAACTGGGCCACCCACTACACCAGCCGCAGCCGAAACACCTGCAGCATAATTTAGCGCCATCGCACTCGATAAGTTTGCAGCAACACCACGAACCGCAGCATTCTCTGCCGCATCAGACATATCTACAAATCTTGGCAATGCTGTCGCAGCCAAAATACCTAAAATAACAATAACAGCGATAAGCTCAATCAGTGTAAAACCAGATTGTTGATGTTTCATATAAAGCTCCGAAAAAGTGTGTGCAATCAGTAGAAGTAAAGGTGTACAACTTAATTAATTTACGTGAGCTGAAATTCAGCTCGTCCCTGTTTCGCGAAGCAGTACCGCTCGACGAATTTAGTTTTTTAATTAATATGAATATAGACCATTAATAAAACCTTGCCAGTTCTTGCACTAAATCTCGTTATTTTGGGATGGACGGTCTTTTATGAAAGACGAACTCACCAGACGCGGGTTTATATTCAACAAATAATGCGTTTTCATTTACAAACTCGTAACGACAAACCCCAACTTCAGGTACGGCTAGGTGATAGGAATGGGCGCCATAAGCATCGCCACCCTTGAAGGAAATAGGAGGGGGATTTTGTAGAAACTGCCGCCACAAGCTAAGACAAGAAGATATAGATACTTCACTATCTATATTTTTTTCATCTACCTCTGCGACAAGGTTTTTTTCAAATACTGCGACAGGCCAACCTGTCGGTGAAAATAAAATATCAACACCATCAATGTTCATTGGCGCGTATTCGCTGCTTCCCCGCTGCGACATAAGCCAACGCGCATGATGACTGTAAACCACGGTACTAAAATTTTTGGCATTGATTTCAAAACTAAAACGTTCGGTGTCTTCTAGCAGCACCATGTAGCGTTGGAGGGCTACCAGCGTAATAATACCTATGGCGGATATGACAAAATAAAATTCAAACCGGGAAAACCCCAGATCTTTTCTCATAATGAAATCCGCAGGAGCGACCTATTGTTTCTGAATTGAATACATATCCCACATCGGCAAGAAGATACCTAGAGCCAACACAGTAACGAAACCCGCCATAATAACTATCATCAACGGCTCTATTCTATCGCCGAGTAATTTGGTGTCGTATTCCACCTCTCGCTCATAAAACTCAGCCACTTCTGTTAATAAGGCATCTACCTGTCCACTCTCCTCGCCTACCGAAATCATTTGCAGCACCAACGGTGTAAACATGCCACTCACCAGGTGAGTTTGATAAAGGCCTTCTCCACGTTCAATGCCTGTACGTATCCCGCGAATTTTATCGCCAAGGTAATTATTGTCGATTGCACGTGCGCACAACTCCAATGCATTTGAAATGGGTAATCCCGCGCTCAACATCAAACTGAATGAACGCGCATAACGCGCCAGTGAAGCGCGTTCAATAATATCGCCCACAATAATAATGCGAAGTTTCTTACGGCCCCACCAGCGGCTGCCATCGGGCGTTTTTATGTAATTGGTAAACCAGGCCACGCCGCCGATAACTACGAACAACATATACATCCAATAGGCCACAAAAAAATCCGATACATTTAATAAAATGCGGGTGGGAAGTGGCAGCTCTGCGTTAAAGTTTGCAAACATACCAGCGAATGCCGGAATGACTTTTATATTAATAATGGTCATAGCGATGGAGATCGCTATAAGTACAAAGGTGGGGTAACGCAACGCAGATTTAATACTTTTTGCTGTGTGCAGGTCCCGCTCCATGTATTCGCTTAATTGTTTGAACACTAAATCCAACCGACCGGAATTTTCCCCCACACTTACCATGCTAACAAATAGATTATTAAATATTTTGGGGTGCGAACGCATAGCCGTGGATAATTCCACGCCGGTTTCTAACCGTTCCACAATATCATCCAACACTTGTTGGAATGTGTAATTGCGCAATGACGCAGACAAACCGCGTAAGCCTTTTACTAACGGAATTCCCGATTTTGAAATGGTATACATTTGGCGCGAGAACATAATAAGTTCAACGGGGCGAACCTTTCCCAAATTCGCCGAACGCTCGAATTTTTCGGACAATGATAATTTCACCAATTGCTCTTCCATAGCAACAGGTGTTATCCCACGCCCCAACAATTGATTGGCGGCAGCGTCTGTATTCGCGGCTTCTACTTGCCCGTTAATAAGACGACCGTCGGGGTTGCGACCTTTGAACTGATAAATAGCCATATTTTTTCGCCAAAAATTTATGCGAGCTCTTCGATTTGCGCGGTGATGCTCATCACCTCATCCAGCGTGGTAATACCCTGCTCCGCATATTCGAGTGCGGCTTGGCTCAAGGTTTTAAAATTGGGGCTGGCAGCGGCGGCTTGCGCGAAGTCATTAATATTTTCTGTACGCAACGCTTCCGTCATACTCGCGTTTAATTCCAACATTTCAAATACACCTATACGGCCGCGATACCCGGTGTTATTGCAATGTGGGCAACCTGTACCCATTTTAAATTGTGCGGGATTAAACTCTTTTCCTTTTGAAATAGTAGCCAGCAGCTGTATTTCATTGGCATTCGGACTGTGGCTCTGAATACAACTGGAGCAAATGCGTCGCACCAAACGTTGTGCAACAACAGCTTTAAGCGCTGTTGCTACCAAATAACCATCCACGCCTATATCCAATAATCGCAGCGCAGAACTAATAGCATCGTTCGTGTGCAGGGTTGATAAAACCAAGTGGCCAGTCATAGAGGCACGCAACGCAATTTCGGCGGACTCTGCATCGCGGATCTCACCAACCAATAAAATATCCGGATCTTGACGCAAGGCAGCGCGCAGTACGCTGCCAAAGGTTAGTCCAATTTTTTCGTGCAACTGAACCTGGCTAATCCGCGGCAAGCGATATTCCACTGGATCTTCCACCGTAATAATTTTTTTCTGCGGCTTATTTAATTCAGACAATGCGCCATAAAGTGTGGTGGTTTTACCGCTACCGGTTGGGCCTGTTACCAATACCAATCCATGCGGGCGAGTAATAATTTTACGAAAACGCGATACCAGATTTGGAGGCATGCCGACGTTATCCAAACTGCGCACTCCGTCGGTGTGGTCCAACAACCGCATTACCACTGATTCGCCAAATTGAACCGGCATGGTAGACAGACGCACATCAATATTGTGATGTTTAACTTTTAAATTAAACCGGCCATCTTGCGGTAAACGCTTTTCAGAAATATCCAGGCTTGCCATTAATTTAATACGTACAACCAGCGCGGAGGCAATACGTTTTTCATTCATGACCTGTTCGATTAATTCACCGTCAATCCGGTTGCGAATGCGTAACACTTTTTCATCGGGTTCAATATGAATATCAGACGCTTTATTAGTAAGAGCCTCTTCAAAAATCTTTTGCAGCAATTTTACGACCGGTGCGTCACTATCTGCGGAGTCTGCAATAAAACTATCCAGGTCTACTGCAGACTCTTGCAGCTCCTCATCAAGTTCACCCGCCAGGGAGGCAATTTCACTCGCCCTACTGTAAGCGATGTCGAGAATATCCAGCAGTTCAGATTCACGGACCACGGCGGGTTTGAGATTTTTTTGCAGAATGCGTTGCAATTCATCCAGGCAAAAAATATCGGTAGGATCCGCCATTCCCAATAGCAAACCATCAAAATCTTCACGTAACACCATTACCCGGTAGCGGCGTGCGCTGGTTTCTGGCAAGGTTTGCACCAGGTTCTTATCGAACCGAAACTGCCTTAGCTCCACAAATGGAATTTGTAATTGCGCTGATAATAAATTTAATAATGCATTTTCATCAACGTAACCAAGATCTACCAGTTGATTACCTAATTTTCGGCCACTCAGTTTTTGTTCTTGTAACGCATGAGCCAATTGCGTTTCGGTAATCATATTCTTTTCGACGAGTAAATCGCCGATCCGAATACGCTTGGGTGCTGCGGAATTAAACATGCTTATGTCTCACTCATTCCACTACTCGCTGCGCAACGCAGCAATTCGTTGATCTATGTATAGAATTACTTGTTCCTGCAATTGAGGAAACTCACGTAGGCGTAAATAGGCCTGAAGTGCACTTTGGTATTGCGACAAACCATCATAAGCGAGCGCTAAACCCAACCAATAGGCTGGCTTATCGCCAAACCGATTGAGAAGCCGCTGATAACTGGTAATAGATTGTTGGTAATTTTCTGTTTTGTGATAGAGGCTGGCTAGCAGTGATCTATAAGCTTCGTTATTTTCTGCAGCAACTAATTGTTTTTCCAGGATTGCAATGGCCTGCGCGTAATCATTATTGGCGCTGAATATTTCGGCACTGATTTTTGTCTTAATATCTATCGGCAAGTAGGTAGCTTGATTGGCAATAATACCAGCGGCCTCGGTATTACCTTGCCGAATATAAAGATTTGCTAATAAAGTTGCCGATAAAATGGGGGACTTCTCTTGCGCAATAAAATTTTTAAGCGCTAGTTGCGCTTCAGCATGTTTATTTTGATTAATCAATTCTTGCGCGTGTTGCGCCAATTGTTCATCTTTCCAGCCTGCATTGGGAATAACTGAAAGACTTTTTGTTTCAACGACGTGGTTTGCCTCTACCGCATTAAAAGATTTGATGGTTTCCACCGGCGCACTTTCTTGTGAAAGTGTTTGCACATTTCCTACATTCAATCCAACTGCATTTTCATCGCTAATTTGATGATGACTATCGTAGTGGCCAATTTCGTGGGCTTGCATAAAACGGGATGATACAAAACGCGCACGTTGGAGCAATGCTTCTGCAGCTTGGGAGTTTCCAGTGGCGAATTGATCTTGTGCTTTAGCAAGGTAACGTTTTGCAATTTCATCCAATCCGGTTTTTGCATCATCATTTGAGGCATCCAACCCCAAAACTTTTTGATAATAACTGTATGCATTGTCCTCGATGGGAGAAGTTAATCTATCCATCCCGATGGCACGCTCAGCTTGCAGCAATAAATCGTTTATATGATTACTTAACGCTTCATCAACAGATTTTTCTGTAGTACCGGATTTATTTTTATCCGCCTCCGTTTCGTCACTTGCCGCTTTACTTACTGCTTGTTCTGCACGTTGATTAGCAGGCATAACATCGGGAACTTCAACAGCGGGGGTTTGCTGGGTCACTGGCATAGCATTTTCTGGGGCTGCGGCGCCATCATTTAATTTTCTATTAAAAAAGGTTTCATGCAGGAAGTAATTGACGGCTAATACAATCACGAAAACGATAATAAAAAGTGCCGCAAGCGCACCCCAGGGAAGATGCTTTTTTTTCGAGAAAGAAGCTGAGTTCAACAATCGTTGATCGTAACCTTCGTTGCCATCAGCTACAGGTTTTTGATGCGACAAATCGCGCAACATGTCGTTTAGTAAACTCATAAACTTATTCCTACCAGATTGGGCAGAAGCAACGCTGACGCCGCCGCTAAGAGCGCAACTCCCGGCCATAACCAAACATATTGTGTTGCAAGAATCCGGCCTATTGATCGGCTTTCTTTAGTATCCGCAATTGCCCGTGCCATATGGCTACGCGTTACTCTCTCACTTTTTTCACCGTAAGCGGCAAGCATAGCTTTATGGGAGATAACATTAATTAACCGCGGTATTCCACCCGATGCACGATAAAGCAACCACAAAGCGGCATGGGAAAATAAATTTGACCCGCGATAACCCGCAGAACTTAACCGGTACGCAACGTAGTTAGCCAAACTTTGGCGAGGAATACCTTGCAGATATTCCGAGAAGACAATGCGCTGTTTTAATTGACGCAAATCCGCACGATTTAATAAGTCGTCCAACTCAGGTTGGCCGATTAGCACAATCTGCAACAATTTATTTTTTTCGGTTTCCATATTGGTTAATAAACGCAAAGCTTCAATTGTTTCGCGCGGCATGGCTTGCGCCTCATCAACAATTAGCACTACCTGCTTTTTTTGCTGCGCCAAATCCATAAGGCGTTGATTGATTTCCCGCAACAATTGATAAGACGGCATTTCCGGTGAATAGGGAATACCAATTTCTTCCGCTAAAAACCACTTGAGTTCTTCCGGTGTTAAATAAGGATTAGGAATATAAGCGGTCAAAAAATTATCACCGAGGCTCGCAAGCAGTTTTCGACTTAATAAGGTTTTACCTGTGCCGACTTCGCCCACGACTTTTATAAAACCTTCGCTGTGCCGAAGCGCGAGCAAAATTGTGCTCAGCACTTCACGATGACTCTGACTATTGAAAAAAAATTGCGTGTCAGGTGTCAGTGAAAACGGGTGCTCCGCTAATCCAAAGTGTTGGCGATACATAAAAACTCCGGATAGAGACTTTACGAATAGAATTATTGGTTACGATATTCATCACCAATGGATTGAATACGTTGCTCACTCTGCTCTAATTGATTGAGCCATGCAGCGCTATCCACAACAATAGGGCGCAGCAAGATCACCAGCTCCGTTTTTGATTTGGCACTATTTTTTGTGCGGAACAACGAGTTAAGTATAGGCACGTCACCCAACCCGGGCCGCTTGCCGTCGAGCTTGTCATTACTCTCTTGCATCAAACCACCCAACACAATAACTTGCCCATTTTGTGCTTTAACGATGCTGTCTGATTCTCGAATTCCACGCAACGCTAATGGAATTGAAAACACTTTGTCACCGATAGTAAAGTTTTTCTGTTGGTCTGTTACATCGCTGACGACGGGATGGATGTGCAGGATGACTTCGCCGTTTTCGGCAATTTGCGGCGTCACATCTAATGCTATCCCGCTAAAAAATGGCGACAACTCAACGTTTGGGGTGCTCGATACGGATGTTGCATTCGATGTTGTGTTGGTAGAAATTCCCGTTACAAAATACTCATCTGACCCGACACGTATAACCGCCTTCTGATTATTCACCGTTGATACTCTGGGACTGGATAAAACCTGTACCGAACCTTGCGTCTCTAACAGGGATAATACTTTGGTAATATCCTGAATTGCTAACACAGAAGTGAAAGCTTTACTCGCTGCAACGATATGGGGTTGTTGAATATTATCGATCGAACCATATTGAGTATCCTTATTGTAAACCTGTTGCAAACCACCACTAATTTGCCCCCAATTCACACCAGCTTCATAACCTTCACTCAACCGAACTTCTACAATTTTTGCTTCGAGGATTACCTGACGCTTCACACTCAACTCGGAACGCTCTAAAAACTCCCGCACTGAACTTAATTCACTGGGGAGCGCTTTAACCACAACCATTCCCGCCTGCGGTGAAATTGTGACAGAACGACTCTCACTTTCACCACCAACAATGGAAATCACAGTGCTACGTAAACTTGCCCAAAAATCTGTATGATTTAAAGTTTGAACACGAGACCCTGGCGTAATGCCTTGTGCATTCCCACCCGCCGATTTATTCTTTTCCGCTGACTCCAACATTCCCAGTAAATTTGCAGTGTCACCACTAGAAACTGATCCGCCACCGGAATTACCGCCATTGCCGCTACCATTTTGTCCACTGGACTGTGCACGACCTATTAATACTGCTGTATCTGAAACACCTACGCGTTGCACATCCAAATAATTAATATGAAACACTTCTGTTCTTAAGGCATTAGCGTAAACGGTATAAATTCCCCGGTTCTGTTTATACTCATATCCATAAATATCACGAGTAACACGCAATACTTCATCCACTGTGACATTTTTCAAATCCAGTGAGATAGTGCCGCTCACCTCAGGATGTACTACAACGTTAATGCCAGTGCCATTAACCAGGCCTAGAAAAAAATCTTTTGCTGGAACTGCACGAACGGATACATCAAAGCGCTCTGCAAATTTTTTCCCGCTCGCCGTTTTTAAAGAACTGTTATCTAAAAGTGCTTGCGTGACTGCGTCTGGTACGGGCTCTGATTTTTTGTTAAATTCTTTCTGATCAGCAACAATTTCGCTCATTTCATTTTCAGCAGCAATTTTTTTATTGCCGTTATTCGAGCAACTGTTTAATAAACCAACTATCGCCAGTAACAGCAATAGGCTACTTTGTTGAAAGAATATTGTTTTGCGTGTGAATGGCATAGCCATAACTCCAAAAATCATTATTTTCTAATCGCGGTGTTGTTTAATAACACACGCCAGACTTTTCCGTTTTGCTGAAAAGTAACAGCTTCGGCATCAATTTTTTTAACCATTGCGCCAACACCTTTTACTGTTTGGCTTTCAGCCAGCACCTGACCATTGATAATCGCAATTTTTCGATCACTTGAAATCAATATACTCGTTAACTGAATGGTCTCCTGCTCGCCTACTTCGCTTACATTGGGCGCCGAATAATATAAAGGCTTGGTAGGGTCAATCACCTGTGCTTGTGCAACCGACAAACAAGCCGTGCAGAGGAGCATGATGAAATATAAAATGTTAAACACCGAAAAGCCCCTCTTCTGAACTCAGGGTGTATACCCGCAATTTGATTTCTGCATTGGGGTACTGCTCAACCGTGTAATCGAGGCTTTGCCAATAAAAGCGCCACGGCAAGCGCTCAAGGGAAATTAATAATTGCACTACCTGATTGAAACTACCTTTCACACGCAACTCCACGACATGTTGGAAAACGCCCGCGTTGTTTTCTTCAGCTCCCGCTGTGCTTCCATCTACTGCTACAAGTTGCAGCTCTTGCGCAGGTAGAGTCTTCACTTCCAATAAAGTCACCTGATCAGTTTTTTGTAACACCTCTTGCAACGCCAGCGGGAGCTGATCCGCTTTTACCAAATTCTGGGACACTCCGAGCAACTGATTTTCGAGCCTTCTAATATCGTCTTCGAGTTGCTCGATTTGCTCGTTTTTTTCTTTGTTAGGATTATTTAATAAAAGTTGAGTCGTTGACGAAATTTGTGTTTGCAGTGCCGCACGTTGGGCTGCCAGTGAATCTAACTGCGTACGAGTCTCTTGCATTTTTTTATCGAATGGTGATTGCGCAAAATTCCACAACATAAAAACAATGGCAAGTAAGGTCAAGAATATCAATACTCTTTCACGCATTATGCGCGCATCAATTCGCTCTTGAATTTTCTTTAGGGGTTCCAACATTAGCGTATTCCCCCTTTCGCACGACTTTCGCTTTTTGCTTTTGCCAAACTGAACTTTAATAACCCCGATGCTTGTGCGTCGCGCTCTACATTCAGCACGCCGAAGCCAACTTCGCTAAAACTGGGATCTCTGCGCAGGCGTTGCAGATAAAGTGGAATTTGATCGGCACTGCGAGCAACACCGGTTAGCTCCGCATATCGCCCACCACGCTGCAAAGAAAATGATTCCACCGACACAGTCGGCAAAGCAGCCTGACCCATAGCAATTAACTGGAAGGAAAAGCCTTTTTGATTACCGAGATCCTGATTGGAAATCATGGCGAGAATTTTTTGATGCCGCTGCACACTTTTTTGTAGTCGTTCAATTTTTGCATCCATCTCTGCGCTGGAATCCTCCGGTTTTTTTGCGCCCATTGATAACAATTGTGCCTGAATAGTCGCTTGGCTTTTTTGTTCAATGTCCAACTGCTGCAATAGAAGTTTATGCTGATGATTGGAATAAAATGAAACGCCAATAAGGATGACTAAAAAAGTCAACCCAGCCCACAGCATATGTATGGCACGCAAGGGTTCACGATTCGGGCGAAATTCCGGTAAATATAAATTTATCTGCTGCATCAGGTCGCCCCCGCCACGTCTTCACGCAATGCGGCACCTAGGGCTAGCAGACATAATGGCAAACTATGCTCCTGAATATTTTCACCCAGCTGTACGCCTGTCTCTATATTAAATAGTTCAATTTTTACGGCGAGACTGTTGCGAATCTCGGGAGTAAGTTTATCCGCCGTAACATTTTCGCCGCATAAATAAACGTGACTTGGTGGCGTTTGGCGCATTTGTCGCTCGAAATAATCGAGTGATCGCTGCAACTCGAGAACCAATGCTTCACCGGGTAAGTCATCCAACAAACCGGCATTGTAGGAAAGTGAAAACTGTCGTGATAAATACAGATTTCCGTCGCGAATAATTTGCAGACTTCCCCCACCCTGCCCCATTTTTACTAACGCAATTCCACGCTTGGTATCGCAACTAGCCTGAGCCACATTGCGCAAACATAATTCAGCAATATCGATTGCCTGCAAATTTAATTGGGCTGCTTTCGCTTGCGCAATTAGTGTGGTCACCAAGTTCCGTTGCGCGACTACCGCATAGGACATTCGACTGGTGCCACGTGCACTATCTTCCGGCAACAAAAATGCATCCAGAATTGCATCTGCAATGGGAAATTGAATTAAATCTTTTACTCGCCAACGCAAAGCTTCTGCGAGCTCTTCAGGAGGAACTTTAGGCGCCTCACCTAATAGCATTTGATAGGTGCCGCTGCTCATGGCAATGTTACAAGGAAGTTTTTGCAAACCTAATTTTGTTAAACGACTGCGCAAAATTTCTGCGGTGTCCACACTTTTATCTACTGGAATAAATTCGGAATTAACAAGCAACGGCTGCTGAGTCGGCAAACGCCTTATATGAGCAAAAGCGACACCTTCGGCAGCAAATTCAACGCCGAGCATTTCATTTTGTCGCGATTTAGCACTAAACCAATTCAACCAAGTATCTCTCGCTGTCGAATACAAATATTTTTCAGATGAAAAGATCTGAGCGGAAGCTTAATAACTCTTCTTTATAATTAGCAAAAAAGACATAACCTTTAACATGACCTTAGACCATAAAAGGTAAAAGTGCCAACGGCTCATAGTGTTTTGTTTGTTGCGGAAAATATTTTTCTATGCGTTTTTTGGCGGATAAAAAAATCCCCAGCGTTGCTGGGGATTTTGACGTACTAGTAGAAATTACATTTGCATACAAATCGTATAAACCGAAGATTCATTATAGGGGGCCGCCAGAGGAGTAGCTAAAGGATTCGTGTTCGCACCGGCAACAGCTACTGTCGCGCGAATCTTACCGGTATTTCCATTTCCATCATCTACTTGTGTATCTATGGCGGCTGCTGATTTTCCAGGAACCTGACTGGAACAAATCAATCGTCCAGCAATTTGGTTTCCAGCAGGCCCACCAACATTCTGTGTAGTTACACCGAGTAATCCGCCAAATGCATTTCTAGGTAAGGTATCAGCTGGAAGCGCAGCAGGGTTACCATTTATAAAGCCCGCTGCTCTTAAATGTTGCCAAAACGCTAAATGCTCGTTTACTGGGTTAAATGTTTGGTTGAGAGGCACGAGAAGAACTCCGTTGATAGGATTTCCCGCTTGAGTCACGGTGGTCCATGGACCCCCTCGAGCTGTCAGTGTTGCTAAAGGTCCATCATCACCTGGTAATCGCTGATAGCGATCTTGGTAGGCGTAGAGCGCAGCGACAACTCCATTCATTTCATTTACAGCTCGCTTTACCTTTGCGCCTTCGATAAGTTCAGTGCCTTTTAATACGCCACCAAGAAGCAGGCCGATAATAACAAGCACAATCGCAATTTCCACAAGCGTAAAACCGGATTGCATTTTTTTCAGTGTAATTTGTCGATTCATAAAATGACCTTTACGTAAAATGATTTGGCGGGACTTCTTATTCTAAAACTGCGTATCTGAATTTAGTGTAGTAAAGATTTTGTGATTGCAAGAAATAAACGCGCATTTTTTATTCGCGCAAAAACATTAGAACTATTTTTTTAAGCTTTATTGGCCTGCCCGACTTAGTTCGTAGACCAATGTAGGGCGGGATATCCAAACAAGAATGTCGTCGAATTCTTGACCTGTCCTAGCATCGCCGGTGACCGGGCGCATTACAAAATTTCTCAAAGCTACATTTAAATTAGCAGCTTGATCTGGAGAGGTGGAAGGTGGAAGGCTAGGACCATCGGGGCCTGCGGAAAACACTACGGCTACAACATCACTAGCGATCACAGCAGCACAAGCGCTTGTTAAACAAACTTGAAAATTGGGCGCATTTGGATCATTGGGAGCCGGAGCTGGTGGAGGGGGAATTATCGGAGGGGAAGGTATCCGTCTTGCATAGATCCAATTATTTACGCCTACCGGATTTGGATTTGTGATTCGGTAGTGTATGGGACCTAGCCAAGCGTCAACTAAAGTTCCGTTTATGATATTTCCCTTTATTCCCAGCACTTGAAACGGCAATACAGGCCGAGGAGTAGCAATACAATTTCCGGCGTTGGCCCCCGCTAAAATCCTATTTTCGGCTCCATTATTTCCCGGAGCAGCGGGGCAAGGCAAACGTCTATTGATTTGCACAAAACCGATTAACGCGTTTCGAATTTCCTGCAACTGTCGTTCAGTTGCTTCTCGTTGACTTACCTCCCTTTGAGAAGAAAGCGGCATGATCACACTAGCTAATAGAAACCCTAAAATAGCGAGCACTATTCCCATTTCAACCAAGCTAAACCCGGCCTGCTTTTTTAATTTAGAGTGTTCTACCGAAAATGATTTAGCGAACGATATAGATGAGATCATTAAAGTTGCCCGTATGATTAATTAGCTTCGCTTTTGAGAACACATTATCCACGGGCGAGCTGTTCTCTCCCTCAAATAAGTCAGTCAGGTTATTTGGGGGACGAGCCTGTGGCGGAGCAGTAAAAGCCAAACCCGGGGACATCACTATCGCTTCTGCATCGTTGTTATCACCATCACCATCCAACTCTAAACACGGAGCTGGCGGTGGATTTGCATTTCCAGGGGCATTACAAATCGCATAGTAAAGTAAGGCGCCCCAATGAGTGGCTACCCATTGAGGAGGACTGACTGCACCAACACAATTTAAGGCCCAATTTGTCAGGGGAAGACGTCCTTGGAACGTAGTCTGTACACCAGTGTTGTCGCCGATGTTGAATGGCGCGGCCCAAGGATACCCGAGAGCACATGTAGGCCTCCGATACTCAGCTAATCGATCACCAACCTCCCTCAAAACTACACCCTCCACGAGACTCCAAAATTCTCCCATCGGCATTCCTATCACCTGATCATTTTGTGTATCTTCCACACCATCATAATCAGAGTCGTCACGCAAATTTGTATAGGAGTCGAAAGTGTTATCGGAGTTGTCACCTTCCAAGAATTGTGGTGCTTGACTTGAGATCGGGTTTAAAGGATTTGCTCTAACCTGTGCAAGAATCGGTTTATTTGGCGCAAGTAGAATAAAAGCCATTGGAAGATTCGTAAGCTGAAGAGCTGTTGTACTTGAACTGTTGCGTGTAGTTGGAGCTGGGGCAACTAAATTTCTGGAATATTCATTTGCAACAACGTACCAAATAGGCGAGTGCGTTCCATCAAGCGGCTGAGGAATATTTAGCGTTCTAAATGGAACAAGACCACGCTGTTGAGGACAGCGACCAGCTGCATTCAACTGGTCAGCTAGTCCATCTGCATTCCCATCTGGACATGGCAAGGTGCCTGGTGGGAAAGTGTTTGGAATAGCTGGAGACAGTGCAAACGCAATAATCGCGTCACGCGATTGAATAAGTGCCTGTGTCGTCCTCGCCCTGGCCTTTTGCTCACCCGAGTTTAATGAAAGCCTCGAAATCGCAATCGTTGTAAACGCTACCAAAATCAACGCCAGCATCACCAATAAAGCAATCCCTCGCTGCTTAGCGCTGAGAGAAATCCTGTAATCATTTCGCGCTTTTGGAAACACTTGATTGCGCCTCGGATGTACTAGCTGACGACGTTGATACGGAGCTTGATGACACTGCCGCAGTTGGTTGTTTTTTTGCGACTACTGGTGCTGTTACTGTTTCATTAATCGCGGGTTTGGGAACCGGTATTTGATACGATTCCTGGCGGCCAGTGAGTGGGCTCCACACTTGGCCTGGTTTAAGTATAGTTCCGTTATTGACGCCCACTTTGACATTCGCTGACTGGTTGATATTGCCGATGATTGAACGGCCGTTGACGATATTGTTTGAAGGGTCTGATGCGCCGCTCAGCCACACTTTATTTTTCCCGTCTGCGCGCAGTAAAACACCTAATACTTTAATCGACTGCGTTTGCGTGTCTGAAGACGTCACAGAATTATCATTGATACCCGTAACTTTTGCGGGAACAAAGCCACCGGAAAGTCGTGCCTTGTCGATAAGGTTGCGTTCATATTGCGCGGTAAACAACCGCCCAAAATCGTCATCCACAGGTTGATTTGACGTAGTGTCTTCAGCGGCGATAGCAACCTTATATGAAACGTTAAATGAAAAAATAATAAACGTTAGAACACCAAAGAATTGCAAACACTTTTTGAAGCGGTAAGAGCGGAAAATTATATTACTGAGACTCATGGGGCACCTCCCATGCGCTCGTGATATCAGACAGGGAATACCATTTTAAATCGCAGGCACCTTTAAACGTTTCGCGTGACAACATTGATTCTGCCGCCGCTTTATATTCCTCATTTCGCGCAAGCTCACAACTTTCTACGCTAAATTCCCCTTTCGCTTGCGTGTGCAAGTCGTTTAGCAACCTTAGTAAGTCGCCTTCATGCATTAACGTAAACTCCAAACGCATAGGCGTGACTTTAACGCCTATGGTTTCATGCAGATAAATGGTGTTTTCAGCACTCGCGGGGGCAGTCGGCGATAACACAAATGTCAATTTAGGGATAAGGTTTTCATCCACCGCTGTTTGCAGAGTTTCGAGCCATTGCAGACGCGCGGGCGGCGCAATTACCTTGCGATTTTTCAAGGTATTGTATGGATTTAGGTATTCGTTAAGCAAAGTGTCGGACTGATCCGCTTCTGAATTCATGGCCTGCTGCTGCTGCAACATCCCTTTCGCTACCGTGAGATTTTGTTCTGCAGATTTATGAATAACCATGGCGGTAATAAGTGCAATGAGTGACAACCCGATGGATAAAAACTTAAAGCTGTGTTTACGCAGAAAATACGCATGCGTTGCAAATAAATTCGCTAACGAAAAGTTATTCATGGCTTGCGCCCCCAGGGGTTTTTACAACCACGAGGATTTCATAGACATTAGCTAACTGCTTGCTTTGATCTGAAGTACTTGCACCCTCGCCCGCTTCTTTTTCGCGCCCGCCTTCATCTGCAAATGAAAGCCCGGGGCGAACATCTACCGGCATTTTGATCACAATCACTTTTGCAACAACAGGTAGCTGACGCAAAGCCTCAGCAAAGCTTTCCATAAGTTCAACCGTATCGCGGTAGTTAAGGTCGCCGCGATGCAAAAAGCCTTGTAGCGTAATGATGGGGTGCAATGTTTCTGGCGTAACGCCATCAGATACCGGCTCCTCCTCAACTGCGACCTGCCCTTCTGGTAGCGGTTCTGAAACGCTGGCTTCCTGACTCAATAAAAATTGTGCGCTTTCGATTGCGGTGTATTTTTTCCAGCTAAAACCATCTAACTGAATTTTGCTGAAACGTTTATCGCCAAAAACGTTGCTCAAAGGGGCGAACAATTGCTCCGGACTTTGATGTGCCTCTGTCTGCAGGCGACGAGCGAGTTCAACGCTGGCCTGCACAGTGATCGCATCGGTCAGGCGCTGCTGAATGGGTGCATATTCGGTTTGGTAGCGGCGCTCCAGGATAGCTCGCTGCTTATCTGCTACTTCTTGTTGCTGATTGAGCTCAATGCTATTCAGCCAAAGGAAGCACGCCGTAACAAATACGATCAAGCTTCCAAATGCGGCAGCGAAGTTTATGGTTCGGTCCAGCTTGTAGCGGCGATATGCTTGTTTTTCTTTGGCATCGGCGTAATGGTCAGCCGCTAGCGGTGCGGCTGCACAAAGATAGGAAAAAAGAGCATCGACATCCTCATCCCGGCAGTTCTGTAATTTGTAATGTTTAAACAGCCTCGCAACATCCAGAATCTTGTACTGAATTACCTTGGTATCTTTAGCAAGTCGACGTACGGGTTCAACCAAGTCACTGGGAAGAATGCAGTAGACGTGAAGCGTTTCGGTAAAGCCCATAATCCTTTGGTTGGTCAGGAATATATGGATTTGCTCGGCACCCTTAGTGACACTCAGCATGGTACTGGCCGCGTCATCGATTTCAGCCTGGTCTTCCTGCCTGCGATCTGAGTTAACACGGCGCTCAGAATTAACGCGGCGCTCCTCCATGCCATTCCGCGGTTCTTGCGGAAGCGGTGCGCTATCCGGGTTGTTTGTGCGCCGTTCCTGATCGCGCCGATCCTCGCCTTGATGATCATTACGACGATCGCGACGGTCACGACGATCTCGGCGATCCCGATCCAACTTAGCCTGCCGCGATAGCATCAAGCTGCCGCTGGTAAAGTAACTCTCGCGCTGGGTAGTACTCGTCTGCTGCGAGACGAGCATCATATCCTTGGGGATATTTCTGGCTTTGCCCTTGGCGTTTTTAGCAGTGGCCCCGTCATCAGCCTCATTCCGGGTGACCGCGTTGAGCAAATGTGTACTCAATAAGGGCAATGACCAGATGCCCGCGAGGGGAATATTATATTCAAGGATGTAACCGAGCCAGGGCTCGAGTATCTCGTTATTGATAATGGCGGAGAGAAGTAAATTGTCGTCTTTGCGCCCACTTTTATTGCGGCCGAGGTGTTCAATGTGAACATGGGATTCACCGCGATAATGGCGATCTAACAAACGCCCGACAACCGCTTTGCGGTCGCGGGAATTTACATGGGGAATGACCTCACGGCGAAAATCTTCTTCAATAAGATCCACTAACAATTGCGCAGGTAGTGGCACTGCCTCTGCTAAATAACCCTTAAAGTCGTCGAAACCTTCTTCGTTTGGTTCAAACTCAAAACTACCCAGCAATAAAGTGTCTTGCCATTCAAAGACCTTCATGCGGTAACCGGAGTAGTAGAAAACGCGCCTGATCATTAGCCCACCTTAGCCACTGCGTCCCACACAGGGCCGAGTACGGAAATCATAATCCAACCCAGGAGCGTACCCATAACCACGGTCAATACCGGGCTAATTGCAGGCTCTATGGTATCTATGGCTTCTTGCACCTCGCGGTTGTAAAAGTAGCTGACGTTCATAAGCGCTTCATCGAGATTACCCGTGCTCTCGCCCACCTTGAGCATGCGAACTACCAAGGGTGGAAATATATCCAGACGCGCAAAACTTTCACTGATACTACTGCCCTCGGCTATGTACCGTGCCGATTGGTTAATCGCGTCGGCCATAACTTCGTTGTCCACCAGCGCCTTACAGATTTCCAGGGCCCGCAACACCGTAATTCCAGAGGCGTAAAGCAAGGCCATGTAGCTGGCAAAACGGGCGAGTTTGATTTTAAAAGCAATGGTGCCGAACAGCGGAATACGCAATTTATAACCGTCGAGCTTAAAGCGAAATTCCGGTGACTTTTTAGCGGCTGACTTAATAGAAAAAACAATGATGATGGGCGCAAAAATAATGAGCCACCAATAGTTAACAAAGAAGTTTGAAACGGCGATGAGGGCAACGGTATGGAATGGAATTTCTCCGCCCATCTCTTTAACGAAGGGAATAATTTTGGGTACGAGATAAATCATTAAAAACGCGGCAACCGAAAACACCACCACTGCCACAATGGCGGGATACATAATAATTTTTACCGTGGCGGCAATAAGCTCGTCTGTCCAACGCAGGGTTTCGCCCATGTCTTTAAGGATCTTGGGCAACTCGCCCGTCTCTTCGCCAACCGCAATAAGCGAGACAAAAACAACGTCGAAATCGTTGGGAAAATCCGCGAGCGCAGCGGAGAAATTTTTACCACCTTCGATAGACTCTACCAGGCTGGCCAACACATCGTGGTAATAACCGGCTGCGGTTGAATCGCGCAGGTCGCGCATACCTTCAAGCAAAGGCACACCCGACTTGGTGAGCTGCTCAAGTTGGAACACCATATTGATCAGCTCGCGGCGCGTTAACTTGCGTCGCCCCAATCGAATGGCACTGGGTTTAAATTCCTCGCCCGTAATCAGGTCTTGCCCAAGGGTATCCAGGCGATGCTCAAGCTCGAGCATATTGGCTGCCTGCACCCGGCCTGTGATGATCTTGCCGCTTTTGTCGATGGCTTTGTATTTGAACTGGGCCATGGTTATTTAAACCGCCCGGTGAGATCGACTACCCGACTTAGCTCTTCAATGGTGGTTTCACCCATTAACACGCGGCGAATACCATCTTCAGCCATATTCACAAAACCATTCGCTACCGCCTGTTTGAGCAATTCACGCGGTGTCGCATGACTTGCGATAAGTTCATCCAGCTCATCGTCCAGCTTGAGCACTTCCATAACGGAAACGCGGCCTTTAAAGCCCGAACGGCACCGCTCACAACCGACCGGTTCATAAAGGGTTACGGCAGTGTCCACACCTAACACGAGCTGCTCAAATTCGTCGGCGGGTTTCTCGCGTTTGCAATGCTTACATAGGGTACGCAACAGGCGCTGGCCGACAATGCCGATGATATTGCCCGCCATAATTTCAGGCTTTATACCTATATCGGTAAGGCGGGGAATGGCGCCGAGAGCGGAGTTAGTGTGTAAGGTAGTGAAAACCTGGTGGCCCGTCATGGCAGCGCGCAAGGCCATTTCTGCGGTGGCTTCGTCGCGCACCTCACCCACCAGAATGATGTCCGGGTCTTGCCGCATTAAGGAGCGGATGCCGCTGGCAAAATCCATTTTGGCCACTTCATTAATGGAGGTTTGCCGGATCATATCCATGGGATATTCCACCGGGTCTTCCAACGTCATAATGTTTACTTCCACGGATTTGCGGAAGTTGAGCATCGAATAGAGAGTGGTAGTTTTACCGCTCCCCGTAGGGCCGGTCACCAAAATAATGCCTTCAGGACGACTCATTAGCAGCTTGAGTAGATCAAGGTTAGCGGAGTGCAGGTTGAGTTTGTCGAGTGGCACTATGCCTTTGGACCTATCTAACACCCGCAAAACGATGTTTTCACCGTGGGTTGTTGGTAATACGGATACCCTGAAGTCGATCTGGTGGCCGCCCACTTTGAGCGATATACGCCCATCCTGCGGAGTACGAGTCTCAGCGATGTTCATACCCGACATGACTTTCAAGCGCACAGCGATGGCCGACCAGTAATCTTTATGCAAACTACGGATTTGTTGCAGCACGCCATCGATACGGTAGCGCAAGCGCAAAAAACCCTGCTCAGGTTCAAAGTGCAAATCAGATGCATCGCGTTTAACCGCGTCCGAAAGGATTGCATCTACCAAACGTACAAGCGGCTGACTGTATTCAGAGCCGCTGACTTCCAGGCTGTGATAATCGACCACACCCGTTTCAATTTCGCGCAAGATCCCGTCTACCGACAACTCGTAACCATAAAACTGGTCAATGGCATGGCGAATCTCGCCCTCGGCGGCCAGCAGCGGTTCAACTTCAATATCCGCCGCCAATACCGAGCGAACACGGTCGAGCACTATAACGTCGTAAATATCCGTCATAGCCAATTGCAAACGCTTGGTTTCGGTATTAAAACTTACCGGCAAAACGGTGTGGCGGCTAGCGATCTGCTTGGTGAGAAGTTTGATGGCATCTTGATCCGGCACTGCGTGGGACAGGTCGATACTCTGACGCCCCATGGATTCGCTGAGCATATCGCGCATGATGGATTCGGATACGAAACCCAAATCCACCAATGTTTGCCCCAGCGGTTTACCACTTTTCTTCTGCTCGGTGATCCCAATAGCAACCTGGTCGCTAGTCACAACACCCTTTTCAATCAGCTGATCGCCGAGCCGTTTTTTAGGAGCACTCATGGGGCCGTGCCCTCAAGATCTTGCAGCCGACGCTGAATGGCATTTACGGAAAAACTTGCGGGGCGGCTATCTCCCAGGGTTAACGCCTGACGATAAAAGCGTGCCGCTTCTTTTGGCTGGGCAAGATGATCCAGCGCAACAGCCAGGTTAAATGCCAGGTCGGGATTTTTGTTATCGCGCTGCCAGGCTTCAAAGAAAGACACCTGGGCTGCGGCCCATTGTTGGCGGGCGGCGAACAGCGAACCCTTGAGAAAATGCAGGTGCGCAGCCTCCGGGTATTCCAGCAATAAGCGGCTCAGCTCACTATCAAGCTCGGGGTTTTGGCCAGCATCCTCACTCAAAGCGAGTACACCGGACTGTGCATATTGGTCTTTGGGGTCGCGGGCGAGCCGCTGCTGGTACATTTTGAGCGCATCATGTTGTCGGCCTTGACGCACCGCAACTGCGGCGGCACCGAGCATGGCATCACGCTGATAAGGATCTTGCCGCAAAGCCTCTTGATAAGCCTCCTGTGCAGCACTGATATCGCCACGTTGATAAGCTTTGTAGCCGCGATCAATCGATTCACTGACTTCGCTAACAGCGGGGTTTCGCTCAACGATCATGGCCTGTTTAGGAACGGCTGCAGGTGGCAAAACGTAGTGGTTGGCTGAATCCTGAGCTGGCTTCGTGGCTCTGGGCGCAGTGGATTGCGGTTGCCCATTTTGTTCAGCAGCGCGCTTTGCATTCTGATTAGCGGTTGCGTTAAGGCTGCCGGTTAGCGCATCAGCTTCGTTCTCTACAGGATCAGTTGTAGATGTAGAGTCCTCATTAACAACCTGCTGCGTCGTTTCGATTGCTTCTGATGTTTCAGCGGTAGGTTCACCTGCTGCAATCAAATCGGTATTTTCAGTATTTTCGGGAGCACTCACAGGCGCAGGCGCTTCAGGTACAAGCGCGACTACAGTGGGCGCCTCGCTGTGTAACAGGTAGTAGTAGAACGCCACCATCAAAATGGCCGTAACACTCAGGAATGCGTACATCAACATCATGCGCCTGCGTGCGCCATTAGCTGCTTTTTTACTGCGTTCCAGGAGCTGGGCCAGAGCCTCTTTACCAGCGGATGCGCTAAACATTTCAACCGGCTTACCCTTACCGTCAAAAAGTGCCTTGATGTCATCGGTATAAAGAGGATTGTTATCGGTTGTTTTCGCTTGCGCAGCTTTGTTGGCAGGATTCAAAGTTTCAGTTGGAACCGACTCCAGATTCTTTTGTGCGGGAGATGGATCAGGCTGTTTAATCTGGCTGGAAGCTGCGTCAGGAAGATCCGGCAATTCACTCATTGGCTTGGCGGGTTCATCTTCCACCAACCTTAGATTGTTTTCAGTTTCGTCCCGATTCGCCCTGCGAACAAATTCTTCAACAATTCCTGTTTCTGGCACCGCTTCTGATGCGATATTTTCAGTCACAGGTTCTAAATAAGCGGGATCAATTTCACTGAGATCAAAAACAAGATTATCGCCTGCGGGAGTTAAACCTTTTTCGATATTACTAGTTTTCGCTTGATAGGGTTGTTCAACGGAGAGCGCTTCAAGCTCAGGATTAAGCTGACCTAAATCGATTTTAGTGGCCGCTATAGTCGCTGTCGCTGTGGAGATATTTTCGTGAGGAATTTGCTCTACGCTTGCGTTTATCTCTTTCGCTTTCTCTTCCGGTTTTTTAAGTTCTTCCCGATTTTTAGATTCGTCAGGTGGAGTTGCATTTGCAGCGGCGCTATCCGGTTGTGCATTCGTCTGCTCGCGACGTTGTTTTTCCAACGCGGCTTTTTTGAGGGCATCGAGCAAGAGGCTCATACGGCGTTACTCCCCTTGGCCTGCGCCAGAAGCCTTAGCCGTGTTTGGCAAATATTCTTTGAAATGGCTTAAGTCACCATTGAGACTCGCGTCTTTAATGACGATAGGTTTTATAAAAATAACCAACTCGGTTTTGTCGGTATTGTCATCTTCATATCGAAATAGCGAGCCCAGGTAAGGAATTTTTGAGAGGACCGGAATCCCACGCTTGGAATTGCTGACTTCGTCTTGCATTAAGCCGCCAATTACCGCGACGTCACCACTATTTACTTTGAGAACAGACTCCACTTCACGCACTTGAATAACGGGAATTTCACTGATTACGTTCAGCCTGGCCAATTCAGGATTGGGGTCCCGCGCTTGTCTAATAACGCGCGATATAGTGGGGCGAACATTCAGCGTTACTGAACCCTGCTCGTTTATATAAGGCGTCACACTCATAACAAAACCTACCGGCACTGTATTAACCTGGGTTTCATAAGTTATTCTGCCGATACTTATCGCAGTAGAAGGTTCTACGTTAACTTCAACGGTAAAGTAAACGAGGTTATCCACCACTTTTAGCAATGCGGTTTGATTATTAATGGCCATCACTTTAGGGCTGGACATGATGTGTACATCGCCAAACGTTTCAAGCGCCTGCAGTGTTGTTTGCAAAAGATTTCCATCCAAGCGCGTGCTCGCTCCCACGCTGAATACGGGAGGCTCACCCAAGGCGACATCGTTTACTGTGTTAGCAATATTAAATAAAATATTTTTCCCGGCGCCATCGCGAACCAAGCTCCAATTAATACCGGCCTGGTAACGATCACTCAGTTTTACTTCTGCAATTGTGGCTTCAATCAATACTTGCCGTTTAGAACTATTCTGAACTTCATCAATAAAGCGCTGAATCTCCTGATGCTGTTTTTCAGTTGCCCTAACACCCATGATGCCGCTTTCGCGGTTGAGCATAATATCGGGACTATTCCCATCCGCAGACGGTGCTGCTTCGCTATTCTTATCAACCAGAATAGTCGCAATATTTTTTTGCAAACTAGACCAAAAAGTATTTTCGGATGTGTTTTTCACTTCAGTAGAGGAATTATTATCGCCACTGCCACCACCGCCCGCAGCATCACCCGCACCTTGACCCGTTGAACTAATTTGCGTAGATACACTTACTGTGCTGCTACTGATGCGCGCCATATTTAAATAATCAATTCGGTAATTGCGAAAGAAAGGCGAGTCTTTGCGGATTTGCAACACGTTATTGTTAATGCTGTAACGCAAATTACTGTTTGCAGTAATTCGCTCCAAAATTGCAGGTAGCGGTTGGTTAACGGCGTTGAGTGTTACCAGCCCGTCTACGTCGTTATCAATATCCAAATTTAAATCAGCATCGCGAGCAAGTGAAAATAATAATTCACGCACCGGAACATCACTCACCACAACGGTGTGCGTCGGTTCTTTTTTGGTGGCTTGCGGAGCGGGTAATGGGGGTGCAAGGCGTACAGGGCTGGGAATAGATTCTGCATCTTTTACATCGGCTTGTTTAACATGCCCATCCGAAGGTTTCGGTGCGAAGCGTAGGTGATCACAACTCGATAATAAAAATGAAGCGGCTCCACACGTAATTAGCGCTAGAGAGTATTTGCGAAAAATTAACAGCGGATGCGTACTCACTCAACTAACCCCACAACTGATTTATTGTTTTTTGCGGACTCTTCAAACTTGTCGTAAATAATTAATGAAGAAAGTAATAAGCAACTGGCAATCGCCAAAATAGGAAGCACCTGTTTTGCACTCCAGTCGAAACGAAAATTCCATTGCGGCAATGCCGGAAAAAAATGCCACTGTGGCCGAAAATTACTTTCGCGGGCAGCGTGGCGAATATCTTGTATGGTGATTGTATGGCGGTCTTGTGTATATGCAGCGAGCAAGGTTTTATCCGCAATAATATTAATACGACGCACAAGACCCTGCGAATAACGCGCAATAGTGCGAGCCACCGCAGCAGAAAATAAATCCGGCCCGGTGTAGCCAACGGCGCGCAAACGAAAATTTAAATAGGCTTGAATATCCGGCAGATTGAGCGGCGTTAAATAGAGACTGTGGGTGATGCGCTCACGCAATTGTCGAATGCTGGGATTTGCAAGTTTGTCATCCAATTCCGGCTGCCCAAACAACACAATTTGCATGAGTTTGTAATCGTTTGTTTCCAAATTACTGAGTAACCGCACTTCTTCCAGGGTTTCCAAGGGCATGCCTTGCGCTTCTTCAATTAACACGACTACCTGCCGATTGTTGGCGTGCCGCTCCAATAAGGTTTCATGCAACAAACGCATCACTGAAAGCTTGTCTGCATTTTCCGCAACACGTAATCCCATCTCATGAGCTATGGCATGCAAAGTATGCTCTGGTGAAAGACTTGGATGAGCGAGATAAACCCAATCGATTTTATCGACCAGTTTTAGCGGCAACATGCGACACAACATCGTCTTGCCGCTCCCCACTTCGCCAACAACTTTAATAATCCCTTCACCTTGGGAAATGGCGTAGCAAAGTGCGTTGAGTAATGCACCGCGATCTGAGCCTTCAAAAAAGGCGTGGGTGTCGGGTGTTATGCGAAACGGTGGTTTATGTAAACCAAAAAATTCCAGATACATAACTTATAACTCGTGGCTTGTATCGTTATTTGATTTCTGACAACTCAACTTTTTAGCAGGATTTCGTCTAGATTCCTTAGAGTGTAGGTGACAAAGTAATAATGACCAGTTGTTGGGAATATTTTTGTATCGATAATTTGACGCCGACAACTAAATGCCTGCCAATCCAAAATTAAACGTCAAAGTTGTTACATTCCCCTTAGGAGTAGTAGCCGTCATTTTCAGAAGACCCGCAACCGGAGAGTCGCCTGGGTTGGTAACTGTATTAGTGTTTTTTATGGAGAAATGAATTTCATCACCATTAAATTCATCAGGAGCATTGGGACCTACAGTGCTACCGATAGTGAAGGTAGTTTCTCCATTTAAAGTCCCGGCATCAGTTGAAACTTGAATGGTTGTTCCCTCTGGCAATGTCTGCCCGTGAATAGCACCAAAATCAGCAAAACTTAAGGCAAAATTTTCGACTCCATCCTCTGGAATTAACAGAGCTCCGCCCTCTTCTTGAATGAAAGGCGTATTCAATGTTGCATATACCAAGCGATTTCTGACGTGCGCAATAGAGGGGTTTTGGCTGCCTGAGCCTAAAATATCTCTCATTAATGTCAGGCGCGCATGGCTGCCAGACATCACCATCACTAAGGCTTTTCGAACATGGATGCTTTTATTATTGCCAGTGCCGCACAATAATCCTGAGCATTGTGGCCCATTAAAAAGGGAATCTCTCAAATTGAAAATTTGGTCGTTATTAAAATCGATAAATTTTTCTCCACTTTCATAGGCTTTATTTTCGTTATCGTCTCGCCAAGCTTCAGACATATCGAAAAAACCATTTGGCGCAGCGAGGACACGACCGAGTCCGCTCTCAGCAGGATCGTAAAAAGCAGCACCATCAGCGTCGTCAAACGTATTACTGCCATTGGTATCATTGAAGGTTTCATGGCCAACAGCAGTTGCGAGAATAGTAATTCGGTGATTGGGAACTCGCGGTTCACCGCTGATCCATTTAACTGAACACGCACCTGCAATTGTGTTGCAACTCGGCGCTATGCTTCCGCCCTCGGTAGTGAAATTAATTGTTGTGCCATCCGGAACTGGATTATTAAATGCATCGGAGAGACGCGCATTAATCAATACTTCTTCGCCGTCATATTGGTCCGCCTCTGGATTTTTAACGATAGGCGCCAGTGAAAAACTGTCCTGATCCGCCATACCCGTATTCACTGAAAGTAAATCCGATTGCGTTTGAATAACTTGCCCACCTGCTGCAGTAACAGCCGCTGTTACACGCACGGCTGTCGGCACATTACCAGCGTTTACTTTCGTAGTGACCAAGCCCGCTGAATTGGTGAGCGATGTTGCAGGAGTAAGCGTTAAATTTCCTGCTGCCGTATTTAAACTAAACGTCACCGCTTGTTGCGCTAGTGGATTACCCAGCGAACCTTTTACTAAAAAAGTCAGCGTTGACGTTTCTTGCTGCCCTTGTCCGCCTGTGCCCTTAAGGACAATAGACTCAGGAGACGACGATACAAACTCAATAGAACCGATATTCTCCGGTGCTATGTTAATTGTTTGTACCAAGGTTTTTGTTTGATTATTAACGGTGACAGTTGCCTGAATAGAATCTTGCCCGCCACCGCAATTTACGTCTTCATAGGTAGTAACGGCGACACCATTAATTGTGGCTACATCTGTACCAATTGTTGCGCGTTTGCTTTCAACACAGTTGGAGCCGAAGCTCACTTTGGTAGGCAACATAATGCGCTGATTATTTTCATCCACAATCGCTAGCGAAATTCCAAGGGTCGCACCAGCACTAATATTGATGTCGCCATTTGTGTCTGGCGCGATGGAAATGCCTAACTGATCTTCAACAAAAGTATTCGCATTATTAAAGTGGCCGAGTCGTATCACTTGATCGGTAATGCTACTGTTACTGTCGATGATTTCGTAATTAACACTCGCCGTTAAATCCACGCCATTAACTTTTGCAGTTGCAATTGCCTCCGACGCTCCAAGTGTTATGTTAGTCGCGCTCAAGTTTACCTGAGCTACGCCGTTCGAATCTGTCAGGCCGGTTTCTACATCAAGGCTGCCAAGCTCCGTAGCAAAAGTAACTACCTGATTTGATACTGCAAGACCATCCGCATCGGTAATAAGCGCACGTAGCTGGACAACTTCATTACTTTTAAAACGATTAATGGAAAGCCCGCTACGCTGCAAACTCAAACTGATTTTAGTTGCTGCAACCGGACTAGTTTGTAATGCCAGTAATTCAAAATTAACTTTAGTGCTTACAGCACCAAAAGTTGCCGTAATCGAACCCGCGCCTAATATTGTGGACGGACTTATTTTGGACGTTGCATAACCATCAGAATCTGTGAGTATCGAATCGGAGGAAAGAGTTCCTAAAGTCGTAGCAACTTTAATTAATTCACTTTTGACAGGTTTGTTGGAGGAGTCGAGTAGGCGCACCTTGATAGTAACTTCATCGCCATTCGGGAAACTGTCGGAATCGACTTGATTAGGCGAGGAAAGGCTGAGTATCACCCGGTAGCCACCGGGTTCGGTAGAGCCTTCGTCGGGCGGAGAAGCTTTGCATCCTATTAATAGAATTACCAGCAAACCCAAATACAAAAAATGGCGAAATGCAAACATAACTCTAACTCACTCAGTGCTTATCAAAGCGCCAATTATTAAGCGCATGCAAATGAACCGGTTATAAAAAACCTACTAAGGAGTATAGCAGCGCATTAAAAAATGCCAGTCCAGCACTTGAATGAATAAAAATGTGTTTTATATGCCGCCTGCGAAGCCCTGTTGTCGCCAAGCTTCATAACTAATAATTGCCACAGCATTAGACAGGTTTAAACTGCGGCTGCCAGGTTTCATGGGAATCCGTAAACGGTTTTGTATATCGATACTGTTAAGCACTTCAGGCGGAAGGCCCGATGTTTCCGAACCGAACAGCAAAACATCTCCTTCTTTATAGTTGAGCTGATCATGTGGGCGGCTGCCTTTGGTAGTGCAGGCCAAAATTCGTCTCCCCGCAACCTCTTCCAAAAACGCAGCGTAATTTGCGTGACGCGAAATATTTTCGATGTCGCAATAATCCAACCCCGCGCGCCGCAAACTCTTTTCCTCAAAATCAAAACCCAACGGCTCGATCAAATGGAGTTTGCAACCGTTGTTGGCAATCAAACGAATAATATTGCCCGTATTGGGCGCAATGCGGGGTTCATAAAGGGCGATAT
>Ga0247738_10000057_pt1 | contig 75388 bp, 70 predicted proteins | sample UWRJL013104B2_FD_180936 | JGI IMG/M metagenome (GOLD analysis project Ga0247738, IMG submission 180936) | Plant litter microbial communities from Arlington Agricultural Research Station in Wisconsin, United States - UWRJ-L013-104B-2 | ecosystem: Environmental > Terrestrial > Plant litter >...
AGAAGTCAGTTGCTCAGCCACTCTTTGCTTAGCCAATTCAAGATCTTTTTCAGCCCTATCCGCAGCCTGAAGGCCATCAGCGATACGCTTGGTACGTTCAGCCATTGCCGCAACAATGGGTGGCCACACAAAACGACCTGTCAGATAGATAAAGATGGCAAACGCCACCATTTGGCCAATTAACGTTGCATTAATATTCACGTTTAAATGCCTTTGCTAAAGGGTTAGTTACCCGACCAGATTAAGCGCCGAGGGCGAACAGGATGTACATGCCGATACCAACACCGATCATTGGAACCGCATCCACAAGACCCATAACAACGAAGAATTGCGTACGTAACATTGGAATCAATTCTGGTTGACGAGCGCCGCCTTCCAAAAATTTACCACCCAGAATACCCACACCGATTGCTGCGCCAACTGCGCCTAAACCGATAACCAAGGCACCTGCTAAGACTAATAAAGCTGCTGCTTCAGACACTGTATTTCTCCTACAAAGTTAAAGTTAAAAAGTTAAAACAAAAAATAAAACAAAAACAAAACTGTTAGTGAGCCTCATCGTTTTGGTAGGCCATGCTCAAATACACAATGGTCAGTACCATAAAGATAAATGCTTGCAGCGAAATAATTAAAATATGGAACATCGCCCAGATAATTTGTAGCACTCCGGCAAAGCCAGCAAACAAAATTCCCGCGCCGTACATAATCGCAATCAGGATAAAAATAATTTCACCCGCATACATGTTGCCGAAAAGACGCAAACCGAGTGATACAGGTTTTGAAATCAAGGTAGGGATTTCAAGTACAAAGTTAATCGGGATGAATAAGGTTTGAACCACAACATTCTTACTACTAAACGGATGCAAGGTTAATTCTTTGATAAAACCCAGCGGGCCTTTTTGGGTGATGCTATGCCACAAAATAAGAATGAAAATAAAGAAAGCCATACCCAAGGTGATGTTTGGATCGGTAGATGGAACCACTTTGAAGAATACTTCGTGCGGATCAGCCCCAAGAGACACGCCAATATGTTTTGCAATTTCTGGCAGCAAGTCGATGGCAATCAAATCCATCGCATTCATGAAAAACACCCATACCAAAATGGTCAAGGCCATAGGTGCGATCATTTTATTTTTGTAAGGGAACATACCCTTTACGTTGTCTTCTACGAATTCAATCGCAGACTCAACAACGTTTAATAATCCCGATGGAACGCCACTAGTCGCTTTTTTCGCTACGCTGCGAAACAACAAAAAGAAAACTACACCCAAAATTAAAGACCAACCCATGGTGTCAACGTTAATCGCCCAAAAGCCCATGGATTTCGCTTCAGCTCCGTTAGCCGCGAAGGTCCATGTGCCATCTGGCAACTGACCATAAGTTAAATTGGTTAAATGGTGTTGGATATATTGCGATGAAGTGAGTGCTTCACCGTGTTCACCTGCGTGTTCAAGGTCTGACATTTAGTTAATCCCAATCAAAATGAAAAAACTTTTACATCAACCTCAGCGAGCATTTTTGCTTTTTAAAAGCCAGCTTCGAGCCAAGGGATAAGCCCACGCAGTGCATTGCACCAAGGCGTAGGCCACAAATATCAGGAGCGCATAAGTCGGTTGTCGAACCAGCGCAATGTATTTAAAAACCACTAAAAATAACAAACCGGTAATAACAAATTTACCGATCTCACCAACGTAAAAAGCAACTAGCATCACTCCCGGCGGCTTTCCCAGCGCAGGACGAAACGCAACAATCGCAAGCCACAAGTTAGCTAACGAACAAATCATTCCACCGGTTAGGATTACGATTGCGACTTGGGTGCCGAATACCAGGCCAGACAAGGCGAGTACGCAGCTTACAACTACTTGTGCGGCGACAATCTGCAATGCATAGGCGCGGCCTTTTGGCTCTGCGCGGGACGAATTGGCTGGACTCGTCAATGTGCTTGTCTCTGGGATTGTCTAGGAGCTTATTACTTTAGGTAACAATAAGGCTCATTTACCGCTCATTTTTGGCGCAGGCATTATAGTGACAAAGGTCACGCGCGGCAACCATGCATAAACGGCATTTCTGGTTATAAACCAACAATAGATGACAATTTATTGGTTTTATTTTGTACTTACTGGATATGCACCAGAATACCGTCCAATTCGTCCAGCGAATTGTATGTAATGACTAACTTACCCTTACCCTTAGGGCCGTGCTGAATCTCAACGGAAGCTCCCAGTTTTTCTGAAAGGCTATTTTCGAGGCGACGAATATCTGCTGAGGGTGCCGAATCGGGTTTAATTTTTTCGTCTTTTTTGCCTTCCTGATAAATACGTACCAGAGCTTCAGTTTGACGTACCGATAACCCTTTAGCGACTATCTGACGCGCTATGTCGCGCTGGGCAGCAGCTTCCAGCGTCAGGATCGCGCGTGCGTGACCCATCTCCAAATCGCCGTGTTCAAGCAAGGTTTTCACTTCCTCATTAAGCGCAATCAAACGCAAAAGATTAGTTACTGTCGCGCGGGATTTGCCCACAGCTTGCGCCACTTCCGCGTGGGTTAATTCAAACTCATCTTGCAAACGCTTGAGCGCAACGGCTTCTTCGATGGGGTTTAAGTTTTCGCGCTGAATGTTTTCAATCAGCGCCATAGCGATGGCCGCTTCATCCGGTACTTCGCGAATCACAACCGGAATACGATCCAAACCGGCAATTTGCGTTGCTCGCCAACGGCGTTCACCGGCGATAATTTCATAGCGACCTTCGCCTATCGAACGCACCACAATCGGCTGCATTACGCCCTGCGCTTTAATCGATTCAGCCAGTTCTTCGAGTGCTTCCTGATTCATGTCGCGGCGAGGCTGATATTTTCCGCGCTGGATTAACTCAATCGGCAGATGCGCAAGTTTGCCATCTCGATAATCAAATTTTGTATCAGCTTCACCAGGCACAACTGGCATATCAGGCGCAGGCGATGTCACTCCAAGACCAGCACTCAGCAGTGCATCCAAACCTTTTCCCAAGCCTTTGCGTTTTGTCGACATTCGAATGACCTTAATAAATTTAGTGTGCGGCTTCAGCCGCTGGTGCCGCTTTGTTTGCCGCTTCATTGCGACGCAAAATTTCGCCCGCCAGTGCGAGGTAGGCAATTGCGCCTTTAGACTGGCGGTCGAACGCCAATACCGGCATACCAAAACTGGGCGCTTCCGCAAGACGAACATTACGTGGAATGCAGGTGCGATAAAGTCTATCGCCGAAATGTTGCGTTAGTTGCGCAGACACATCGTTGGTTAAGCTGTTGCGCGGATCATACATGGTGCGCAGCAATCCTTCGATTTTTAATTCGGGATTCAGCACACGCTGGATTTGGTTGATGGTATTTACCAACGCCGATAAACCTTCAAGTGCGTAATATTCACACTGCATTGCAATAATGACACCGTTACAGGCGGTCATTGCGTTAAGCGTAAGCATGTTGAGTGAAGGCGGGCAATCGATCAAAATGAAATCATAATCGTCGCGCACATTTTTTAATGCATTTTGTAAACGGCGCTCTTTATTATCGAGAGCCAGCATCTCAACTTCTGCTGCTGTTAAATCGCCATTCGCGGGTAATACTTGATATTTGCCACTCTCTGAAAACACCAAACAATCTTTAATATTTTCACGTTCGGTAAGCACATCGTAGATGGATTTTTCAATATCATCTTTATTAATACCGCTGCCCATGGTGGCGTTACCTTGCGGATCCAGATCCACTAACAACACACGTTTTTTGGTCGCCACCAATGACGCAGCAAGATTTACACACGTAGTCGTTTTGCCTACACCGCCTTTCTGATTTGCAATAGCGTATATCTTGGTCAAGTGAAAATCCTTTAACCACAAGGTGGTTTTCAGTATTGGTTAATTCAATTTATTTTTTGGTTGTAATACCAGCAAATGACGCTCGCCATCGGTTGCTGCAACATCTAATTTTATACTTTCAAGCAATTCAACTTTTTCGACTATAGCTGCAAATTCATCATGGGGGTAAATTCCTTTCATCGCCAAAAACACACCATCGCTTTCTAACAAATGCGCGCAGCCTTCTGTCATATCTTGCAAGCTGGCAAATGCACGGCTGATAACAGCATTAAATTTTTGCGCCGGTTGAAACTCTTCCACGCGTAGATTTTCTACGCTTACATTTTCCAATTTCAATAATGTTTTTACGTGAAATAAAAAACGTGTTTTTTTCCCGGCGCTATCGAGCAGTGTGAATTTTTTTTCGGGAAAAATTATCGCCAATGGAATTCCCGGTAAACCGCCGCCTGTTCCCACATCAATTACATGTTGCGTTGAGTGCTTGCTCACCAAAAAATAGGGCACCACACTCAAACTATCTAACAAGTGACGTGCGACCATTTGACGAATATCGCGAATCGCCGACAAGTTGTAGGCTTTGTTCCATTTATCAAATTCGCGAATGTAACTTAACAAATTACTAATTTGCTGTTCGGTCAGAGCAACACTCATTTTGTTTGCGCCCTGAACTAAAATTTCACGCAAATCTTTTTCTAAGTCACTCACTCTATAAAACTCTTTTAATAAAAATTACTAGTTAGCCGATCTATTTAGCAACGTGCCAGTATTCCCGCGAAGCGGAAATTTTATTTTTTAACCGCTACTGATTAGGACGCTTGCTGTTCCACAGCATCCGCAGCTTTCATTCTTTTCAACATGCCATGCTTTTTCAAATACATGAGCAATTGTGAAATAGCTGCCGGTGTAATTCCCGAAATACGTTGGGCGCGCGCTAACGTCTGTGGCCGCGCGGCGGACAATTTTTGTTTCACTTCGTTGGAAAGACCTTCTACCAAGCTGTAATCAAAATCATCCGGCAAAATGGTATTTTCATAAGCGCGCAAGCGATCAATTTCATCTTGTTGGCGATCAATGTAACCAGAATATTTGGCAGCAATTTCAATTTGCTCGGCAACATATTCATCGTTCACTGCTTCGCCTTTCAAAGCTGCAACATCTCCGTAAGTTAATTCGGGACGTTTTAATAAATCGTGCAAGCTATACTCGCGAATTAATTTGGTGTTGATGATCGCTTCAACTTTTTCGGCTTCGGGCGAACCGGCTTGAATCCAGGTAGATTTCAAACGTTCTTGTTCGCGCGCGATATTTTCCCGCTTTTCACAGAAAGCTTGCCATTGTTCGTCGCCAATTAAACCGAGTTCGCGACCTTTTTCAGTCAAACGCAAATCCGCATTATCTTCGCGCAACAGCAGACGATATTCCGCTCGGCTGGTAAACATGCGGTAGGGTTCTTTGGTACCGAGCGTTATTAAATCGTCAACCAAAACACCGACATAAGCTTGATCGCGCTCCGGGCACCAGCTTTCTTTTTCTTGCGCGCGCAGCGCAGCGTTTATTCCGGCGAGCAAGCCTTGTGCACCCGCCTCTTCGTAACCAGTAGTACCATTAATTTGGCCGGCGAAAAACAATCCGCCGATTAGTTTAGTTTCCAAACTGTGTTTTAAATCTTGTGGATTGAAAAAATCGTATTCAATCGCGTAACCGGGGCGAAGGATATGCGCGTTTTCAAAACCTTTCATGGAACGCACGATTTCCAATTGCACATCGAACGGCAGGCTGGTGGAAATCCCGTTGGGATAAAGTTCGTGCGTGGTCAAACCTTCGGGTTCGATAAATACCTGGTGTGAATCTTTATCCGCGAAGCGGTGAATCTTATCTTCGATACTTGGGCAATAGCGTGGGCCGATACCTTCGATAACACCCGAATACATGGGCGAGCGATCCAGATTGCGGCGGATTACATCGTGAGTTTTTTCATTGGTGTGCGTCATGTAACAACAAATTTGGCGTGGGTGCATAGTGCGATTGCCGCGCACTGACATCACCGGCACAGGCGTATCGCCCCATTGTTTTTCGAGACCGTCGAAATTTACGGTGCGTGCATCCACACGAGGCGGCGTTCCCGTTTTTAAACGATCAACACGCAGCGGTAGTTCACGCAAGCGTTTTGAAAGTGCGATTGACGGTGGATCACCAGCTCGGCCACCAGAATAATTTTGCATTCCAATGTGGATTAAACCACCAAGAAAAGTACCGGCGGTTAGCACGACTTGGTTCGCGTGGAATTTCAAACCCATCTGGGTAATCACACCGCGAATTTCATCGTTCTCGACAATCACGTCATCGGCAGCTTGTTGAAATATCCACAAGTTAGGTTGGTTTTCGAGCGTTTCGCGAATGGCCGCTTTGTAAAGAATTCGGTCGGCCTGGGCGCGTGTTGCACGAACAGCTGGGCCTTTGCGGGCATTGAGTACACGAAATTGAATTCCGCCTTTGTCAGTTGCCAGCGCCATAGCGCCACCGAGGGCGTCTATTTCTTTGACGAGATGGCTTTTGCCGATTCCGCCAATAGCGGGATTGCAGGACATTTGACCGAGCGTTTCAATGTTGTGGGTAAGCAAAAGAGTTTTACAGCCCATACGCGCCGCGGCCAAACAGGCCTCAGTTCCTGCATGGCCGCCACCGATGACGATCACATCAAACCGTTCTGGAAAAATCATCTAGCAACAACCTTGCAGCGCAGCTGCGTATCTTTATCAAAAACTTAAATAGGAATTGGGCACCAATCGAAAACCTGTTTACAGCGGTTTTCGCAAAAGGGCACGCATTATAGAGCGAGTTGAGCAATTGCACAAAACATGTACAGGGTTTAATCAGCTTATTTTTCACACGAAACTTTATTCTGTTACAGCAAAGAAAAATATTTAAATAATTTATTTAATGTTTATTAGAAAGTTAAAAGATGTTGTTATTAATATGCACAGCAAAATCTGTGGATAAGGTAAATAATGGTCTATATTTCAATAGTATAGTGGCGGGAAAATCATAGGAGAAAACTGCTTGAAAGCTTGTTGTAAGCTGACTTTAAGCTGTTTATGAAAGGGGCACTTATACATTAAACGACGAAATGTGACTTATCCCCCAAAAGCGTCTTCAGGTTTTAGGGTTAAAAATCACAGCATTATTCACAGGACGTCGAATATTTCTCAAAATGTCTGTAAAAACAAATATTTATAATGCAAATCTCCATATATTTGTGGATAACCTGTGTAACCATGTGGAAAAACACGAAAGAAACCTTGTATAAAGGTTTCTCTAACTGGAAGCTTTAGCGAAGAGCGCGTTTTTTTGGAAGATAATAGAGAGTAAAATTTGATAGAAAATTATTTTAATAATTTAAGAAACATTTGAAATATTGATTAATTTTTTATCATCAGTAGTGGTTACTGGATCATTCAGATGTGCTTGGGAAGCATGTTGTGCGTCCAACCAGCAGAGTAACAACTCCCAATCCTCACGGTCGCGAGCAAAAGCTTGTTGGGGATAGTCGCCTATACCTACACCTTCGTTATAAGCGCGGACGTAATTTTGCGTATCACGTAAGGTGGCGGGATGGGGAATATTGAGGCTTAGCATAAATGTCTTCAGGCGCTGCCAGGCGTTAGTTTGCTGTTTTACCCGGTTGGCAACGACGGCAATCGGGCGACGATGGTGTCGCATAACCTGGCAGGTGATCAAATTGTTGATGAAGCGAGCGCTCGCGCGTATATCGATATCGGACGGCATGACTGGAATTATGATGAGGTCATGATTTTGGATAAGGTCGTTAAGAGCAAGATCGGATAATCCGGGAGCAGCATCAGTAATTAACCAACGTGTTGATTTTGGAGCACGCCATTGAAAGCTGCGCGTGGTTCGGCTATTGGTCTCGATTTTTACACCGAATATTTTAGGCAAGGTTTCCGAGCGCGATGCCAACCAATAACTTGCTGAACCCTGAGGATCTGCGTCAACCAATACCGTGGTTTGACCGCGCTGTGCCAACCATGCAGCAAGATTGGTACTCACAGTTGTTTTCCCCGATCCACCTTTACCATTGATAACCAAAATCCGACATGCTGAAAGCAGCTGAATAGCAACCAAGGGTTCAGCGCCGGTTTTAATTTTGCTAAGGAGAGGAGGAGGTGTGTTCATTTCTTGGTCGATTATCTGCTCATTGATTAGTCAGTATAGACAGAGAAACCGATTATTTGATGCGCGAATGTTCGCACAATTAATTTTATGTTGATTAGAACGACTAAAAAATAGTCATTTTCCAATACAAAAGCTGCTAAATATGCGGCCAAGCAGGTCGTCTGGGGTAAATTCACCGGTGATTTCACTTAATGAATTCTGTGCGCCACGAAGATCTTCTGCCAAAAGTTCGCCCGCAGCATAGCCGTGTAATTGCGCTTTGCCCGATGCAAGAAACGCTTGAGCACGTTCAAGCGCGTCTAAATGTCGGCGGCGAGCGGTAAAACCACCTTCGCCGGTGGCACTAAAACCCATTATGTCTTTCAGATGTTGCTTGAGGTCGTCCATGCCCTCGCCCGTGGCAGCGCTTATACCAATATAAGATGCGTAATTCTCAAGCTTGACCAAGCCGGATGTTTCGCCAGTGACATCAATTTTGTTTCGAATCAGGGTAATTTTTGAAGGGTCCGTTAATTTGGCAACAAATTCTGGCCAAATCTTATTAACGTCAAGTTCGCGGGTTTTATCGCTATCAACCAAGAGCAACACGTGATCAGCTTGCTGGATTTCTTGCCAGGCTCGTTCAATCCCGATGCGCTCTACCTCATCCGGGCTTTCGCGCAACCCAGCGGTGTCAATGATATGGAGGGGCATACCGTCTATATGAATATGCTCGCGCAATACATCCCGGGTTGTACCCTCAATACTGGTGACGATCGCAGAATCACGGCCACTAAGCGCGTTAAGCAAACTGGATTTTCCAGCGTTTGGACGCCCGGCTATAACAACTCTCATTCCATCTCGAACCAACACACCTTGCCGCGCTTCTTTAAAAACTTGTTCGAGTTTTTTTTCGATACTGGCTAAATCAGTAGAGACTTTTCCATCGCTTAGAAAATCGATTTCCTCTTCGGGGAAATCGATAGAGGCTTCAACGTAAATTCGTAAATGTATTAGCGTTTCAACTAATTCATGGATACGAGTTGAGAAAGCACCTTGTAACGAATGAAGTGCATTGCGAGCGGCTTGTTCTGTTGTGGCATCAATTAAGTCAGCGATGGCTTCTGCCTGTGCCAGATCAAGTTTATCGTTCAGGAAAGCGCGTTCGGAAAATTCACCAGGGCGAGCGAGACGCACGCCGAGTTGAGTAATTTCGCGCAATAATAAATCGAGAATGATAGGTCCGCCGTGTCCTTGAAGTTCAAGAACATCTTCACCGGTGAATGAATTCGGGCCGGGGAAAAACAAGGCAATTCCCTGATCGAGAATTTCACCTGAGTGACTATGGAATGGACAGTAGTGAGCAAACCGTGGCTGGAGTTTTTGGTTGAGAAGTTGTTCAGCAACCAGGCTCGCTTTTGAGCCAGAAACGCGGACTATACCGACACCACCGCGGCCTGTCGCAGTGGCGATAGCAGCTATGGTGTCGGTATTAAACACTATGCTTTACTGTCAGCTTTTTCTATTTCTTTGGTGATGACGTATTGCTGCGCGATGGTCAATATATTGTTGGTTACCCAATAAAGTACCAGCCCGGCAGGGAACCAGAGGAACATGAACGTAAATATAAATGGCAGCATTTGCATTACACGCGCTTGCATGGGATCAGTGGGCTGCGGATTAAGTTTTTGCATAAACCACATAGTGACCCCGTAAATAAGTGGTAACACGTAATAGGGGTCCATCACTGACAAATCTTTTATCCAACCATAAAAAGGTGCGTGGCGTAATTCAACAGATTCCATCAATACCCAATACAGCGCTAAGAATACCGGCATTTGGATAAGCATAGGCAAGCAACCACCAAGAGGATTTACTTTTTCATCTTTGTAGAGCTTCATCATTTCTTGCGACATTTTTTGACGATCGTCGCCATAGCGTTCTTTCATCTCCGCCATTTTCGGCGTTAATTTTTTCATCTTCGCCATAGATCTGTAGCTGGTTGCGGAGAGATGGAAAAATACAGCTTTTACGATAATGGTCAAACCAATAATCGCTAAACCCCAGTTATGAAACAAATAAGGTTGAATATTTTTAAGTACCCAAAACAGCGGTACACCGATCATCCACAAAATACCGTAATCAACGGTTAAGTCCAGATGCGGAGCTATATTTTCAAGTGCTTCAGTATCTTTTGGACCGGCATAAAAATTAGCTTTTACGTTGCCTTGACTATGTGGAGCTACCTCAAAACCTTGTCCGGTAAAACCAAAGAGATAAGTGTCTTCATTATTTAATTTGCTCAAAATAAATTTATTTTGGCTGTTTGCGTCAGGAATCCAGGCGCTGATGAAATAGTGTTGTACCAGTGATACCCAACCACCTTGTTCAGTAGTTTCAAAGGGTGCTTTTTTCAAATCATCGAAAGTAACTTTTTTGTAATTTTCTTCTTTAGTTGTTAGCGCACCACCGAGATAATTACTCATCATCATGGCGTTGGTTTTGGCAAAGTTTTTACTATCGCGAACAATGCGACCAAACAATTGGCCACTCCACTTATCGTCGCTTTGGTTATCAATAATGTACTCAACACCCACCAAATATTCACCGCGAGTAAAGGTAAAACGTTTGGTGATTTTTACTTGTTCCTGTTGAAGCACTAAATCTACGATTAGCTTGTCCTGACCGCTATCAAGATTGAATTCAGTTTTATCAACACTAAATGTTGGACGACCTTTAGCAGTGTCGGTACCGTTCGCACCTATCAAACCACTTTGCACGCGATATTTATGTTCGGGCGTGTTATCAATCAATATAAAAGGAGTATCGGCTTTTTTAATATCAATGAGATGACGTGGTAACGCAACTTTAACAATGTCACCACCGTAAGGATCTATGTCTACCAACAAGCTGTCAGTAGTCACTTTAATAATAGCTTTGGAAGGAGCAGCCACAATAGTTTCAGGGCTTGCCGGAGATGTTGTGGTTGCGACGGGTGGCGGAATATCGCCGGCGCTAACAGCCGCTTGCGAACTTGAAGTTGCCGCTACGACTGGAGCTACAACAGCATGCTGTTCCTGGTAAGTATTCCAGCGCACAGCAAGCATAAAAAGTACGGCCAGAATTGCCGCGATCAATATATTCTTTTGCCAATCCATCTTATCGACTGCCATCTTGAGGTTGTTGAAATTGAGTTGATGTGTTTCCAGATTTAATTACAGGATCGAAGCCACCCTCATGCCACGGATGACATTTAAGCAAGCGACGCAGCGTAAGATAAGTTCCTTTGGTTACGCCGTAAGTGTTTATCGCTTCTTCTGCATAATGTGAGCAGGTTGGATAAAACCGGCATTGATTGCCAATCCAGGGGCTCAATATATAGCGGTAGCCGTGAATACATTTTATGGCGACCTTACTTGGATTTAATGAACTCATGATTCAGAAACCTGTGAGGACTTCGCCGCGACCTGTTGTTCAGATTTTGCTTTTTGAAGCTTCCGGGTTAAACCTTGCCACTGTTTATTAAGTTGTTCGATTAGCACGGCGTTAGTGACATCGCTCATACCTTTTCGGGCGAGCACGATAACATCTATACCTGCCAATTGTTGCTGTTTTGCACGAAAAGTTTCGCGGATCAGACGTTTCATCCGGTTTCTATCTACCGCTAAACGAATATTTTTTTTGGCAATAACCAAACCTAATCGCGGGCGATTGAGTTCATTTTGGCGAGCTAGAAAAAGGAAATGCTGATGCGAGGTACGAAGCGGGGCGTCATCAAAAACGCATTGAAAATCGCTAGAGTTTAGAAGGCGCATCGATTTGGTATATGCGTGGCCATTTTGGCCGCCTTGCCATTCGACGTTAATGGCCTGCTTCACTCTAACGATCCATCAAAAATAAGGAGTATTAAACAGTTAACTCTTTACGGCCTTTAGCACGACGACGAGCTAATACCAAACGGCCATTTTTAGTAGCCATGCGAGCACGGAAACCATGGTTGCGAGCGCGTTTAAGAGTACTTGGTTGGAATGTTCTTTTCATGAAACTAAACCTGTTCTAGGGACATATAATCACACGGGCGTGTGAAAGACGCGGGATTTTAAAGAACTTGTGTTTATAAAGCAAACAGTTTTGAAGTTTTAATAAACACGAGCACTTATTTGTTAATAAGCACTGTTTATGTCCAGCTTATCAATATTATATCCACAGACTTATCAACAGATAGTTGTGTTACATGAAATTTAGTTTATTTTTTAGGCAGTTTCTAAGTTATTGAATTTTTGGAAATTTGAAAACTTATTCCATAATTATCTCGATTTTAGTCGCGTAACTGTGGATAACTTTGTTTCATCAGAGTACACTCACTTTTCGCAAATTTTCATTCCCGCAAAAAGCGCTTTACAGCTGTTTTTATGTACTCTTTTTCGCTTTTGAATAGCCCAAGTAAATTGGCTGGAAGCATTCATATATCACTCATATATAAAGTACATAGATAGTTGTGGGATTCTATATAAATAAGATCGACGGAGTTTCGCTTTTGTTGCAATCAGTTTGGAAGCTATGTGCCTCGAGTTTGCAGGATGAATTACCATCCCAGCAGTTCAACACCTGGATAAAACCTTTGCAAATTGACGATGTCGCCAACCCTAATGAATTGCGTTTGCTCGCGCCTAATAGGTTCATTAGTAATTGGGTGGAAGAGAAATTCCTGACTCGAATTAAAGAACTGGTTGCTCATTTTCAAGATGGCGTAAATTTGTCGGTGGTGGTTGCTGTCGGAGCGAAACCCCAGGCGGCTTTCGAAATTGTTCGGTTGCCTATGAAGGAATCAATATCTGAACAACCTAAAGTTGTGGCCCAAGTCCAAACCAATTTGGAAAAGCCGCGAAAATCTGCAGAAGAGCCACAAAGGGCTGCCCAGGAAGCGGGCGTTGAAGGTGGTTTGAAACACAGCAACTATTTAAATGCTGCGTCTACTTTTGCAACTTTTGTTGAAGGTAAGTCGAACCAATTGGGTTTAGCTGCTGCTAGGCAAGTTGCTGAAAATCCTGGCGGTGCTTATAACCCTCTATTTATATACGGTGGCGTAGGTTTGGGTAAAACCCATTTGATGCAAGCCGTTGGTAATGCCCTCGTCGCCAAAAATCCCAATGCAAAAGTCGTGTACCTACATTCCGAACGATTTGTTGCGGATATGGTGAAGGCGCTCCAGTTAAATGCGATCAATGATTTCAAACGTTACTACCGTTCAATGGATGCGCTCTTAATCGACGACATCCAGTTCTTTGCTGGTAAAGAGCGTTCGCAAGAAGAATTCTTCCACACCTTTAATTCATTGCTTGAGGGTGGCCGTCAAATCATCCTTACCTGTGATCGTTTTCCAAAAGAAATTAATGGTTTGGAAGAACGGCTTAAATCGCGTTTTGGTTGGGGTTTAACAGTCGCCGTTGAGCCACCCGAATTAGAAACGCGTGTAGCAATTTTGATGAAAAAAGCCGAACAGGTAAATATCGATTTACCACACGATGCCGCTTTCTTTATTGCGCAGCGAATTCGCGCAAATGTGCGCGACCTTGAAGGTGCTTTAAAGCGTGTCATTGCGAGCGCCAATTTTACTGGCCGGCCCATTGATGTTGAGCTTGTGCGCGAAGCTTTAAAAGATTTGTTGGCCCTGCAGGATAAGCAGGTCGGTATCGACAACATCCAGAAAGTCGTTTGTGAATATTACAAAATCAAAATGAATGACATGGTCTCGAAACGCCGTAGCCGTTCAGTCGCACGACCACGTCAGGTCGCTATGGCGCTTGCAAAAGAATTAACTAATCATAGTTTGCCTGAAATTGGTGAGGCATTTGGTGGGCGCGATCATACGACGGTGTTACATGCCTGTCGCAAAATCAAAGAATTACAGGAAGAAACAGCAGATATTCGCGAAGATATGAAAAACTTACTGCGTTCACTGACAACTTGATTTACTGTTCCCATTTTTGTGCGATTAACTAAACCTTTAAAATCCCGGACGATAACCAAAGAGACCATCACATGAAATTTGTCGTATCCCGCGAGGCGCTACTCAAACCCTTACAATTGGTTGCAGGTGTGGTGGAGCGTCGTCAAACGCTACCCGTATTGTCAAATGTTTTAATCGTACTGAATGGTGATCAACTATCCCTTACGGGCACAGACCTTGAGGTCGAAATTATCGGCCGTGTGCATTTGGAGCAGGCGGGAGATTCAGGTGAAATCACTGTGCCAGCTCGTAAGTTGGTGGATATCTGTAGATCGCTACCAGATGGTTCAAAGATTGAGTTTTTCCAAGAAGATCAGCGCATAATTGTTAAGTCTGGTCGTAGTCGCTTTACCTTATCAACATTGCCAGCTTCAGATTTCCCGAATGTAGAAGATTCACCCGGTAATTTGCGTTTCAGTTGTGCCCAACAAGAGGTTAAACGCCTAATTGAGCGCACCGCATTTGCCATGGCACAGCAGGATGTTCGCTACTATTTAAACGGTATGTTATGGGAAGTTCGCCAGGATCAACTTCGCGTAGTAGCAACCGATGGACACCGCATGGCAATGTGTACACGAGTGATTGCCGTCACTACTCCCGATGTTATCCAAGCTATTCTCCCGCGCAAAGGTGTTCTTGAATTATCGCGCTTATTGGAGGATTCGACTGCCCAGGTGGAAATAACCTTGAGCGGTAACCACATTCGCGTCACTTCAGTAGATTACACATTCACTTCAAAATTGGTGGACGGAAAATTCCCTGAGTATGAGCGCGTTTTACCACGAGGCGGCAATAAAACGGTTTTAGGCTCTCGCATAGAATTGAAACAGGCTTTTGGTCGCACAGCGATTTTATCCAATGAAAAGTACCGCGGTGTGCGTTTGCTGTTGTCAGATGGTTTGCTGACAATCGTAGCTAACAATCCTGAGCAGGAGGAAGCTGAAGAGCAAGTGGTTGTTGATTACACGGGTGATAGTTTGGAAGTTGGTTTTAACGTAAGTTACTTACAAGACGTCACCAATGTTATCCAAAATGAAAATGTCAAAATTACTTTATCCGACGCTAACTCCAGTGCGCTTTTGGAAGAACCTGAAAATAGCGATTCTTTGTACGTCGTTATGCCGATGCGTCTATAAGAGCGCATCTTGTCTAAGAACTTTTCCTTATATTGTCCGTTGGTCGCATGACCATAAAACGCCTTCTCATTCAAAACCTTCGCAATTTGAACTCGGTGGAGATACAGCCCTCCCACCGGGTTAACCTCATTTATGGAGAAAATGGTTCGGGAAAAACCAGCGTTCTCGAAGCTATCAATGTATTGGCATTGGGACGCTCTTTCCGAAGTCATAAACATAAACCACTTATCACCAATGGCTGTAGTGCTTTTACTGTATTTGGAAGAGTGCTTACTGAAGAGGCCGAAGTACCTATTGGCATAAATCGTCAATTGGATGGAACAGCGAGCTTTAAAGCTAATGGCACTTTGGTGAGTTCTGCGGCTGTACTGGCTTCTTACCTGCCCGTTCAAGTTATTAATTCAGATACTTTTTTACTATTGGAAGGAAGTCCCAAGGTTCGCCGGCAGTTTATTGATTGGTTGGTGTTCCACGTGGAACATAAATTTTTCCAAACTTGGAAAGATTGTCAGCGCTGCCTCAAACACCGCAATAGCCTTCTTCGGCATGATAGAATAGATCCCTTTGAATTATCGACTTGGGATCAAGAACTGGTGGGCTTCACGGAGCAGCTTCATCAATACAGAGCTGGTTGCTTTAATACATTCAAATCGGTGTTTTATGAACTTTTAAAAGAGTTTATTAATGTCGATGGTATAGCGATAAGTTACTACCGTGGATGGGATAAGGATAAAGCCTACGTAGAGGTATTGGCTGGCAATATAGATCGTGATCGTCAACAGGGCTACACCCATTTGGGTAGCCATAGAGCTGACTTGCGTATTACGGTTGATGGTCAAAATGCGGCGGAGATATTGAGTCGAGGGCAGCAAAAGCTGTTGGTATGCGCATTAAAGATTGCCCAGGGATGTGTATTTTCCCGTATGACCGGCCGTAAAACGGTTTATTTGGTCGACGATTTGCCGGCGGAATTAGATATTAAGCACCGCGAGTTACTCACTCGGTGGCTAGATTCGATGGCTACACAGGTATTTATTACCGGTGTAGAGCAGGATTCCTTGCTTTCGTCTTGGCCCAACAAGTCAAAAACCGAGTTAAAAATGTTCCACGTGGAACATGGTTGTGTAACAGAAATAGATTTGGTACCCAAGAAATAGATAAGAATTACAGCCACAACGACAACAGTTAGTCATAGTGGGTGCAACAGATAACAAGTGGAGATTGATATGTCAGAAGAGAACACCTACGACTCGTCCAGTATTCAAGTTCTTAAAGGTTTGGATGCGGTACGTAAGCGTCCTGGAATGTACATTGGTGATACTGATGATGGTTCAGGCCTACACCATATGGTGTTCGAGGTAGTTGATAACTCTATCGATGAAGCGTTGGCAGGGCATTGTACGGAAATTAAAGTTGTCATCCACCCCGATGAGACCGTGTCTGTTGCTGATAATGGTCGTGGAATTCCGACCGATATGCATGAAGAAGGTGTTTCAGCAGCTGAAGTTATCATGACTATACTCCACGCTGGCGGCAAGTTTGACGATAACACCTACAAGATCTCCGGCGGTTTGCACGGGGTAGGTGTTTCGGTAGTAAACGCATTGTCTGAATCTTTAAAGTTAACTATTCGTCGCGGTGGCAAGATCCACGAGCAAATTTATCGCCACGGTGTACCTGATGAACCCCTCAAAGTTGTAGGTGATTCGGCCACTACAGGCACTGAAATACACTTTAAACCGTCTTCTGAAACTTTTACCAATATCGAATTCCATTTTGAATTGCTAGCTAAACGCCTGCGTGAGCTGTCATTCCTAAACTCGGGAGTGCGTATTGTGTTGAAAGATGAGCGCACTGCTAAGGAAGAGGTTTATCAATACGAAGGCGGTCTGCGCGCATTTGTAGAACATCTCAACAAAAACAAGACCGCAATCAATAAAATGGTGCACTTTGTTTCACTGGTTCGTCCCGACGGTATTGGTGTTGAGGTCGCGCTGCAATGGAACGATTCCTACCAGGAAAATCTACTTTGTTACACCAACAATATTCCACAGCGCGATGGTGGTACCCACTTAGCCGGTTTCCGCGCTGCTTTGACTCGTGGTTTAAACAACTACATCGATAAAGAAGGCTTGGGTAAAACGGCTAAGGTTGCCACTACTGGTGATGATGCGCGTGAAGGCCTTACCGCAATTATCTCGGTAAAAGTACCCGATCCTAAGTTCTCCAGCCAAACTAAAGATAAGCTGGTATCTTCTGAAGTAAAGTCAGCCGTAGAGCAGGAAATGGGTGAGCATTTCGGAGCTTATCTACTTGAAAATCCAGGTGAAGCGAAATCGATTGTAGGCAAGATGATCGACGCTGCTCGCGCTCGCGAAGCTGCCCGAAAAGCCCGTGAAATGACACGTCGTAAAGGTGCATTGGATATCGCGGGCCTGCCTGGAAAATTGGCTGACTGTCAGGAAAAAGACCCAGCATTATCAGAGGTTTACCTGGTAGAGGGTGATTCGGCAGGCGGTTCTGCCAAGCAAGGCCGTGCCCGTAAGACGCAAGCTATTTTGCCACTGAAAGGTAAAATCCTGAACGTGGAAAAAGCACGTTTCGATAAGATGTTATCGAGCGCTGAAGTAGGTACTTTGATTACCGCACTCGGCTGCGGCATCGGTAAAGACGACTACAATCCGGACAAGCTGCGCTACCACAGTATCATTATCATGACCGACGCCGATGTGGATGGATCGCATATTCGCACGCTGCTATTAACCTTCTTCTTCCGTCAAATGCGCGAATTAGTTGAACGCGGCCATATCTATATTGCGCAGCCACCTTTGTACAAAATCAGCAAAGGCAAGCAAGAGCAATACCTGAAAGATGAAGCAGCCATGACCGAGTTTCTTACTCAGGCGGCGCTTGAAGGCGCGAGTTTGTATGTGAATCCGAGTGCACCCGCTATCGCCGGCGAAGCGCTGGAAAAGCTCGTGCAACAATATCGTAAGGTAATGTCGACTATCGATCGCTTGTCTCGCCTTTATCCTGCTATCGTATTAGAAAAACTGATTTATATGCCAGCCTTGCGCGCTGAACATTTGGCAGATCAAGGTCACATTCAACAGTGGTGTGACCAAATGCTGGCGCGTTTCGCCTTGGATGATCGTGCGGGAAGTCAGAAATATAACATCGTTGTTCGCGAGGATACCGAGCGTCATTTGTTCTTACCCGTAGTAGAAATTATTGCCCACGGGATTTCAAATTACTTCCCCTTTAACCAGGATTTCTTTAGCTCAGGCGAATATGCGTCTATCGTTTCTCTCGGGCAAAACCTTGAGAGCTTGATTGAAGATGGTGCTTTCATCCAGCGTGGCGAGCGTAAGCAAGCACTAACTAACTTCTCTGACGGCCTTGAATGGTTAATGAAAGAATCGCGCAAAGGCTACAACATCCAACGCTATAAAGGTCTGGGTGAGATGAATCCTGAGCAATTGTGGGACACCACCATGAATCCGGAAACACGCCGTATGTTACGTGTGACGATTCAGGATGCAATTGCAGCTGATCAAATTTTCACCACATTAATGGGTGATAACGTGGAACCGCGTCGCGAATTTATTGAAACCAATGCTCTCGCGGTTGCGAACCTGGATATTTAAATTTGCGTGGCGTTCTTGATGGCACATCTTCCTTTTCTGCATCTGACCTCGCGGCATCCGTCGGCAATTCTATTGCTTGTCCAGCTGATGGGAATGCTGCTGTATCCCTTTCTTGAAGGAACGCAGGCGGGGCTGGTTGCCTTCAATGTCTTTGGTGTGACGGTGCTGACGCTTACCACGCGCATGGTGCGGCGCACCCCGGGGCTAACCTGGATAAGTGGCAGCTTGGCAACGGTCATCATCGTGCTGTTAGTGCTGCAGACGTTTTTTTCGATGACATACTTGCTGCCCTGGAGTTCGGGGCTGGAGGCGATTTTTTACTTTTATGCCGCGGGCAGTCTGATCGCGTACATGATGGAAGACCTGCGTGCCACGACCGACGAACTGTTTGCCGCCGGCGCGACCTTTACTTTGTTGGCTTGGGGATTTACCCATTTGTATATGATGATCCAGGTACTTCAACCCGGCACCTATGCCGCCGCCGTTAACCCCCAGGACATGCGTACCTGGACCGAGCTTAATTATCTTAGCTTTGCGCTCCTGTCGAGTACCGGGATTGGCGATGTTATACCCCTGACCCCGCATGCACGCGCGGTGGCCAGCGTCGAAATGTTTGTCGGCTTGCTCTACCTGGCTGGCGTGGTTGCCCGTTTGATCGGCCTGACGATGCAATCACATCATGATGACATGCGAAAGCCCTAACCGGCTCGAATATTGTCGTTGGTTAAATTTAAATAAAACTCGAATTGAGCCAACACGGCGCAATGCCTGAAGTCAAAGCATTTCAGCAGAAGTGAGATTTCCGAGACTTATTAAATGCATATGACTTTCAGAGATGATCTCGTTGGGATGAAAATTTTAGGCAGATCAAGAATTTAAACATTTCAATTTAGGTTCGGTTCGACAGTCGCTACTCTAAAACTAGTTGTTTAAAAGATCCCTGTTTCATTTTGAATCAGGGATTTTTTTTGCTCCGAATACGCGAGTTCATATGAATGAATAGGCAAAGTAATAGATAGAGATTGATTAGATATCAAATTAGCCTTCGTAGTAATTAAAGCCTATATCAATCGGTCATTTGTTCAGCTTAGCGTCAGCTATACTCATCTAGTGTTCTAACTTGTACGTAGAACAGACTTAATCAACGAGAAAAGCAGGTTCCGAAATGAGTGAGAAAAAAGTAGTCAACGTATTGCTCAGTCAGCTGGAGGAAGCATTAGAAGAACGTCAAAACAACGATCGACGCAAACAATCTGAAGCAATTAAACCGCAAGACGTTAAAGAAGAGCGCCGTAGAAATGATAGGCGTGACAAGAAAAACAATTAAAGATAAGGGGCCTAAGGCCCCTTTTTTTAAACCCGAAAATACTGTCGCTTCATACAACTCAAATGAATACGTCGATGTTGTAACTATCAAGGCCCTTATCTAGTATTCACAGACGACTGATATAAAACAATAAAGGTCGAATAGTGGCTTAAACGATTTTATAAAAATAATTTAACGTTAAAAACTAATAGCCGATTGGCTGAGGCAACCTGCCGAAAACTCCGTGTAACCTTCATTCTTAATTCTTCATTTCTTGCGATATGTAGTTGGCTTGCTTTAAAAACGCAGTGCTAATGTCTGCTATCAAATTAGGGTTGAGGTAGATATTCATTAATCAAAAATGTTAGTAAGGAGAACGTATGCTATTTTCGTATCTGAGAAAAACGGGGCTTTGTCTTTTGGCCCTGGTCCTTGCCTCGCCAGCTTTTAGTTTGTCGCCCCCTTATAGTAGTTCGAGCAGTTGTGGTGCCTCGTCTTCCAAAACAGTTTCTTCTGCAGTTTCGAATACCGCCAGTTCATCGCCCGCCTTAAGTTGCCAGGTCAATGAAACCAGTCGTTGGGCAAGTGGTTATCAGGTGGAAGTAAAAGTTTCCAATCCCGGCACGAAAGCCGTTACCAATTGGTCGGTAATTCTGGATGTTCCCCCAGGCGATAGTTTCCTTTTCGCATGGAATGCAGCAACGCTGTCGCACACCAATGGTTCTTACACAATTGGCAATTTGACATGGAATAAAGAAATTCCAGCCAAGGGATCGGTGAGCTTTGGTGCGAATTTAAACGGCAAACTCACACCGACCTGCCGTGTAACCGGCCAGACCTCAAACAATGAACCCGTCGCAGACTTCACGGCCAAGGTCACTGATGACACAGTACATTTTGAATCTACGGCAACTGATCCCGATGGCGATAAGCTCACCACCACATTTGATTTTGGCGATGGTAAATCGCTGCAATACAAAGACGTATGGCACAGCTACAAAACGCCCGGAAGTTACACCGTCACTCAAACGGTAAGTGATGGAAAGCTGACGAAAACAGTTATTCGCACTGTTGTCGTGGGTGCAGCAGGTACAAATCACGCTCCCAGCGCGATCTTTTCTTATTACACCTCTGGCCTGAGAGTACCTGTTAACGCCAAGGCATCTGCAGATATAGATGGCGATCCGCTGACCTATAGTTGGGATTTCGGAAGTGGTGCGACAACCGCGAGTACCAACCCCAGTAGTTCTGGGTATGTTGAAAATGGAGGCGGTTATGTCACTCTCACGGTCTTCGACGGAAAGCTTGGAAATACTCGCCAAGTCTGGGCGCCAGGTAATCCCTGTTTGACTACCGACCCGGCACCCAACCTTACTATTAATTCGGTTATCGACAACCTCAAACTGTCGCTCGATGCAAGCGAGTCAGGTAATGCGGATAGTTTCACGTGGGATTTTGGCGATGGAACCACTGGCACAGGTATGTTCGCTACGCATGTTTATGCGAGTGCCGGAACTTACACAGTTACTCTTAAGGCTAACGGGCAGATGATGAGTTCTACCAAATCGATAACGGTAGAGGTTAGCGGGGGAGCAACCAATTTACCGCCTGTTGCCGCGCTCAAATGCCAGGGTGGAACCAAATACGTGGACGATTTCATCAACTATGTATCTACGGTCACATTCGAAGCTTGGTGTGATGCTACCGCTAGTACTGATCCAGAAGGTGCTAGTTTGAGCTACACGATAAACTGGGGTGATGGATCGGCCGCGCAATCTTCATCAAGTGGCACTTTTTATCACTCTTACAAAACCCGTGGTGTAACAGTTCCCATTACTCTTACAGTTAGCGATGGTGTTAATGTAACCAAAAAGATCCTCGACTTTTATACATCAGAGCCGGTCAATAAAAATCCGATCTTGGTAATGAACTGTATCGAAGTAGAAGTTCCAGCAACTACCACAGCCAAGACGTACGTTACTCAATGTGATGCTAGCGGGAGCAATGACCCGGAAGGTCAACCACTCACGTATGAACTCCAGTGGGGCGATAACACAACGGATCAGTCTTCAACTGGCAAATTTAGCCACACCTATAAACATGGTGGATATTACATGTTGACCTTGAAGGCGTCGGATGGCGTGAGTTGGGATTTTAAGATCGAGCATTGGAACGTAACAGGCTTGGAAAATATCCCGCCTGACGCTTGTTTTAGGGTGAAGACCACGCCTATGGTGGGTACAAATACTGTGGAAGTTTCGGGAGAATGCTCGACGGATTCTGATGACGAAGACCTTACCTACTTCTGGGATTTTGGCGATGGTCTAACAGCAACAGGTATAACGGCGAATCATACTTATGCTCTGCCAGGGACCTATGTAATTACTCTTCATGTAGGCGATGGACTTACTGAAAGCACCACGACCGCTACCTTCACCTATGCAACCGCGGTAAAAACCAGCCATTGCGAATTCAAAATTACCAATGAATGGAATGGAGGATTCACAGGCTGGTTACGAGTTTACAATAACTCTACGGCGCCAATCAGTGATTGGTCCGCGTTGGCTACTTTTGCCGGTGCGAGTACGGTAAGTTCATCGTGGAATGGTGCTGTTACGGGCACTAATCCTTACACGGTCAAAGGTGTTGCGTGGAATAACACTATTAAGCCGGGTGGATTTTCAGAAGTCGGCTTTATGGTTTGGGGCAATGGTGCGCCTAATAGCGTTCCGTCGCTAGCAGGAGCTTCTTGTCAGTAATAAATACTGCTGTGGATCAAGGATGATCTCTCTTAAAACACCGGCAGCGCCGTTCCATCAATAGGTGACTTCAACACGAACGATGAATGCACGCCGCTCACTCCTTCAATCCTCGTAAGCTGCTGCAGCAAAAATTGCTGATAGCCATCCATATCTTTCACGATCACCTTTAATAGATAGTCGGCAGATTGTCCGGTAATCAAATGACATTCCAGAACTTCGGGATAAGAGCGCACAGTTTTTTCAAAAGAGTCGAAACGCTCCGGCGTGTGTTTGTCCATACTGATTTGGATAAAGGCCATAAGCGTGAGCCCCAATTTTCGGGCATTTAAAAGCGCAACATAACCGTCGATTAACCCGGCTTCTTCCAATTGGCGAACTCTACGCAGGCAGGGCGAGGGGGAGAGGCTAATAGCGTCGGCCAGCTCCTGGTTAGTCATACGTCCATTCTTTTGCAATTGCTCCAGAATTAATCGGTCATACTTATCGAGTTCCATAGCGTCAAATACCTTGTTGTGTTAAAAAAATGCTTAATAATCTAATTTTAAAGCAATATTATTGCGCAAATTATTTTATAGCAACAATTTTGGCAATCATCTGCCGCCAAGCAATGCGTATACTTTCTTCAACCTGACGAATATCCAGATTGGTTTAAACAAAATCAGGATTTTGAGGTGGAGTCACAAGCTTATTGCCGAGGCACCATGAAATTTAAGCACAGCAGCTTAATGCACGTGTCGCCAATCCGAGTTACCCGCTCGGATATTTCAGCAATCTCACGCAGGTTTTATCAATACTTTTATCGCGACAAATCGGAGTTAACCATGATTGCCAATCCATCCACCAAGTACCAACGTTTTGTCGGTGTTAGCTTGCCCGACCGCCAATGGCCCAATAATTTTATTGTGAAACCACCGATTTGGATGAGCACAGATTTACGCGATGGCAATCAGGCACTAATCGATCCTATGTCGGTTGCAACCAAGCTGCGTATGTTCAAAGAATTGGTCGCGATTGGTTTTAAAGAAATTGAAATTGGTTTCCCCTCTGCGAGCGAAATTGATTTTAATTTTACGCGTCTGTTGATTGAAGAAAATCATATTCCCGACGATGTAACCATTGAAGTATTGGTGCAAGCTCGTTTCGATTTAATCGAAAAAACTGTGCAGAGCGTACGCGGGGCTAAACGCGCGATTTTGCACATGTATAATCCGCTTGCGCCAGCCTTTAGAAAAATTGTGTACAACACCGATAAAGACGGTGTAAAAAATATCGCGATTCAAGGCACCAAGTGGTGTAAACAATTAACGCAAACGGCACCGGACGTAGACTGGACGTTTCAATATTCACCGGAAGTTTTCTCCAGCACTGAAATTGATTTTGTAAAAGAAGTTAGCGATGCCGTTGTAGATATTTGGCAACCAACACCGCAAAAAAAATTAATTTTAAATTTGCCTGCCACCGTAGAAATGAATACACCAAATACTTACGCAGATCAAATTGAGTGGATACACAGAAATATTAATAAGCGCGATTCCATTATTATTAGCGTGCATCCGCACAATGATCGCGGCACTGCAGTTGCCGCTGCAGAACTAGCGGTAATGGCAGGAGCGGATCGTGTTGAAGGTTGTTTGTTTGGCAACGGTGAACGCACCGGTAATGTGGACCTTGTTACGCTTGCATTGAACTTATATTCGCAAGGTATTCATCCCGGTTTGGATTTTTCTGATATCGACAAGGTAAGAAAATTACACGAAGAATGTACGCAATTGCCTGTGCATCCGCGTCACCCTTATGCCGGCGAATTGGTTTACACCGCGTTCTCAGGTTCGCATCAGGATGCCATCAAAAAAGGTTTTGCAGTTCAGAAAAAAGATGCACTGTGGGAAGTTCCTTATTTGCCAATCGACCCTGCCGATTTAAATCGCAGTTACGATGCTGTTGTACGTGTGAATGCGCAATCGGGTAAAGGCGGCGTAAGCTTTTTATTGCAACAACAAGTCGGTTTGCATTTGCCACGTAAATTACAAATTGAATTCAGCGGTGTGGTCCAAAAAGTTAGCGACACAACAGGCAAAGAAGTTAAGAGTGCAGATATAGTAAAAATATTTGAACAAGAATATTTCGAAGTCAATTCACCTTTTACCTACCAAAGTTCAAAGTTAAAAAACTATGATGATAGTCAACATCAAGTCGACATAATTATTTACGCACAACACGAAAATAAAACCGTCGAAATCAGTGGAACAGGAAACGGCCCCATTGATGCAGCAGCTCACGCACTGAGTCAATTCACGGATGCTCAAATCAGCGTAGTAGATTACTCCGAGCATTCAGTCGGTGAAGGCTCAGATGTGGCTGCAGTGTGTTATGTAGAAATGAAAGTCGGTAACACTAAATCTGTGTTTGGTGTTGGCAAAGACAGCAACATTATTGCGGCTGCGATAAAGGCGTTAATTAATGGGGTAAATCGTCAATCTAAAACGGATGACTAATTTACTGCGCGACTATGATCCATTTAAAACACCAAGGTAAATCACCTTGGTGTTTTTTATTGAGATATCTATAACCTATCAGTTGCAACAATAAGGGATAAAATGGTTTACATATTTTGCATCGTTGTAATTGTTTTATTTGTATCAATCATACCAATAATAATTTTATTTAAAGCCTTGTTTGTGGGCCACGTACAAGAAGTAGTATTGTTTTCTCCGCTTCAAGGAACTCTGACCTATAAAGGTAAACCTGCGGTAGGTGCAAAAATAATTCGTAAAGTTAATTGGAAAGATAAAAGGGATGAAACTGAATTCTTTAACGTGAACGAAAAAGGAGAGTTTGACTTACCCGTTAAGATTGAAACTGTAAGAATACCGGCCATGGCCCAATTTGTAGCGCATCAGACTATTGACGTAATTTTTAATGATAAGGAATTTACCATTTGGATTTACGGAAAAATGGACAAAGGACTTTATGGCGAGTTGGGCGGGAGAGCCATCAACTTAACATGCGAGTTAACCGACGACTTAATACGTGTAGACTTACCGAATGGTGGCTTGGCAACATCCTGTAAGTGGGGTGTTATTGAAAATTAATAGCTAAATGTTTCGATAATCGTTAAGTCACCGGATATTTAATATTCACGTGCGCTGTTTTAGGATTAAAGTTAATACAAAATTTATTTATGTCTCAATAGATTGTGACGTTTGGTCTAGATTTTTCGTTTACGGCCGATCAAAATACCGACAAATTTCCCATGCTTATGGAAGCGTTAAAAATTACCCTCGTTGTTGTTATAAAGTGAATGAGGTCTGGGGTTATGTATATGGTAGGCAAAAGTATGAAAAAAACTGAATTACCCTCCATGTCGAATATCCTAGTGATGATCGTGGTATTTTTTCTCATATTAACCTTCGCAATGAAAGGAGTTGCTATGACGATGTTTTCCGGAAAGGAAGAAGAGTTGGTTTTGTTTTCACCCATTGAGGGGAAATTGACCTTTCAAGGTAAACCTGCCGCAGGTGCAAAAATAATTCGAACCGTTAATTGGAAAGATGAAACTGGCGAGTCAGATACATTTTTTGCAAATGAAAAAGGTGAATTTAATATTCCAATCAAATCTGAAACCGCAAAGATAAGTGGATTGACTCAGTTTGTTGCATATCAAACGGTGGACGTTATTTTTCAAGGTAAAGAGGTTACCATCTGGCGATATGGAAAAATGGGCAAAAAGCTAAACGCTGAACTAGGCGGCAAAGCAATAAATTTAACCTGCGAGCTAACTGACGATTTAGTACGTGTAGAAGTACCTGATGGTGGATTAGGAACATCCTGTAAATGGGATTTTATTGAAAAAAGTAAGGAGTAAAAAGTATGTCGGAGTTAGTACCAAAAATAGCTGCTCAACTTGCTACGGAAGTTTACCAAGTACAACGTGAACTAGATGCAAAAATTTTTTTGGGTCGTTCAGAGTTTTCCCAGAAAGCCGGTGACGCTACCAAGTTAAAAGCCACAGTCGGTTTTCGCCTTATTAATACTCAAGATGGTTTCGGTATTTGTACGGGTGGTGGAGTGAACTATGAGAATGATTTGTTCATTATTTTTCGCGGTTCAACTACGGCAAATCATGGTGCTGATTGGGCGAGTAACGCTCGAGTAGGTGTGGAATACTCAAAGACAGGTTTGCCGGTGCATGTTGGTTTTAATCATATTTTTTGCAGTATGTTGCCAAGCATTAAAGAGTTTCTTGCAAGTCAATCGAAAGCAACTGGAACGATTCACTGTATAGGCCATAGTCTCGGCGGTGCGGTTGCGACTTTAGCCGCAGATTGGATTAGCAGTAATAGACCAAACCCTGTTTCTCTCTATACATTTGGAGCGCCCAGGTCTGGATTAAGTCGCTTTGCAAAACGCTTAACAACAAAAGTTAGTGTTCATCGCGTATTTCACGCGACAGATCCTGTTCCAATGATTCCGATTTTTCCTTTCGTGCATGCTCCGTTGCCAGGAGTTGGTCATTTTGTGCCATCAAGTGAAGCTATAGTCTCAGCCGCCGCTCACGATATAAGGAAATATACGCAATCGGTTAGTGAAATGTCGTGGGAGAAGCTCTCTGGTCGTGCACCCTTATACAACGTGGAGAGTGCTATAGAACATTGGTTAAAGTCAAAAATTCCTGTCGACACAGCAAATCCAAAAGTATGGGATTGGCTAAACGCTGCGTTAATTTATGTTTTGAAAAAAATAGGTATTGGTTTATTCGCAACTATTGAAACCGGTCTAACAGGCGTGGATACGATCGCTGACAAAATTGCATGGATATTGCGTAAAGGTATAGATCTGTCCAAAGACGCTAGCGAATGGGTTATGCATTTATTACGCAAAATTATGCAAGCAGTTGGGATGAAAGTTGCTGAAAAAGCCGCTGATCTTACAAATGCACTATTGAAAAGTGCGCTCCTACAATTAATGACAAAAATGACAGCGGAAGCTCAGCGCGCGATTCGTCAAGTATTTCGAAATTAAATAAAAAAATATTTTTCATTTTTTAAACACCAAAACAAATTTGTTTTGGTGTTGTTCTATGTGAGAAAAAAACCAACAACATACAAGTATGAAAAATTGATTGCGTTTAAAAAATTATCAAAATCTATTAATTACGGTTGGGTAATTCTTATGTTATCTGCAATAACTTCGATATTTTCCGGCTCGGCGCAGGCTGCTAAAAAAGATCATGTTTTTCCACGTCAAATAAACTTATCTGGAAACATTTTCCATTTCTCTATGCCAGAAGATTTTAGTAAAGATGTGCCGGCTGCGGACATGGTCGAACATTTAAATATCGAAGATTTAAAAAAATTTGATGATCCGAAATATGGAAATCTAATTCGCCGGTGGTGGGATTTAAAAGAGCCAGGTTGGTTTGGAAAAAAACTTGGTACTGTAATGATGGATATTTCTGTTCAACGCGTGGCTGAGAACAAGGCAAAGCTATTTCACAGCAATCCATACAATGTTACAGATCGTATGGATTTTATATTGATGTTAAATGATGTTTATCATCAACGCTATGATACGTTGAATAAAACAATGCAACCTGATGCGGGCAACCAAACGGCCTATAATTCAGGGTTTGTTACTGTCAGCGGCAGAAAAATTTTCAGTCTGCATCAAGATGCAGTGTTCAATTCTCAAAAATGGGTTAAACATTTTATTGCCGGACCGGATGGAGCCACAATAGTTGTATTTGCAACTCCATTGGATATGAATACTTATCTTTATGTGAATTTTACTTATAGCGCAAACAATAATGTGTTACCACGAGAATTAAGTGCTGTTGCAGATGAAAAATTCTCGGTTGTTTATAAGAGTTTCAGTATTCAATATAAAAACGATAATCCAGTTAAGGATGTCGTTGGTAAAAAATGGTTGGAAGATACTAATCAGGAAATTTTGGAACAACACCGACAATCGGTATTAAAATTATTTTACGGTAATGATCCCGAAAAAGCTTTACTGGAACAGGAAAAGGAGTTGAGAGAATCCCAAATAAAAGATGAGGCTGAATCGCGGAAAAACCTGAAACACGATCCACAATAAATTCGTAAATTATCGAGCTCACCATAGCAAGGAAGATAAAAAATGCATTATCTCCAATTAATTTTAAATGATATTTATTTCTCCCCTGTTATCTACCATCTTGCTGCGCTATTAATCTCGACCCTTAAGTCCATATGGATGAAACTATTCTCATCCCACATAAATGAGAGCGCTGGTTGGGATTCGGCATTGATGGCGATTTTATTTCTCAATCCCTTTTTGGCGTTCTGGGCAGGCTCTTTTTGGGTCATTTGGCTGCAAACATTGTTATTGAGCCTTCCTTTGTATCTTGCTGCATTTTATTTTCGCCAATATGTATTGAAAACCGAATCTTATCGTGATGGTTCGGCGGTGATGATGGGGGCAGGAGCGATGTATTTTTTTGGTCATGCTTTATCCGGCACGCTAATTTTCTTACATTATTTATGGGGTTTAATCTGGCGTTAACTGGTTAAACCAAGTCAGCTGCTTGGAGCGCATAAGCATTCTTTTGAACAAACTTATCGACCCCCAGCTCCTTAATTTATTAGCCAAATAAATAATTAGTTCTCGCTTAATCCAATTTGCTACCTTTGTCGTCAAAGGACAGTTTCTTGGTTTCTGCTCGGTAAGAAATGCATACCAAACTCTCGTCCAATTTTTTATATTCGTAGTCATTTGTTGGGAAGCAATAATGGATGGTTTTCAGGAGATTCTCTTTGCCCTTCGCCAGAACAAACTTCGTACCGTCCTAACGGCATTTGGAGTTTTTTGGGGAATTTTGATGCTCGTTCTACTATTGGGTGCAGGAAGGGGGATGCAAAAAGGAATGTCTGAAGGTCGCTTTAATGATATGAACGATTGTATTTGGTTTTTTCCCAATATCACGTCTATGCCTTATAAAGGTTTTGGGGTGGGGCGCGAAATTCAATTTACGCAAGGCGATATGGCAGCGATTCGCCAAAACATTGCCGGTGTGCGTTATATGTCTAGCGAAAATTCGCTCGGCAGTTTTCTGAATCCCGATACTCTTGTGACTTACGGCTTAAGCAGCGGTAGCTTCACTATTTTAGGTGTAGGCGATGAATATTTTAATATCAAAGAAAAAATTAAATTTAACGATGGCCGCCGTTTAAATACCTACGATACCGAAGACAATCGAAAAGTGGTTGTTGTAGGTACGCGCGTTGCTGAAAAATTATTTTCAGAAAGCGAAAATGCTGTTGGCAAACAAATACAAATTAATGGCATTGCATTTCGTGTTGTAGGTTTGTTTTACGACAAGGGTAATAGAGGCAGGATGTCTGAACGTATTTATATTCCCGTTAGCACCTTTAAAAAAACATTTGGTGGCGGTGAAACCGTTTCTCTTATAACTGTGCGACCAAAACCAAACGTAGATGCGTTTGAGTTGGAAGATAAAATTGTTGCTTTACTAAAGCAGCGACACAATATTGCTCCGGATGATACGCGTGCTATGGAGATTAGTAATGTAGGGCGCGATACGATGGAATTAAAATCTATTTTTAACGGTGTGACGATTTTTATTTGGATAGTAGGTATAGGTACATTGCTCGCGGGCGTTGTGGGTGTGAGTAATATAATGATTATCACCGTAAAAGAACGAACTCGCGAAATCGGTATCCGTAAAGCCTTAGGCGCAAACCCCTATTCTATTGTAGGAAGTTTATTATTTGAATCTATATTGGTAACGAGTATAGCAGGTTACGCCGGGTTAATTTTCGGCGTGATTATTTTAGAAGTTGTGTCAGCAACACTAACGCGCTTGAATATGGAGTTGGCTTATTTTCAAAACCCTGAAGTTGATTTAACCGTGGCAATAAGTGCACTAATATTGTTAGTGGTTGCAGGTGTAATTGCGGGATTAATACCGGCTTTGCGCGCTGCGCGTATTATGCCTATCGAAGCTATGCGTGCGGATTAATGGAATTTTTATGATTGATTGGGATAAGTGGCAGGAAATTTTATCCAGTTTACGCCGACAAAAGCTGCGTACTTCATTAACCGCGTTTGGCGTATTTTGGGGAATTTTTATGCTAGTCATTTTGTTGGGTTTCGGCACAGGTTTTGGTAACAACGTAGATTCTCAGTACAGTGGAATTAAAAATATCATCTGGGTCTGGTCGGCCAGTAAAACGCAATTGCCTTATCAGGGTTTAGCTAAAGGACGTTCTATTAACATCACTCAGGAAGATGTTATCGCTCTTCGGCAAAAAACGTCGAAAGCAAAAGTCGTCGATGGGGTGAATGAAATAAATGGTCAGTTGGTCATCCATGAAAAAGCAAATGGTTCATTCAGGCTTATGGGAACGCACGCCAATTGGCAAGATTTTATGACTCTGCGTGTAATTGAAGGCCGCTATATTAATAAGAACGATGAGCGTGAGATGCGCAAGGTTGCGGTAATCGGAACACGCGTGCGCGATGTACTTTTTAAACATGAGAAGGATGTATTAGGAAAAACAATTTATGTGCAAGGTGTTTTCTTTAAAGTGATTGGTATTTATAAATCGACTGAACCAGACAACCCATTTCAGTCTTCGAGTATTTATATTCCTAACGATACATTACGCAATGCTTTCAATAGTAAAGACGGTTTTAGCTTCTTGATTTATCAACCACAAGAAAGTTACGGTGGAAGCGCTGCCGTCAAAGAAATCAAAAGCGTATTGCATGAGCGCAAAAAAATTCATCCTGACGATAAAGGTGTTATTGGCACTTATGATAACGGCGAAGACTATCAACAAGATAAAAATTTAGTAAAAGGTATTATCAGCTTTAGCTGGATAGTGGCGATAGGAACTATTATTGCCGGTGTGATTGGCATAGGTAACATTATGCTGGTGATTGTTAAAGAGCGCACTCGCGAAATTGGTTTACGCAAAGCCCTGGGTGCTACTCCGATTAATATCTGTGTAATGATTGTACGTGAGGCGCTATTTATTACGGCAGTGGCGGGTTATGTCGGCCTCGCTGCGGGTGTTTTTTTGTTAGAGGGAATTAAACTCGTGTTTATAAAAATGGGGCACGCGGATAGTCGCTTTGCGCAGCCTTTTGTGGATATTGATACGGCGCTTATTGCACTGACCGTGCTTATTTTGGCCGGTGTTATAGCGGCGCTTATACCTGCTATGAAAGCAGCTTCAGTGAACTCTGTAGTCGCTTTACAGGATGAATAACGAAAAAACTGTTTTAGCTGAATCCAAAAATCCTTTGTAGGCGTCAAAGCTTTTGTAAGAGTAGCATTGGTTGAGTTTTCATAGCTGACACTTGTCATGAATATGTTAATGAACGTAAAAAAATTCAGCCAAACTCGAGATACTTATTAAGCTTGTAAGCGGCAACCTGCATATCCACGGAACGAGAGATCCATGATAAAACTCCATAATATCCATAAGTACTATCATTCGGGAGAGCAGCCACTGCATGTGCTCAAGGGAATTGATCTCCATATTCGTGAGGGCGAACTGGTTTCCATTATGGGTTCGTCAGGTTCTGGCAAATCAACATTGCTGAATATCCTGGGTATTTTGGACAACCATGATGAAGGCGATTATTTTCTGGCTGGTCGTGAAATTAAGCGACTTAAAGAAAAAACGGCCGCGCATTTGCGCAATGAATTACTAGGCTTCGTATTTCAATCTTTCAATTTACTACCCTTTAAAAATGCGACCGAAAATGTCGCCTTGCCTTTGTATTATCAGGGCGTCGGTCGAAAAGAGCGCAATTTGCGGGCCGCACAATATTTGGAAATGGTTGGCCTGGATCACCGCGCTAATTTTATGCCTAATGAATTATCTGGCGGACAAAAGCAACGTGTTGCGATCGCACGCGCATTGGTGACCAAACCAAAAGTTATTTTGGCGGACGAACCTACAGGCGCATTAGACAGCCAAACCACGCAAGAAGTAATGTCGCTCATTAAGCAGATTCATTCCCTCGGTAATACGATTGTTATAGTCACTCACGAACAAGATATTGCAGATCAAACCCAGCGCCAAATTATTTTAAAAGATGGGTTAATTGTACCGACCAAGCATTCGACTCATAGTTCGAAGGATAATATCGACAACGGTGAAGAAGAGATTCTGGGTTAACAATTATGCTTGATGGCTTGCAAGAAATTCTATTCACCCTGCGCCAAAATAAATTGCGTACCTTGCTCACAGCATTTGGTGTGTTCTGGGGAATCTTTATGCTGATTCTTATGCTCGGTGCGGGCAAGGGAATGCAAAACGGCGTTTATGATAGCTTCGGTGGTGAAGTAATGGATTTTATTATTGTTTTTACTGGCGCCACTTCTGTGGCGCATAACGGCATGGGTTTAGGGCGTTATATCCAGCTAACCAATGAAGACATCCAGGCTATCAAACAGCAAATTCCCAACGTGCGTTTTATTGCCGGCGAAAATCAAACCGGCGGTGCAACAATTACCTATGAAAAAAAATTAGGCAATTTTTCAGTGCACGGCATTCCGGATGATTATTTCAAAATTAAGGAATCAGTTCCGTTCAATTTAGGTAGGAAATTGAATCCGTTTGATCAAAAGGAAAATCGCAAAATTTGCGAATTGGGGACAGCCGTTGTTGAAAAGTTATTTGGCAAGGATGTAGATCCTGTAGGTAAGGAAGTGCGCATCAACGGTGTTGTTATGACGATTGTTGGCGTATTTCACGATAAAGGAAATCGTGGTCGTGATTCAGAGCGAATTTATATTCCAGACACTACTTATCAAAAAGTATTTGGTAATGGAAATAAAGTGCAGAGTTTGTGGCTGCGTCCCTTAGAGGGAACGGATGGTTTTGAGCTTGAGAAAAAAGTTATCAGTTTGTTGCAACATAGACACTCGGTCTCACCCGAAGATAAGCGTGCAGTCCGTTCGTTCAATATGGCTGAGCCTGCCAAAATGGTGAATGGCTTGTTTATGGGCATAAGTTTCATTATCTGGTTTGTGGGTATGGGGACTTTAGCTGCGGGAATCGTGGGAATTAGCAACATTATGATTATCACGGTAAAAGAGCGAACCCGTGAAATTGGTATTCGAAAAGCCTTAGGGGCAACACCTACAAGTATCGTAAGCACGTTGTTAATGGAATCGATTTTGGTAACCAGCATTGCAGGTTATGCAGGTATGGTTTTAGGCGTTGGGTTACTGGAGTTAGTTGCTTTTGGTTTGCGCGAGTCGGGCGCGAAGTTGGAATTTTTTCAAAATCCGGAAGTAGATTTTCAAGTGGCCATTACCGCAATCATTTTGTTGGTTGTTGTGGGTGCTCTCGCGGGTTTAGTACCTGCTCTGAAAGCGGCACGCATCATGCCGATTGAAGCCATGCGAGCTGATTAAGGGATTTGATAATGATTGACATCGAAAAGTGGCAGGAAATTTTCAATACGCTTAGCCAACATAAATTACGAACTGCATTGACCGCTTTCGGTGTTTTCTGGGGCATTTTTATGCTCACGATTTTGCTGGGTGCAGGCAAGGGCTTGGAAAACGGTGTTATTGAAGATTTCAAAACAATTCCGCCCAGTGCGTGGATTTGGTCCCAAAGTAAAACCCAGCTTCCTTATAAAGGAATGCCAGTGGGCCGCACCATCCAATTAAAAGCAGAAGATGTAGAGGGCATTAAAAATAATGTTCCCAGTGTCGGGCAAATTTTTGCGCAAAACAGTGTAGGTATTTGGGGCGGTTCTCCGGCCTATACAGTTTACAAAGATAAAAATGGAAGCTTTCAAATTCAAGGCACTCACGCGGGAATGGCGAGCATCAATCAGCAAACTATCACTGAAGGTCGCTACATTAATACCATCGACGATGAAACGCGTCGCAAGGTTGCAATAATTGGTGAGCGTGTAAAAAGTCAATTATTTAAAGTGGGTGAGAAAGTTGTTGGTGCAGATGTCACTATCTCGGGAATAAGTTTTCAGGTGGTAGGGGTGTATAAAACATCCGACACAAATCCAGGGAGCTCAGAAGAAGAAAAAATTTATATTCCGAATGATACCTTGCGCTATTCATTCAATCAGATCAATTGGGTAGGCAGCTTTGTGGTAATTCCGAAGCCAGGTATTCATGCAGCGGTAGCAGAGCAGGGGGTTAAAAATTATTTAGCAGAAAAAAATAAAGTTGATCCAAAAGATCTAGGTGTTTTTGGCAGCTTTAATTTACAAAACGAATTCGACAAAATTTCCGGGCTATTCACAGGTATTAAAGTATTTAGCTGGGTTGTTGCCATAGGAACGATTATGGCAGGTGCAATTGGTGTAGGAAATATCATGTTAATTGTAGTGAAAGAACGCACGCGCGAAATTGGTTTGCGCAAAGCGCTCGGCGCGACACCAAGCACAATTATTAATATGATTATGCAAGAAACCGTATTTATTACGGCAGTGGCAGGTTACGGCGGGTTGGTTGTCAGCGTTTTTATTTTGGAAATTGTTAGCAAGGTTATGGATGCCAATGGTGGCAAAGCCGGTATGTTTCGCCACCCGGAAGTAGATTTTAAAACTGCAATAACCGCATTAATTGTATTGGTCGTTGCTGGATTATTGGCGTCGCTGATGCCGGCCGCGAAAGCCGCTAATGTTAACCCTATTGTTGCATTGCAAGACGAATAACTCGTCACCTGGTTCAATTGTTATTTTTATAAAGGTAAGAAGGGAAAATGAAAAAATTTTTGATGTTTGGTGTGTTGGGTTTAGTGGCAATTATTTTTTTAGGCACCATAGTTTTTTTGTATAAAAAATCTCAGCAGCAACCCGTGGTGTATCAAACAGACTCACCTATTACCACAACGATTATTAAAAAGACGGTGGCTATCGGTAAAGTTATTCCTCGCCGCGAAATTGAAGTTAAATCGCAAGTATCTGGTGTTGTGGAAAAGGTTTACGTAATTGCGGGTCAAACTGTTAAAAAAGGCGATGTGCTTGCGAAAATTACATTACGACCAAGCATGTTGAATGTGAACTCTGCTGAATCACAAGTACAAAGTGCCAAAATCAATTTGCAAAATTCTGAGTCGGAATATAATCGTCAGAAAAAACTTTATGCACAAAAATTAATTTCGGAATCCGAATACAATAAATTTTTGGTGTCATACAACTTACAAAAAGAAGCCTTAAGCAGTGCTGAAAATTATTTGCAATTATTAAATTCCGGTGTAACTAAAAACTCCGATAAGGTGTCTAACCTGATCCCCGCTACTGTTGATGGTATGGTGTTGGATGTACCTAATAAAGAGGGTGCATTTATCGTGGAATCAAGCACCTTCCAATCGGGGACCTCACTGGCTGTATTAGCCGACATGACAGATATGATTTTTGAAGGTCTGGTGGATGAATCTGAAGTAGGAAAGTTGCGCGAAGGTATGGAGCTCGTTCTGAATATAGGCGCGTTGCAAGGCAAGCCCTTCACAGCCATTCTTGAATATATTTCTCCCAAGGGTGTAACCGATCAAGGCACGATTAAATTTCAGATTCGCGCGGCGGTTAAGTTGAACAAGGAATTATTTTTGCGAGCCAACTATAGCGCTAATGCCGATATAGTTTTGGAGAAGAAAGAGAAGGTTTTGGCGATTAATGAAGGCAATTTGATTATTGAGGAAAAAGCCAGCTTTGTTGAAGTTGAAACTGCACTGCAGAAATTTGAGAAGCGCGAAGTCAAAACCGGTTTATCCGATGGTATCAACATTGAAATCCTATCCGGGCTGAAAGCTAACGAAAAAATAAAACATCGCTAATTCTCATTCTTGTCATTCTAAAAGCATCGGTTAGTCGCCGATGCTTTTTTTATGGGTAACGCTCGGCTATGATGCGTAAAACCTAATAAGCAAACCTCCGAACACCTTGCCGGAAGGTTCCTAACTCGCCCTTACATACATCACGTCAGGATTCATCATGAAAAAGTTATGCATACTTGCACTTAGCCTCTTGGCTCTCCCGGCTTTGGCAGATAACAACCGTGGCTTCTACGTGGGCATCGGCGGAGCGAGCATCAAAGACGAGCAGGATGGCGTGGATAACGTCAGTCGACTCCATGCGGTAGAACTGTTAGGTGGCTATAAATACAACGCTGCACTGGGCGCCGAATTGCGAATCGGGAGTGGCCAAAAAGAAGGCATAAGCACTAGTTACGAGGCAGCTGATGGCACTATCGCGAGTGGTAATCTGGTGCGCGACATAGACTCTTATCAAAGTATCTACTACAAGCCTGAGCTGGTTAACGATGAAGCCAAGCTCTACGCGTTGATCGGCTATACGCACTTAAGCACGTCAGGTAAGGTAACTGCTACAGATGGAACCGTGGTTTATGATACCGATGATTCGCAGTCAGGTTTGTCATACGGTGTGGGAGTGGGCTTTGTCATCAACGAGCACTTCAACATTAATTTCGAATACAGAAATATTTGTGAAGAAATCAGTAATAAACCTAATTTGGCCGCTGTGAATTTTGATTATCGTTTTTAATTTAACGTGTTTGCCTGGAAGGTGTTTCGGATCATGATTTGCACATCAAAAGCTTTCCAGGCTTATCCAGCCCCTCCGTGCTCTAGTCTCAAACGATGGAGATCACAAAAGATTACAGATTTAGCCAGGGTTTGGCGGTATAACTAGTGTGTTATGCGTTCAAGGGCCAAGCCATGTCGATTTTTAAAGTCCCCGCTTTTTTCATGCATTCCGCTTTACTCTGCCTTCTTGCTCTAAGTTCGAGCGTGCTAGCGCAGTCGTCGGTTTCTCCGAAAAAATCCAACTGGAATGTGAGCTTCGCTTTGGGAGCGGGAGTTCGTACTAACCCAGTGATGGATAATGAAAATATTCCGCTGATAATTATTCCCCAGATAAGTTACGAAGGTGAACGTCTGTTTATCCAGAATCTGGATATTGGTTACAATATTTTTGAGGACGATGATCAGCAACTAAATTTACTATTAACACCCAGTTATGATCAGGTTTTTTTTAATGATTCTGGCGTTAATAATTTTGTTGATACCGTAGAGTTTGCAAGCTCTACTAAAAGTGTCCCAACTGTTGACTTGGTAAATCACGCGATTGATAAGGGCCAGCTGCATAAGCGTCGAATGGCGGGCTTGGGTGGCGTTGAATATAGTCATACTTGGAGCGGGTTGGACTTGCAACTTCAGTTGCTCCACGAAATTACCGATTACTACCGAGGCAATGAGGTTCGAATTGCACTCAGCAAAGGAATCAGTCTGGGTAGAAATGATGTCAAACTAACCCTTGGTGCTAACTGGCAGGATTCCGCTACGCTGAATTATTTCTACGGTCTCACTGAGACAGAAGCATTAGGTGAATTGCCTTATAGTGCTGATGATGGTTTAACACGATTGCTTCGTTTTGATTGGAATTACGATATCAATGATCGCTGGAGCTTACGCTTTTTCACAAGTTATCGACATTTAAGTTATTCAATATCCTTAAGCCCGTTGGTGACCAGCAATAATGTCGTAACAGCATTTGCTGGGGGGGTGTACCATTTTTAACGGGAAGCGCCTTACGATAATAAATGCGATAACCTGCTGTTTTCTTCTAGCTAAAGCTGCATGCGCCAAAGATATCTCAGCGCCGATTCAGCTTACAATGAAACCTAATATTTGTGTTTTATCAGAAGCGGAATCCCAATGTGAAGATATTCTGGTTGCAGAATGGAAAGCGCCGAATAATCAACATTATTCACTGTGTTTATTTCAACGCAGTAGTTCCATGCCTATAGAGTGTTGGAAAAATGTCAATTTCGGTGCGGTCAAATTTACCCAAACTATTGCAGCCACAACCATATTTGAATTACGTGATTCAAATAATCAAATTTTATTGGGTCAACAAGTATTTCAAGTAATAAACGCACATAAAAAATTCCGGCGCTCGCGTCGTAATCCATGGAGCTTTTTTTAGCGAGCTATTATGACAAATCATATTTTGTTAGTTGAAGATGATCGCCGTCTTGCCGAACTGGTAAAAGATTACCTTGAAGGCAGTGAGTTTATTGTCACCATCGAAGGTAACGGAAATCGCGTAACGCGACAATGCCAACAATTAAACCCAAGCATGATTATTCTGGACTTAACCTTGCCGGGAAAAGATGGTTTAACAATTTGTCAGGAATTGCGCACCCATTACCGTGGTCCAATACTAATGTTAACTGCGCGCGATGAGGATGTGGATCAAGTGTTAGGGTTGGAGTTCGGCGCTGATGATTATGTTATAAAACCGGCGGAGCCAAGGGTTTTGCTAGCACGAGTAAGGGCACTAATGCGTCGATATTATCAACAAGAAAATATTGAACAAGAAAATATAGTGTTTGATCAATTAATCATTCAACCAACTGCAAGAAAAGTTCAGTTAAATAACGAGGACATTAATTTATCCAGTCATGAGTTTGATTTACTAGTTGCGTTAGCAAAGCATGCAGGTCAAGTAATAGGTAGAGAGTATCTGTTTAATCAAATTTATAATCGTGAATACGATGGTCTGGATCGCACAATTGATGTTCGTATTTCCCAATTACGGAAAAAATTGCAGGATAACCCGGATAATCCCACGCGGATAAAAACCATATGGGGAAAAGGCTATCTTTTTGTAGCAAACGCATGGAGCTGAGATAATGAATCGGGCTTTCGTGTCGCTTTATCTTATTATTGTGTTGTCGATTATTTTATTGGGGCTGGTCCTGAATAAATTCTGGGATGAATTGAATCCGCCGGATGACATCGATCCCGCCGTAGTGGACCTTATTAATCTGATTGAAAAATCCATTGAAAATAATCAAGATCGCGATAAACCGATATTACTACCTAATCTTACTTCAAATTTAAATTATCACGTTGAACTCATTCCCATAGTCAATTTTTCAAAAACAGATATTGCAGAAAAAATTACTCAAGGCGACGTTGTTAGTATAAGCGATGAAAAAACGCATTATTTTTATAAGCGTTTAAACAACGCAAACGACGTGTTAATGCTAACAAATACCGCAAAAGAAAATCGACAAAGCGTTTTATACGTTAGCTTTATCTTTCTGTTTTACGCCGCAATCGCAGGAGTAATATTTTTATGGGTCTGGCCCATGGCTCGTGACCTTACTCGCTTGAGGTTGCATACTCAACAAATCGGCAAGGACGGCGAACAGTTAACAATTAATATTTCTACCCGCTCTGTGCTTTATCCATTCGCCAATACATTTAATGCGATGGCGAAAAGATTAAACGAAATACTGCGCTCGCAAAAAGAAATGACGCTGGCTGTTTCACATGAATTGCGAACACCTTTAGCGCGCATGAAATTTGCTCTTGCTATGACGGAAGACCAAAACACGTCGCCTTTTTTGCAGCGGCAATTATCCAATATCAATAAAGATATTCTGGAAATGGAAGCGCTGATTAACTCATTTTTAGCCTATGCAGGTTTTGATCAACAATCACAGCAATTAAATCAACGTGAAGGTCATATGCAAGATTTAATTCAAGAAATTATTTCAAGATTACAGAGTCATGAAGGCAACAACATTACTATTAATGTTAATGACGAAACGCAAGGCCAGGTAATGATGTGCGAATGGTCGCTGATGCAAACAGCTATTCAAAATTTAATTCACAATGCGCTTGGCTATGCAAAGAGTTCAATTCTAGTAACGATTAAAATTTTACCAGACCATTTTTTAATTGAAGTAGAGGATGACGGTCCTGGCGTACCTGGAGAACAACAAGCCAGGATATTTGAGTCATTTGTCCGTCTATACAGTGAGCTAACGAACAGAAGCGGCTTTGGCCTTGGGCTAGCATTGGTCAAGCGCATTATGGAGTGGCATTGCGGTTATGTAAGTTACTCCTGCTCTGATTTAGGTGGTGCCAAATTTACCTTATGCTGGCCATCTCCAAGGATATCCTAATAATTATCCTGTTTATAAATGCGTTTAACTGTTTGAATTTATAACAACGGTGAAAAACAGTTGTTTTTATAGCTTGTTAGGGAAAAAAGAGCGCTGAGTTATAGTCCAAAGTTTTAACGGCCGATATTTTGTGTGTTTATGTGACATATATTTGAAGTTAAACGCTGGATAAGGCAGAAATAGCGCTTTTCATGGTCTGTAAGAGCAGCTACTATAGCCCCGTTTTTTAGGGTGCAGAATATCTGCTCATGCTTAAATTAAAATAACCTAAAAAATTGTCAGGGTGTGTTAATAAAGCCTTTTAGCCGACAAACATAGCTATACTGCTACGTCTAGGGCGATGATGCTTTAGAGGCTCATTCCGCGAGATTGTAGATACAAATGCCAAAACATTGGATTCGTTTGTACTGCGATATCATTTTTGCAGGTGAAATTCAGAAGGTGGCAGCTAAGTTATGTCATATCACGCCAAAAAAAGTGCGGGACAGCGGTCTACGGGTCTAATTATCGTAGTCGTTTTCCATGCTCTTCTTATATGGGGTCTGGCCGCTGGTCTAGATCGCGAAATTGTTAAGAATGCTATAGAAATCATCAAGGCAGATATCAAAGAGGAAGTCGTTCAAAAAGAAGAACTTCCACCACCACCTCCGCCAGATGTAAAACCACCACCACCAGATTTCGTACCGCCGCCATCGCTTGACTTTGTTCCAGACGCACCTGCGCCAGCTGCAATTGTTGCTGTGCAGAAAGAAGTGAAAAAAGTTGAAGCACCAGTGAACCAAACCAAGGCAAAGGCGGGTCCAAAAGGCTTAAGCAAGCCTCCATATCCAAATGCATCTATCCGTTTGGGTGAGGTGGGCACGACGGGATTGAACCTCTTCCTTAACGAAGAGGGGCGAGTAACTGATGCTCAAGTTTCGTCTAGCAGCGGTTCAGAACGCTTAGATGATGCGGCCAAAAGTCATGCACTCCGTTCATGGAAATTTATTCCATGTATGGTTGGTGATAAACCAATAGCATGTTGGCACTCAATAAGATTCACGTGGAAGCTTGAAGACGCGAAATAATTCATTTTCGCGCTTCTCCGTCCTTTGATCACAAGTAGATATTTTAAATTACGTTAACTGCAGGGTTTGAAAAATGTTAAAAAAACTTTCATCTGTTTTAATTTTGGCGTTGGCTTTAGGCGGTCAACAATTCGTAGTAAGTTCAGCTTTTGCTCAAGATGCTCCAGTTGAAACAACCGAAGCGGCACCAGTAGACGCGGTTCCAGTAGAAGCTGCTCCAACCGAAGCGCCAGCTCCTGAAGCTGAAGCTCAAACGTCAGACGCATCAAATGCGATTGATGCTGCAAATGAAAGCACCGCAGAAAAAGAAACTGCTTATGGTATGGAAAAGTTGTGGCATGAAGGTGATGCGGTTACCAGATCTGTATTGATTCTGATGATCATCATGTCAGCTGCTACTTGGTACATTGCGGCAATCAAATTGATGGTTCAGTCAAAGTTGTTTAAACAAGCAACCGAGGCACGCAAAGTTTGGGATGCTAAAACTTTGCAAGACGGTGTTAACAATCTTAAAGCAGATAGCGCATTTCGCGCCGTTGGTGAGGATGGTTTAAGAGCGCTTAAACAGTACGATGGCAAGCCTACAGACAAAATTGATCTTGATACCTGGATAAGTTTGTCCGTTCAACGTAGTGCCGCAGCTATCGTTAATGATCTACAAACTGGCATGGCAGTATTGGCTACAGTAGCTTCAACTTCTCCATTCGTAGGATTGTTCGGTACAGTATGGGGTATTTACCACGCCTTGATCGCAATCGCGCAATCAGGCCAACCATCAATTGACAAGGTTGCTGGTCCAGTAGGGGAAGCTTTGATCATGACCGCAATCGGTTTGGGTGTAGCGGTTCCTGCAGTATTCCTTTACAACTGGTTGGTTCGTCGTAATAAAGTTGTAAGCGAATATTTAAATGCCTTTGCTGCTGATGTTCACGCTTACCTCATTGTAGGCGTTAACGGTAGCGACAAGTAATTTTACAATAACGGTTAATACCTGATGTCTATTCCGAGACCGATGCTTTAATCAGATTTCGGGGTAGACATAAGTAAAAACTTGCAGCGCGAGGTCAATAAAGATGTCAATGAATGTTTCCGACAGTGATAGCTCCGAGCTGAACTCAACGATCAATACAACTCCGTTAGTTGATATTATGTTGGTTTTGCTCATAGTTTTCCTGATCGCTGTTCCGGTGGTACTTAAGACTGTTCCGGTAGAGCTTCCTAATGTGTCCAATATTCCAACACAATCAAAACCTGAAAATATCGTAATTTCGGTTGACGCAGATGGTGAGACGTATTGGAATAACGTTGTGATTACCAAAGAAGAGATGTTGGCTAAGCTCAGAATTGAAGCGCCGAAAAAGCCACAACCAGAAGTACATATTCGCGGCGATAAAAGCGCTCGCTACGAGCCTGTAGGCCGTGTGGTCGCTTATTGCCAAAAAGCAGGTATTGTTCGTGTTGGTTTTATCACCGCTCCTGAACATAATTGAGTTTATGGTTTCACATAAAAGGTAATTCATCATGGGTATGAATGTTGGGAGTGGAAGCGGCGATAGCGATATGATGGTGGAAATGAATACCACCCCTCTTATCGATTTGATGCTTGTACTCATTGTAATGTTAATTATGTCGCTTCCGCCGCAAACTCACGCGGTAAAGTTAGACATGCCGGTTACTGATAACGAACCACCACTGATTCCACCGCCCGTAATTGATATTGTGGTCGACTTCGATGGTTCAACTTACTGGAACTCTGAGTTAATTACGTCTGGTGATCAGTTGCAAGGGTATTTGAGATCAGCAGCGCGCGCTGAGCCTCGTCCTGAGATTCACTTGAAACCTAATAAATTAGCAAAATATGATTCGGTTGCTAAGGTGTTGGCTACAGCGCAACGTTTGGGTGTTAAAAATATCGGTATTTTGGGTAACGAAGCGCTGGAGTAATCTCCGGCGTTTTTTTATTGGGCAATAACTGCTGTAATCAGTAAAACGTATTGGTAGATATAGTTATGTGTGTGAAAAAAAATTTATTTGGAATAGCTAAATCAGTTTCATTTGTTGTGGCATTAACTACCGGCATAACTACTGTTTCAGCAGTTTTTGCACCCGTTGTTATGGCTGCTGAAAAAAGTCAGCAACTCAGTTCAAAAATGAAGCCTCTTGGTGAAGCTGACAAGCTGATGAAGGAAAAAAAATTCAAAGAAGCGTTGGCGGTCATTAATGAAAAGGTTGTACCCATTCAAGGTAAAACGGTTTACGAAGAAACAGTCACTAACGAATTAAAAGCGGCTTGTTTGGCGCAGTTAAAAGATTATGCAGGCGTAGCAAAAGTGTATGAAACAATGTTGGCCGCAAATCAGGTTCCAGCCGATCAGGTTGGCCAGAGGTTAAATACTCTTGCAGAACTTTATCTGTCATTGGGCGATTTTTCAAAAGCTATAGATAGTTATGAAAAATATTTGAAATCCTATCCTGCGACTTCAGAAGTCACCACTGGTTTGATGCAAGCCTATTACAGAAAAAAGGACTATCAGAAATCTGCTGAGTATGCGCAGAAATTAATCAAACAAGCGGAGCAAGCTAAGAAACCAGTGGATAAAAACTGGTTGCAAATTTTAGGTTATAGCTATTCCCAGTTAGGGAACAACGCCGCCTACGCTGATGTATTAGGTAAACTTCTTGAGCTTTATCCATCGCCAGAATACTGGAATGATATGTTGAAGATTACTCGCAATGAAGTTAACTTTTCTGACAGAGAAAAGATCGAATATTATCGTTTGAAAAAATCAGTTAGCACAATGAGCGCTGAAGAATACAATGAAATGGCAGAACTTTCTTTGTCGTTGTTAGACTCAGGTGATGCGAAAGCCGCTCTTGAAGCAGGAATTGCTGCTGGAGTTGTTCCAGCAACAGAGCGTACCAATAAATTGTTGAATCGTGCAAAATCTGATGCGGTAGCAGATCTTGCAACGTTAGATGCAACAGCCAAAGAAGCTGAAGGTAAGCCAAGCGGTGAGCCTCTCGCGAAAATTGGTGCGGCTTATCTTGGTCATGGTTTAAATGATAAAGCGGCAGCAACAATTCAAAGTGCTATAGCAAAAGGCGGTTTGAAATCTGTTGATGAGTCTTATGTTCGTCTCGGTGCAGCTTACTTGAACATGGGTAAGAAAGCGGAAGCCATTAAAGCTTTCCAATCAGTGTCGGGTAAATCCAATTTGGCACGTGTTGCTAAGCTCTGGATACTTCACGCTAAGAAGTAATAGAGAAATGCGTTAAAAAATGCCCGCACTAGCGGGCATTTTTTTTGTTGACAATAATGAGCAAGCAGTAAAAATCGGCAGTGTGTATAATAAGCGGCAGTTTTTTCGCCCTGAAGTTAAATGTATTGATATTAATGTAGGTACCCGTTGTGAACTTTATTCAGTTTTTAATCCAGGAATGGATGCTAACAGGTTTGTTAGTAGTGCTTATTCTCGCCTATAGTCTGCGCGAGCGTGTGAAAAGTGGGGTGCCGGTTTCAAACAATGAGTTAACACGCCTGGTAAACAGCGATAAGGCAGTGGTTTTAGATATACGCCCAAGCGCTGAATATAAGCTTGGGCATTTGGTTGATTCGATTAATGTTCCCTATGATCGCATCAATGCTGATTTAGCGACTCTTGAAAAATACAAAACTAAGACCATTATCATTGTGGATAAGATAGGACAATATGCAGGTACTGCAGGTCGCCAGTTGGCTAAAGCCGGTTATGATGTCCGTAGATTGTCAGGCGGCATCAGTGAATGGCAGAATCAAAATTTACCGCTAGTGAAGGGTAAACAGAAGTAGAGGTTTCTATGGCTCGGGTGTTAATGTATACGACGGCTATTTGCCCATATTGCGTGAATGCTAAAAAATTATTAGCGCAAAAAGGCGTAAGCGTTGAAGAAATTCGAGTCGATCAAAATCCACAACTTCGCAGTGAAATGATGCAAAAAAGTGGACAGCGAACAGTACCCCAAATTTGGATCGACGAATTGCATGTGGGTGGATTTACAGACCTTTGGGCGCTGGATAAACAAGGCAAGCTCGATGGCCTTTTACACAATAACTAAATTGCAATAACGAGAAAATTATGACTGAAGAAAATACCCCGGCAGCAGGAACGCAAGATCAACCAATGCAAGCTGGATTTGCAATTCAAAAAATTTATTTAAAAGATATTTCCTTCGAAACGCCAAGTGGTTTAGAAGCGTTTACCAAAACCTGGAAGCCCAATGTACAGCAAGATTTAAATATCCAGGTAACACCAGTTGAGGAAGGATTATTTGAAGTACTTTTGCTGTTAACAATAACGGCTCGCATTGAAAATAAGGTTGTTTTTCTTGTTGAAGTAAAACAAGGTGGATTGTTTGCAATTAATGGGTTGGATGGCATTCAATTAAGTCATGCGATCAATACGCTTTGCCCACAAATTCTCTTCCCTTACGCGCGTGAAACTATTGATAGTTTACTAGTTCGTGGCGGTTTCCCTCCGCTTATGTTGGCGCCCATTAATTTTGATGCAGTTTTTGCGCAGGCAGTAATGCAAGCACAACAGCAAGCTGAAGCCAGTGAAGCAGGAAAGCCTGCCGAGGCAGCACTTAACTAGCCACTCAATTTGCCCGACATCAGTCGGGCAAATTTATTATCAGGTGTAAAAGTCGATGTTTAATCTTTCTCGCCTCGATCGCTCTAATGCCAGTTACATCGCCGCCATTGATTTAGGCTCCAACAGCTTTCACATGATTATTGCTAAATGGGAAAAGGACCAATTGGTCGTTTTGGACCGTCTACGCGATCCTGTTCGTATTGGTTGGGGTTTAGGTAGCGACGGTTCTTTAAGTGAAGATGCGCGAATTCGAGCACTTAATTGTCTTGAAAAATTTGGCGAGCGTTTGCATGAATATCCATCGCGCAGTGTGCGTATAGTCGGTACTAAAACTCTTCGTAGCATCAGTGATTCAACCCAATTTCTTGCAGACGCACAACAACGCCTTGGACATCCCGTTGAAATTATTTCCGGTGATGAAGAGGCACGTTTAATTTATTTAGGTGTAGCACATTGTATTGCACCTAAAGAAGGTAAACGTTTAGTGATGGATATTGGTGGTGGCAGTACGGAAATTATTGTTGGTGAAGGCATGTCACCGCTGATTAAAGAAAGTTTGAATATGGGTTGCGTTGCCATTACCAAACGGTTTTTCTTTGATGGCAAAGTCACCGATAAAAATGCAAACAAGGCATTGATTGCGTGTATGCAGGAACTTGCACCGGTCGCAGAAGAATTTGTCCAGCGTGGATGGAACCAGGTACTGGGAGCATCCGGCACCATTAAAGCTGTCGCGAAAGTGTGCACGGCTGCAGGCTGGAGTGATGGTACTATTCGCCTGATGGATTTGGAAAAAATTGTTCAGCTCTACTGCCAATACGGCAGTACGGATTTAAAAATTCCAGGCTTATCTGAAGACCGCCAGCAAGTTTTTTTAGGTGGTGTAATTGTCTTAATATCCTTATTTGAAAGTTTGCAATTGTCAGAAGTTACGGCTGCTGATTGGGCTTTGCGCGAGGGTTTATTATTTGATTTAAAAGGACGTTTAGAAAATCACGATATACGTCAAGGGAGTGTCGATGCTTTAGCATCACGATTTCACGTCAATATGGAAAAAGCTAAGGCGGTAGAAAATACTGCGCTGGGTTTACTGGAAGAAGTTGCCGATGATTGGGATTTGAATAATCAGGAAGCCAGCAAACTTCTAGGTTGGGCAGCGCGTTTATATTCCGTTGGTTTGGATATAGCGCACAACGATTATCATAAGCACAGCGCCTATGTTGTTCAGCATGTTGATTTGGCAGGTTGTTCGCGCGTTGAACAAACTCACCTCGCTGCATTGGTGCTAGCGCATCGTAAACGTTTCCCTTTAAAACATTTTCCTCAAGGTAATGACGATTTAATTCATCTGGCAATACTTTTACGTCTGGCGGTTATTTTTCATCGTGGGAAAAAAAGTGAGGGCTTGCCACCGATAGCTCTGGATGTTTCAAAAAAGAAAGTGAAATTAAAAATTCCTAATAGCTGGCTGGAAACTCATCCATTGACACACGCGGATTTGGAAACTGAGATCAGACACCTTGAAGACATCGATTACACCTTGGAATTAGTGTAAATATCTTAAAATTAAAACGCCGATCAATGATCGGCGTTTTAATTTGTGTGTGTGATTCAAATGTGGTTAATGCCGCGACGTCCAGCGATCCAGTAAAATACCCTGGGCATCAATTTCAATCTCATCGTCCACCGGCTTGAGTAACTGATAATTACCATCTTCATTTAAAATCCAGGCGTGCGTGTTATCAGAGAGATAGAGATTTAAATCTTCAATCATACGATCGCGAATACGTTTATGCTTGATGGGAAAACAGGTCTCAACACGATGAAACATGTTTCGTGTCATCCAATCCGCACTTGAGCAAAATAATTCCGGGTTATTATTGTTCTCAAAATAAAACACGCGATGGTGCTCTAAAAATCTTCCCACAATTGAGCGCACACGAATATTTTCAGAAAGCCCTTCAACGCCTGGTCGCAACTGACACACACCGCGCACAATTAAATCAACTTGTACGCCGGCTTTGGACGCAGCATAAAGTTCGTTAACCAATTCTTCATCATAAAGTGAATTCATTTTCGCGATGATCCGCGAAGGCCTACCGTGTTCCGCATTTTCCTTTTCAGTGCGAATGCGACGAACAAGCCCTTTGTGTAGTGTGAAAGGTGCATACAGCAAGGCTTCCATTTTGGAGGCTTTACCCATGCTGCTTAGCTGCAAAAAAATACGATAAACATCATCGCCGATTTCCTTGTCGGATGTCATCAAACCATAATCCGTGTAAAGCTTACTGGTTTTGGGATGATAGTTGCCGGTGCCGAGGTGAACGTAATAACGTAATTTACCTTCTTCACGACGGGCAATCAGCAACATTTTGGAATGGGTTTTAAAACCGACAACACCGTAAATAACGTGTATGCCAAAACGCTGTAAGCGCTCCGCAAGTGCGACGTTTTGCTCTTCATCAAAACGTGCGCGTAATTCAACAATAGCAGTGACCTCCTTGCCTGCTTTTGCTGCGGCCACCAATGCATCAACTATGGGCGAATTGGAACCAGTGCGATAAAGCGTTTGTTTGATAGCGAGTACGTGGGGGTCTGCTGCTGCTTCACGAAGAAAATCCACAACACCTTGAAAAGAATCAAACGGGTGATGTAATAGAATATCCTGCTTCTGAAGCACTTCAAAATAGCTGTTGGTACGCTTGGAAAGTTTCGGCATAGCTTGCACGAAAGGTCGGAAATATAATTCCGCATTTTTAATCAGTTCGAACAAGTCACTGTAACGGTGCAAGTTGACCGGGCCCTTAATATTGTAAAGATCGCGCTCCTTGATCTCGCAGCGCTGCAATAAAAATTCTATCAATTCCGTTGGACAGGTATCCGCAATTTCCAAACGCACTTCATCACCATATTGACGATAAGCAAGTTCACCTTGAACAGCGCGCAATAAATCTTCGGTTTCCTCTTCATCCAGAAAAATATCCGAGTTACGCGTTAACCGAAATTGATAGCTATCAATTACCGTCATGCCGACAAAAATTTCCGCCATAAAAAAATGGATGATGGATGAAATAAAAACAAACTCACGACATTGGCTGGTAATTTCAATGGGTAGTTCAATAATATGGGAGAGCGAACGAGGCACTTGCACAATGGCGCGACCGGAGTTGCGACCAAAGGCATCTTTGCCATCAAGTTTGACGATAAAATTCAAACTTTTATTGAGGATGCGCGGAAAGGGATGCGCGGGGTCTAACCCTATGGGGCTAAGTACCGGCAGAACTTCGGAAATAAAAAAATTTTTTAAATAATGAATTTGTTCCGGTGTCCACTCCTCGCGTCGCAGTACGCGTATTCCTGCTTCGCGCAGGCTAGGCAGAATTTCCTTATTCAGAATGTTGTATTGCTCTTCGACCAGTAAATGAGCGCGCTTGGATATTTCTTCGAGAGTTTCAATTTCGGTGAGACCGTCGGGCCCTAAGGGAGTTTTGGTCGGTAGCTCAAGCCGTTCGACCAACCCGCCTACACGCACTTCGAAAAACTCATCGAGATTGGTAGAAAAAATACACAGGAAACGCAATCGCTCCATCAAAGGTAAGGCCGTGTTATGGGCTTGATAGAGCACACGTTTATTAAATTCGAGCAAACTAAGTTCGCGATTGAAATAGGCGCTGGACACGGAGACCTCAGTGTTTAAAGCAAATCAACAGCAGAATATGGCACGCGTATGACATTTCAAAGAAGGGTTTGAATTAACCATAGCAAATAATTGGATAGGCGCGCATATTTCTATTTGTTGAACTGTGTGCCAGCAAGCAAAGAGGGCTTGCTGGCGAAGCGATTATCTTTTATTGCATTTATACACATTGAAACTTTGCTTGCCGTTTTCAATGGTGGAGCTCGGCACAACAGTATCGCCTCCCAATCCCGCAGCTTCATTGCGAGCGAGGTTGGCGAGCTCGGTTGCTACTTTATCTGCATCACGGTTAATAAAACCTAACTTACTCGTTACGCTCACTGTAACTTCACTTAAATTTGTGCAGCCCCGAACGTTCGCAGTGTTTGCAACCGCGACACTACTGCCGTGCTCGCTAACTTTTACCCAGGTGCAACCCGTACTAAGGGCGGTTACAGCGATCAGCATGAGCGATAATTTTTTCATGGAGTGGTCCTCAAACAAAAGTGAATGTTTGGCAAGAGTACATATTTCATTCTCTACCAGTAAAAAAAATAACAGCGTCTACACTAATAGGATGAATCGGTATATGCAAGGAAAGGGGCGGATTTTTAGGGCCGATTGCCAATGTTGTGCTGGTAAATATGCCAGTAGCTGAACGGGGCCTTTAAAAACGGCATTTAAAAAATATATTGCGAGTAAGTTGTAAATAATAGCGGTGGTGACAGAGCCATCCTTACGGGAACTTTTTTTCAGGAGTAATGCATGTTTGTTCTTAACGCCACCAGGGGCATGCTCGGATTTATTCGCCGTAATTTTCGCACAATAATAAAAGTAAAAATCTTCCTGCTAGTCATCGTCATTATTATTTTTGCAACCGGGAAAATCTATCAACGTTGGGATGACGATGAAGTTCGCGGTGCGGTTGCAATCAGTGATGGTGAGTTTGGCGAAAGCTATTCAACGCCTATTTATTTGGATCAGGGATGGAACGAATCAGAGAGTTTGTGGTTTTACAATACAACGCAGGGCTCCGGTTTAATGCCCTATGATTTTTTCCTGGCGCTTGAGCAAGCTGATTCTACGGAATTATTTCGTGCAAATAAGAATATGGACAGGTTTCGCTACTTGCCGCAAAAGCCTACCTTTTTTAATCCGGATGGATTGCCTGTTGGTTTTGTCAAAGACACTTACGCGGGAATGGAGTACATGGGCTTTACCTGCGCCGCGTGTCATACCGGCCAGGTGAATTATAAGGGCCAGGCGATTCGCATTGATGGTGGGTCGGCGATGGCGGATATGGTGGGCTTCCTGATTGCAGCTGAAAAAAGTTTAGAACAGACCCGAACTGATGTGCAAAAACGCGATCGTTTTGTAAGGGCGGTATTAGAACAGGATGTTAACTATTCGTCAGCCGATGCAGTGCTTACAGATTTGAAAAAATGGAGTGATAGCATCAAGCTCTACAACAACATTAATCATAGCAATCTGGATTATGGGTATGCGCGCCTGGATGCATTCGGCCGCATCTACAATCGTGTGCTTCAGCATATGATTAACAAATCGCAATTGCGTCTCGCGCTCTTACAAGTTACCAAGCTTGACGATACACGTTTGTTAACTCGTGAGCAGGTGGATGCAGTTCTCGAAGGCGTTAATGAAACCATTATTGGCGATGCGCAATTTGCGTTGATTGAAGAGCGCCTTGAGTCGAATCAAGGTAAATATCCGGGTTTGAATGACGAAAATAGATTACTTGTGCGCAATGCGATTTTTAACGAAGCTAATGCCCCCGTGAGTTATCCAGCCCTGTGGGACATAACGCATTCGGATTATGTGCAGTGGAACGGTTTGGCGAGCAATGCGGGTGTGGGGCCGCTAGGGCGTAATGCGGGAGAGGTTCTTGGGGTGTTCAGTGTTTTGGATTGGACGGCGCGCGAATCCGGCTTTAGTTTGTCGGCTTTAGTCACTGGTGAGAAAAGTAAAAAGCACACCATTAATTTTAAATCTTCTATCAATCTGATTAATCTATCGCGTCTTGAATCGCATTTGAACAGCCTGCAATCGCCGCAGTGGCCAGAGAAAATTTTTGGTAAGGTCAATGCAGAACAAGTAAGTCGAGGCGAAATTATTTACAACGAATACTGCGCCTCTTGCCATCAGGTGATTGAACGTGACAATTGGGACCGACTGGTTGTGGGCAATATGTCGAGTCTGGATGTTGTGGGCACTGATCCCCTTATGGCTAAAAACAGTGTTGCCTACACTGGCTATGCTGGCAATTTCGAATTTATTTATCAGCGCACAAATGTAGGCCCTTTAGTCGTTCAGCGACGCGCACCAGTAGTTCAAGTATTGACGGCTGCAACGACGGGGACCGTTGCAACACCAGACCCGGACAAGTGGGCAATTCGCCGCTTCGCTGACTGGGCTTACATGTTAGGCAAATCCTTTTTTGATAATGATATAAAACCCAGTGTAAAATCCGGCAACTACGAACCCGACACAACTGCTGCGCCCTATCAGTCGTTACTAGCCTACAAAGCGCGTTCATTAAACGGAATTTGGGCTACTGGGCCTTTTCTACATAATGGCTCGGTTCCCAACTTATGGGAGCTGTTGTTGCCTGCGGAAGAACGCGCAACGGCATTTTGCGTAGGTAACCGCGAATTTGACCCACAACATGTGGGCTTCAATACCGAGGGTTGTGATAAAACCGATCCTGCTGACAAGCGCAGGTTTAGTGTTAAGCCCATGGGCAATCTCAACATCGGTCATGAATATGGCACTGGTAAAGACGATAAGGATAAGCTCACTGAGCAGGAGCGTTGGGATTTAATTGAATATATTAAAACGCTGTAAGCTTTAATAATATTTGCGCCGCATGACTGTTCGTTCATGAGCAGGATGCGGCGCAAATTTTTGCGAATTTATCCAGCGTTCTTTGCCGATGGTTGCGCATAGACGTTATGAAAATAGTAAGGCATTGTTTCACTAACATAGTATCGACAATATTTTCTGTGCAAGGCTCAGCCCGCTCTATCGCATGGAGTTTGGCCTTGGTATGTTCAGCACCGCAAGTTTACGCGCAAGACGAAAAGAAAGTTTCTTATCCGGTAGACATTCAAATTCAACGCACACCGGCCAGTGTGCCGGAGAATAAATCCTCGCCCGCAGAGCAAATACAACAAACACAACCAGCGCAGCAAACGCAAGAAGAGGCTATTCGTGCGCTGTATGAATCTGCTTCCTCATCTACACGCAAAGTCACAAAACAGCGAACAGAAAAATCTACAACTAAATCCACTACATCAGCAAACAAAGACGCGGCCAATAAAAAAGCTGTGGCAGCAAAACGCGAACAAAAAACTACGGCCCAAAAAAATACTGCCACCCGTTTAGCATCTCCCCCAACACCCACCGCAACAAATGCAATCGTTACTGATGGCAATCCAGCGCTAGTACCAACCACCTCACCGGAAATATTTTCACCGGTTAGGGTAGACAATATTCTTTCCGATCCAGATGCTGCAAAAAATAGCGCAGCTGTTTCAGCAACTAATAAACAAGCGGCGGATGATGACGATGAATATGCAGCTAGCCCTGCGGTAGAAAATGTCATTACAGATGGCACATCGACAATAGTGTCGGCGATAGAAAATGTCGCTGCAAAAATAGAAGGCACGGCCCCGGAAAGTGATAGTGTTCCGGTGCAACCGGCTTCTGTAGATCCAACCGCAGGCGCACCTGCCACTCCGGTAATAGCGGCAGTAAAAAATATTCCTCTACCCATAAGCAATGAGCGCGAAGCTTTCATCACCGAATTTAAAAAATATGTTGAAGATAAAGTTGTTCCGCGCGTTCCCGGTGTTGCGATTGCAATAATCACAGAAGGCAAAGTAAAAGTGTTGCAAGCTTACGGTGTTAAAAAAGTTGGCGGCAGAGATTTTATTGATACGGATACTGCGTTTCGCCTCGCGTCCGTTTCAAAAACGATTGCGGGTACTACTGCAGGTATTCTGGTAAATGATGGCGTGTTGAGTTGGACAACGCCGGTAGTTTCTGTGTTGCCGAATGTACAATTTAGTAACCCTCGCTATGGCAACCAGTTATCCCTGCGCGATATTTTGTCGCAATCAACAGGTTTGCCAACGCACTCGGGGGATAATTATATTGAAGAAGGCCTGCCCTTTGATTCAGTTGTACAGAAATTAAAATCCGTTCATTTTGTGTGTCCGCCCGGAAAATGTTACGGCTATCAAAATGTAAGTTTTAGTTTATTTGATGGCATGGTGCGTAATAAAACCGGCAAACCTTACGAACAATATGTGCAAGAAAAATTATTCAATCCGCTGGGGATGCAAACTGCTTCTTTTGGTTTGGCGGGATTAAAAGCGCACAATAATTTTGCGCTTCCCCATGTTGCAACCAGTAAAGGTTGGCATACTGAAAAAATAACCGAAAATTATTATCGTATGCATCCTGCAGCCGGTGCTAACGCTAGTGTTACCGATATGGCGCGTTGGATTTTGGCGCAAATGGGTAAGCACCCGGAGGTGTTATCTCCCACAGTGCTCAACGCAGTTCACGATAAAGTCACAAAAAATACAGCAACGCAATCGCACTACGGCGCACGTGAAGGTGTTACGGATACGCATTATGGAATCGGTTGGCGAGTATTCGATTATCGCGGTGACAAAAATTTTCTACACCATGGTGGTTATGTTTTAGGTTTCCAATCGCAATTGGTTTTTAACAAAGAATTGCAGATTGGTATGGTTGCCTTGAGTAATTCCAACAGAATGCCGACCAATATTATTTTTGAATTTCTGGACGCTTACGAAGATGAAAAACGCGGGCCGCGAAAAATTCTTCCGTCCATTGCGCCGCTTGCTAAAAAACGACCTGCCCAAAAAGGGCGATAAAAAAACCCATCTTACGATGGGTCTTAGACGTTTTAATACAGATAAGCGCTTAATTAATCTGATTCATCGTGATATGGATGTTTCGCGGTTCCACTCACGAGTACCTGCAAAATTCTGCGTCCTTCCATTTTAGTAATTTCAAATCCAAATCCGGAAATGCTAATAGTTTCACCCACAGTGGGAATGTGCTGCAGTTGCTCAAGTAACAAACCTGCCACGGTAAAATAATCGCCATCTTCGCGTTCGAGTTTTATGCCGAGTAGTTCATCCAATTGTTCGAGCGATAAACTACCGTCAACCAGCCAACCATTTTCCTGCTCAACAACCAAGGGCAATTCGTTGGAGTCGGCTAATTCGCCCGCGATTGCCGCCAGCAAATCGCTGGTGGTAACCACACCTTTAATGCTGCCGTATTCGTCGATCACAATGGCGAGCGGCACCGGCTGTTGGCGCAACATTTCCAACACATTTAATGCGCTCGTGCCTTCGGGGACTGCGAGCGGTTCAACCGCAAGTGCAGCCAGATCCAATGGTTGGTTACTTAATGCGGCAGCCAACAAATCGCGGCTTTGAACCACGCCGTGCAAATTATCCAATTCATCGCGCGCGACTAGCAGACGAGTTTGCGGCGTGGTTTTTAATACGTTGAGCAATTCTTCCGGCGTTGCGTTTACGTCAACCCAAATAATATCTGGCCGCGGCGTCATTAAGGATTGCACTGGGCGATCGGTAAGCTGCAGTATCGAGCGAATCATTTGGCGCTCACTATTTTCAAATACCAACTCTTCGCCTTTCGGGTCAGACATAGCGACTATGTCGTGACCAACTTCATCAGCGTCACTACGCCCACCCAGCAATTTGAGCACGGCTTCAGCGGTGCGGTCACGCAACGGTCGTTCGCCGATCAAATGACGGGTGCGATTGGAGCGCGCCAACTGGTTAAAGACTTCGATCAATACTGAGAAGGCGATGGCGCCGTAGAGGTAGCCTTTAGGAATTTCGAGGCCAGAACCTTCGGCCACGAGGCTGAAGCCAATCATTAACAGAAAGCCCAAACACAGCATCACCACTGTGGGGTGTTTGTTAACAAATTCCGTAAGCGCTTTGCTGGCGAGAATCATCACAACCATGGCGATAATCACTGCAATCATCATGATCGATAAATGATTCACTATACCTACAGCGGTGATCACAGCATCCAGCGAGAAGACCGCGTCCAAAATAATGATTTGCACAATCACGGCCCAGAAGGACGCATGCACGCGGGTGTTGCGCGGCGTGTTGACCTTGCCTTCAACTCGCTCATGCAGTTCCAGCGTGGCTTTCAAGAGTAAAAAGAGACCACCAAAAATCAGGATAAGATCGCGCCCCGACAAATCTTTCCCAAGCACAGTGAATAAGGGCTCAGTGAGCGTAACCAGCCAGGAAATACCGGCGAGTAAACCGAGGCGCAGGAGAAGTGCGAGGCTTAAGCCAATAATGCGAGCGCGATCGCGTTGATGCTTGGGAAGCTTATTCGCCAATACGGCGACGAAGATAAGATTGTCTATGCCTAGAACAATCTCGAGGATTATCAGGGTGAACAAACCTAGCCAAGCGGAGGGATCAGACAACCATTCCACGGTTAGCACCCCTTCTCGAATTGATAAACGGGTGAGGTAATCAGGTAAAAATACGCGTGACTCTGCGATTCAGGGTCGGGGTCTGCGGTTGGCATTGATAATCCAGGGTAACCAAAGGAAGGCCGATTCTACTGCACAAAAGCTAGGAATGACCAGCTTTCATGACTTTAGGTTTAGTTATCATTTTTATATCAGTGCTTTAGGAATAAAAAGGCGACCTCGGCTTGCGGTTGAATGTCATTTTAGTTTTGACAAAACTCGTTCAAAGAGCCAACTTTAAAGACGTTTTGCAGTTGCGATTGAATCGCAATAACTAGCTTGCGGATAAGCTTTGTGTAATAGTTGGGCGGCCCAGGTTCGCAGGTTCTGTAATCATGAAAATATCCGAAAACATGCTGACTGGTAGTGCGTTGCCCGAGGATATTTTGCAGGCAATGAAGGGGATGGACCCGGACTTCTCCGAGCAATCAGTTGTCGCCCATGGCGCGGATTATCTTTCCCGTCAGGCTATGCCTGCCCACTCGCACAAGCGTGGCCAGCTGATTTTTGTGCTGTCTGGCAGTATGCGCGTAGAAACAGACGGTGGAATCTGGATTACCACACCCGGCCGCGCCTGCTGGATTCCCGGCGGCGTAGAGCACGGCGTTGTTTACACCAAAGCATCCAGGGCGCGTGCTGCCTATATTCACGAGCGCTTCTCGGGGCAGCTTCCCAATAAATGTTGTGTACTGCAGTTGTCAGGGCTATTACGTGAGCTTGTTGTGACGGCAGTGGATATAGGTTTGACTTACGACGAAAATGGCCCTGCTGGACGCATGATGCAGGTGCTCATCGACCAGATTTCCCGTCAACGGGAGACACCGGTATTTTTACCGGAGGGGAAGGATCATCGTTTAAGACGCCTCACCGCGTTGCTCTATGAAAACCCGGGTGATACGCGCTCCCTGGACGATTGGTGCCAGTTAGTGGGGGCAAGTACCCGTACGCTTACGCGATTGTTTTTAAATGAGACGGGAATGACCTTTTCGGCCTGGCGACAACAGCTATGTTTAATTCGTGCGCTGGAAATGATGGAAGAAGGGCAAAGCATTACCCAAGTTGCCTTCGCTCTGGGTTACGGTAGCACCAGCAGCTTCAGCACTATGTTCACCCGCGCTATGGGCGAACCGCCCACGGTTTATGTCAGCAGGACTGAAAGCAGCACTGTTTGAGTTAATCAAACCGGTGGTTTGGGAGCTGGTTTTTCCAATAGCTGTCACGCTCTCCTGCTACACCATTCCCGATTTCGTCAGGCGTAATCAATAAATCGCTAATGCTTTGACGCCGGCAGTGCTCAGGCTATTAAAGCTAAGCTTAATCCGTCCAAAAAATTATTACCCGTCGCCACTGTAGTAAAAAAGAGCGTGATAAATGAAGAGCATATTTTTCGATTCGATTAACGAGATAAATCCGACGCTCTGGAATTCTATCGCCAACTCTGAAAATCCATTTTTACGCCACGAGTTTCTCAGCGCATTAGAAAAAAGTGGCTCTGTTAGCGCAGCAAGCGGGTGGAAGCCGCATCATTTGGTTGTTTATGAAAACGAAATAGCTGTCGCGATTTTACCGCTTTATTTAAAGTTTCATTCCTACGGTGAATATATTTTTGATTTCAGCTGGGCCAATGCCTATCAAAAATATGGCTTGGAGTATTACCCTAAATTACTCAGCGCCATTCCCTTTGTTCCTGCCACCGGGGTACGACTTGCCTATTCAAAAACTGTTGATAAAACAGCACTGTTTTCATTCGTGGTCCGAAGCCTGATTACGGATGCGACACAGGCGGGTATATCGTCTATTCACATTTTATTGGCGGATCAAGATGAAGCAAATTTATGGAGTCAACAAAAATTCAATCTAAAAATCACCACACAATTTCATTGGCATAATAATAACTACAGACATTTTCCCGATTTTTTGGAAACATTTAATTCCAGAAAACGCAAAGCCGTAAAAAAAGAGCGGCAATCAGTTATCGATCAGGGGATTGAAATCGAGCGTCTTACAGGATCGGAATTAACTTCACAACACTGGGATTATTTCTATCACTTCTACCAAACTACCTATGTAAAACGCAGCGGTCATGGCGGCTATCTAACGCGCGATTTTTTTACCTATATTCAGGGTTCCATGGCAGAACAAACCCTGCTAATTTTTGCTAAACGAAATGGCAACTATATTGCTGGCGCATTATATTTCTTCAATAGCATCACGCTATACGGACGACATTGGGGGTGCATTGAAGATGTTGAATTTCTGCACTTTGAACTTTGTTATTATCAGGGAATAGATTTTTGCATAAAAAATAAATTACAAAAATTCGAAGCTGGCGCACAAGGCGAACACAAAATCCAACGGGGATTTATCCCATCGCCCGTATACTCCAACCATTGGATTGCAGACGCACGCTTCAGACAAGCAATCGACCATAATGTAGTTGAAGAGAGCCAAGCGAACTTAGCTTACATGGAAGAAATGAAAGAGTTTTTGCCGTTTAAGAAAGTGGAATAATAAATATTTTAAGGAGCAAGTAATGAAAATGATTTTTGAGGTTCAAAAACCTGAGTCGCAGATTGATAGCCATAACTGGTTTATATATTTGGCAGCGGGCGGTTTGATAGCATTAGCTCTGGTGTTTTATCGTAACCTTCAACCAGCAACAGTAGGATTAATTCTACTTGTTGGTCTATTAACGTACCTTAGGCGAAAAAACAGTTTCTATTTACTAATTAGCGACGAGGGAATTATTTTTAGAAACAAATATTCGGTAAGGTGGACGGTTAGGAAAGAAAACCTGAAAAATATGGATTATAAACCTGTTCATATCTCTAGCCGGAACCCAGAAAGAGTATTGGTATCCTTACTTTTTACCTGTAAGGATGGTGATTCATATAGCATGCCAATGGTCTATTTTACGGAAGAGCAGGCTAAAGAAATCCAAATAGCAATCGATAGAATAAACCATTAATAAAAATTCTCTGAGAAAATAATGCTAACAAAACTTCACCCCAAAAATATTCTTACCGCGCTTGATGAAATAGATGCTGAATCGCCTTCCTACACATTAAATAAACCACAGGCCCTGCGTCGAGTATTTGTTGTATTAGCGTGTGTTTCGGTGTGCTTGTTGTTTATGCATTACGGAAAGTTTTCCAGTAATTTGCAGGATATGTTGAACCTGATTGCAGGTTGGCAGGGTTTGCCTGCGGGTTACTACATTCAAAAAAGTGTTGATGCAGGTATCGACGAATTAATGGGTTATGTTTGGTGGACAAGTATTCAGGTCATCGGCTACGTGCTTATACCGGCGCTTTTAATTCGCTATATTTTAAAAGCACGCATACGCGATTTTGGGTGGCAGCTTAATCAAGCGCCGCAACATTGGCGTGGCTATTTATTGTTGTTAAGCCCAATTCTTGTATTTATTTATTTGGTAAGTCTGGGTGAGGATTTTGTTAATCACTATCCGTTCTACTCATTAGCGACCCGTAGCTGGTTTGACTTATTGGCTTGGGAATTTTTGTACCTCACACAATTCGTGTGTCTGGAATTTTTCTTCCGCGGTTTTATTCTTAATTCACTTCGCCCGGCAATGGGCGCAAACGCTGTTTGGGTAATGTGCGTACCTTATTTAATGATCCATTTCCCCAAACTCTGGCTAGAAGCAACAGGAGCGATTTTATTTGGTCTATTTCTGGGAATACTGGCGTTGCGATCGCGCTCAATTTGGGGTGGTGTACTAGTGCACGCTGGTGTGGCAGTGACCATGGATGTAGCAGCGATTCTTCGTAAAGATAATTTGCCCAGCGTTTTCTGGCCGTTTTAGTAAAAGTTGACAAGCGACAGAAGCCCGCGTCGCTATTCAGCTGTGATTATGTTCACTAAGGTAAAAAACAGTTGAGTACTTGCTGTTTGAGGGCTATCAAGTTTGACCAAATGACGCCTAAAATCGCCTACATAATAAATAATCGTCCCCCAGGGATATTTGTAGGAGTCCATCATGAACAGTTCTACAGTAGTAAACATGTGTCTAATGCTTGCCATTATGGGTTTGGCTTTAGACGCAAGCGCGAATTTAATTAATTGCAATAAAGCGTCCGCAAAATGGAGCGAACCGGTGGCCGAATGCGAAGATTCTGTTGCAAAAATTCATAACGCATTTAACTTTTCCACCCCTTCCTCGAATTCCAATGCCAACGCATATTGGAACAATAGCGAAAGCTTTTTCCTCACGCGTGAAGATTTAGATACCGCACAACTTGTTATCGCTTCTATATCCGGCAATAACTTATCAAATATCTGCAATAGCAAGGCCGAATGCCATAGGATTTCAACCTCTCTGGTGAGTTACTATGCAGGTGGTTCTACTGTGCGTGTCTCTGAACCAGCGCCAATGCTCCTGGTAATACTGGGTCTCTTAGGCTTGGGATTAGTGCGACGTCGACTGCGCTAATTCATTTACATTTTTGTTCTAAAAACCTCCCACATTGATAACAATGTGGGAGGTTTTTTTTGCAGTCTCGAAAATGATTTTGGTATATGTCACTTAACTGTCGTCAAACACCTGTTCCATTCAAAAAAATATCAAAATGAACATTCCCATCTTATGAATAAACCCAACATGGGACGAAGCCAAGGGACATTTACGTTAGTGTAATTTTACACATTCAGTTTTTAGTCGAGGACTTTTAGATAATTCCAAAAAAGGAAGCAATGACTAGCGCTGGGTGTTGTCACTTAACAATAACGAGGACTTCCCCAAATGATCAACATAAAAAATATTCTAGTTTTATTGGGCATACTAACTGTTTCATCACTCTCCCACGCGGCGCTCACCAGTTACGGTGCAGGAAATATTAGCGACAGGGCAAACCCGGCGGGCTACAAATGCGCGGTCGACTACGGCAACTGGATTTACAGCGCGGGTATAGTTAGCCCCGGCGTCAGCAGTTGTAATCCAATTGGCACACCCACGCCGATTTATCCCCAAAAAGTTGCTCCGGCAACCAGCAAGCCCACCATGACTCATCGATGGTGGGGCTCAATCTCTTTTATGGGGGAAATGAAAGTCGGTGACAGCGCGGGCGCGGCCTACATCACTCCTGATCCAATGACGGCGCGAATTAGTGATCGCGGCGCACGTATTCTCGGTATTCCTGGCGGATTGCGCACGAGTGCAACTCAAACAACTTATCCAATTCCCGATCCATTTAATGAAGTCTTTGATGGCCTTGCAGTAGGCAATACCAGCTACAGCAATATGGAAGCCTACCTCAAGGATTACAGCGACGGTTCGGTTACGGTGCAATGGAACAGCGGCAGCACACCGGTGATGGAAGCGACCTTTGTTCACGGTTCTCCTTATGCGTATTTCACGGCCTTGCAAGGTAGCATTGTCATTCGCACCAAAGCGGCGGATAGCGGCGAAAAAGGCGTGTTTCACCAAAGTGGAAATAGCTTGGGAATTTGGACTGACATAGCGGGCAATCGCAATAACTTCTTGATTACTGGCCACGACTCAACCACCTTCAGTAACGTCAATAGTTCTGCGATTGGCGTGGCTAACGCCAGCAAGCGTGTGACTATTACGTTATTACCGCAAGTGTCAGGCACACCCGACGGCACTATGATTTCCGCGTTTGCCCAATACGCACCTCAACGCGTGGACAAGGTGAACATCAATTACGCGGTGGACAGAAACACCAACAAAGTGACCGTGAGCCATCAATATCAATTCAATGGTTCTGCGGCTACGACTCTGGTTGGGCTTTTGCCATTGCATTGGAAAAACTCCAGTCAATCAGTCACCAGCTACAAAATCCGCAGCGCGCGTGGTGTTACCAAATTCGCAGTCACTAACAGCTTCAGTTACACCATTCCTTATGTCGGTGTGTTGCCAACCTTGCCGGCGGGAATTGGTGATTACAATCTCACACAGTTGAAAGCCCTGGTGACTGAATTTATCAATCAGGGAACAACTAATTGGAATACCGCAACAGACACCTATTGGGCCGGTAAAAACTACGGCAAGGTGGCGGAATTGGCAGCAATCGCGCGTGGTGTAGGCATGGCTACAGAGGCCGATCAATTGGTAAATTGGTTAAAAGGCGAGTTGCAGGATTGGTTCCGCGCGAACACCAATGGCGGTTTGGATACCACCAAATATTTTGCCTACGATAACAACTGGAATACTTTGCTCGGTTTCGATGAGTCCTTCGGTTCACAACAACAACTTAATGATCACCATTTCCATTACGGTTATTTTGTACGGGCTGCTGCAGAGATTTGCCGTGTGGATGCAAGCTGGTGTAGTTCAAGCAAATACGGTCCCATGGTTGAATTGTTGATCCGCGACTATGCCGCTGGTCGCGACGATGCCATGTTCCCTTACTTGCGCTTTTTCGATCCGGCTTATGGTTTTAGTTGGGCGTCTGGACATCAAAACTTTGTGTTGGGCAATAACAACGAATCAACGTCCGAGGCCGCTAACGCTTATGGTGCAATGGTGTTGTACGGCCAAATTACTGGCAACAATTCGATCACTGAGCGCGGGATGTACCTGCACGCATCTTCAACCGCAGCCTATTGGGAATACTGGAACAACTACGACCGCTACCGTGGTTTAGGTGGCGATTACGATAATTTTGATAGCAGCTATCCGAAAATGACTACCTCTATTATTTGGGGCAACGGACATGTATTTGGAACCTGGTTCAGCGGAGCTTATGCACATATCCTCGGCATCCAGGGTCTGCCATTAAGCCCGTTAGTTTTTCACATTGGCCAACATGCGGACTATCTGAACAACTACGTGACTTTAGGGATGACGGAATCCAGCAACGGCAAACCATCCGGCTTACCAAATGGCCAATGGCGCGATGTGTGGTGGAATATTTGGGCCATGAGCAACGGCCAGGCTGCTGTGAATGACATGCAAGCCCATGGTTTCAACTACACACCCGAAGAAGGTGAAACCAAAGCACATACCTATCAATGGACGTACACGCTCAAGCAATTAGGTCATCTTGCAACCGGCACGGGTACGTTAACTGCGAACAGCCCGGCGGCAGTGGCATTCGACAAATCCGGCGTAAAAACTTATCTCGCCTATAACTTCGGTTGCACCGCGCAATATGTAAGTTTCTCGGACGGTATGAAACTCGCGGTTCCTGCTTACAGTTTCCGTGTTAAGAAAACGGGCGATGCGGTGGATTCAAACCCAGGCACGACAACTTGTAATGGCTCAAGCAGTTCTGCTTCCAGTGTTGCGAGTTCAGTGGTGAGTTCTTCAAGCAGCACATCAAGTTCGGTGAAGAGTTCTTCATCATCTGCAGCAACAGGAAATGGCTACACAATTCTGAGTAATACCAGCGTTCGCTTCTATTCCAACAATGCACCCTGGGCGGATATTCACTACACCATCAACGGCGGCGCACAACAGAATATTCGTATGACGCACAACTCGGACAACACGAATACCTATACCGTAAACGGAATTCCAGCCGGTGCCGTGGTGCGTTACTTCTACACCGTTGGATTAACCGCGGGTGGTGCCTACGACACAGCTTGGACTCAATTTGCTTTGAGTGGAACTACAAGCGCAGCAAGCTCGAGTAAAGCGAGTTCGTTAAGTAGCGCGATAAGTTCGAGCAGGAGTTCAGTGAGTAGTTCACTACCTGCGAAGGGAAACGGCTACCAGGTTCTGAGCACAACTAGCATAAAATTTTACGTAAACGCTGCACCCTGGGCGGATATTCATTACACCATCAACAATGGCGCGCAACAAAATATTCGTATGCCGCATATTTCTGATAACGGCAACACTTATACCGTCACAGGAATTCCCGCTGGTGCTGTTGTGAAATATTTTTACACGATCGGGCAGTCAGTAGGCGCAGTGGATACCGCATGGGTGCAAGTCGTTTGGTAGACATGTTTTAAAATGTACGTGTAGAAGCGTGCCTTCACCGTAATGAATTTCCAATAAGTTAGGAAATTAAATTCAGGCGCGAGTTAACCGCGCCTGAAATAATAATGTAATAAAAAAGCGGAGACCTACCTATGAGAAGATTAATTTTAATAAATATCATTACCCTCACCTTAATGGCCTGCGGTGGCGGCGGTGGTAAATCCAATAGCAGTTCGTCAAATTCTTTAAGTTCATTAATTTCGTCGAGTTCGACCTCTTCGGAATCGAGTATTGCAAGTAGTAGTTCGTCGTCTGCTAAATGGGACTTGATATGGAGCGACGAATTCAACGGAACCGAAATTGATCCCACTAAATGGGCGTATGAAAAAAATTGTTGGGGTGGCGGTAATAATGAGCAACAGTGTTATACCGATCAAGAAAAAAATGCGTTCGTTGCGAATGGCATTTTAAATATAGTTGCGGTGAAAGAAGATTTTACTGGCCCCGATACTCCAGAAGGCGAGGGCTCATCAACTAAAACGCTTCCTTATACATCAGCGCGTTTGCGAACTAAAAATTTACAAGAGTGGACATTTGGACGTTTCGAAATTCGCGCAAAATTACCGCAAGGTCAAGGCACTTGGCCAGCGATTTGGATGCTACCAACTGATTCACCTTATGGTGTTTGGGCATCGAGTGGTGAAATCGATATCATGGAAGCCGTCAATTTAAATACGCAAACAATGGTGGATGGTGTGCTCCAACCGCCAGAGACTCGCGTGTACGGAACATTGCATTATGGTAAAGCCTGGCCAGGCAATGTTTCTTCAGGCGAAGCTTATACACTTCCCAACGCCTCAAATCCTGCAGATGATTTTCATACTTACGCGTTGGAGTGGGAGGAGGGCGAAATTCGCTGGTATGTGGATGGAGTTCATTACGCAACACAACGTCAAACAGGTTGGTGGTCACAATATACGGTTGATGGCGTTTTATCTGATGCTCCGCTTGGCGCACCTTTCGATGAAAAATCTGCATATCATCTTTTATTAAATCTTGCAGTCGGCGGCGCATGGGCGGGTTCTGTGAATAACACAGGAATAGATCCAACCGTTTTCCCGCAAAAAATGCAGGTGGATTACGTCCGGGTTTATGCGTGCAGCGCTTCGCCACAAACAGGAAAAGGTTGTGCAACAATTGGTGAAAATGCTGTTATAAACGAAGGCAAACCGCGCCCCGTCATTGGTGACATTGCGTTGCCAGGGCCACCATTATTTACATTGTACGATGATGAATTATCAACGGGCTTGCAATTTGATACTTACAATCCGGACGGTGCAATTTCCTATTCAGAAATTGCAGAAACAGATGGTGGAGATGTATTCAATGTTGTTAAAACCGGTGCAAATGGAAATGTATATTTCAAGGTAGCGGGTAATCCAACGGACTTAAGAAATTGGTCCGCCGACAGCAAATTAATATTTGATGTGAAAGTTAACAGTAAATCCGCTGGTGCCAAATTACTGGTGAAATTAGATAGCGGTTGGCCAAATGTAAGCGACGTGGAAGTGCCGCTACCAGCAGATGGCGAATGGGCAGAATACAGCATAACGCTGGCTGATTTGATCGATAACGGAAATTCTCTGGCAAGCGGAAAAGCAAGTCTTGCATCCATTTCAAATATTTTTGTTATAGATCCATCGGGCGCTATGAATGTTTCTTTCGATAATATTCGAATCGAAGGTGAAGCCGCTGAAGTTATTGATGATTTTGCAAAGCCGCCGCTATTCAAAGTATACGAAGATAATGTAGCGAGTGGTTTACAAGTTCAAAGTTACAATCCAGATGGCGCTATCATCGCAGCAGAAATTATAGAAACCGAACGTGGCAATGTATTTAATGTTTTTAAAACCGGTACGAATGGCAACGTATTTTTCAACGTGATAGCGGGCACTGCAAATTTAAATGGTTGGCTCGCAAATGGAAAATTGGTGTTTGACGTTAAAGTGAATTCCAAAGCAACAAATTCCAAACTATTTGTTAAATTAGATAGTGGTTGGCCAAATGTGAGTGATGTTGAAGTACCTCTGGCTGCTAATGGAACCTGGTCAGAATTTAGTATTGGAATTGCAGATCTGCTAGACAATGGAAACTCCAATCCATGCTGCCCTGGTTCAGCGAACGCTTCTGCAATCACTAATATTTTTGTGATTGAGCCTTCAGATCTTATGGATGTTTCTTTCGATAATATTCGCTTAATTGTCGAATAAGCAGAGTAAATGTCATAAAGTCGTAACTCCGCACATTAAGTTTGGCGTTGGGATATTTGTTTTGAAATCTTCAAGTCAAGGATGACTTGAAGGAAACACACCGCATTTTCATCCGAGTGCGTTATTTCCTATTTACAGCCAGAAAACCCGGCTGGCGCCGGTTTCGTAAGTTTCTTTTCGAAGCGATAGTTATCAAAGTCTTTCCAATATCTAATGCAAAAATTTGCACCACAATAATTCATTGTTTTAAAAATCAGTGTTTATTTGGCGCACCTGCCTATTAAAAACATGCACCAATACAACTCATTTCATTGTTTTCTGCGGCTTTTAAGATCCTAAACGGACCTTGGCACAGGCGTTGCAAAATCCGCTTTGTAGATTGCGCCTACTTGATCGGGCCAAGAGATTACTGTGCTTTCACCAGTTTGGATAAAACGCCATGAGCCCTCAAAAATTAAACCTGTTGGACTTCTCCAATAAATCCGTTGCGACTTTGCACCTCACTTGGTTTGCTTTTTTTATGACCTTTGTGATGTGGTTTAGCCTTCCACCGCTCAAACCACTCATTATGCAGTCCGTACAAATGACACCTCAGCAATGGGCTGCTCTTTTAACACTTAACGTTGCGTTAACGATTCCTGCACGTATCGTTGTAGGTAGTCTCGTAGATAAATTTGGCCCCCGTAATATTTACAGCGGTCTATTAATTCTCTCATCAATAGTGTTAATTGCGTTTTCATTTGCGCAGACCTTTGAACAACTTGCCTTGTTTCGTTTTTTACTCGGTTTTGTGGGTGCTGGTTTTGTCATTGGAATTCGTTTGGTAAGCGAGTGGTTTCCAGCGCGTCAGGTTGGTCTCGCTGAGGGCATCTACGGCGGCTGGGGAAATTTCGGTGCGGCTGCCGCCGGTTTTACCTTACCCTTTTTAGCAATTCATGTTTTTGGTGGCGTGGATGGTTGGCGCTATGCAATGACAGCGGCTGGCGTGCTCGCTGCAATTTACGGCGTAGTGTTTTATGTATTCGCTCGCAACACACCTAAAGGCTCTACTTATTTTAAACCGAAAAAATCCGGTGGATTGGAAGTTAGCAGCAAAAAGGATTTTTGGTTTTATGTTTTATTAAATGTGCCCATGTATTTAATACTTGCAGTACTTGCGTGGAAAATGTCGCCCGCAAATCTGAAGCTTTTGAGCACCACCACCACCAACGTTTTATACATTGTGTTAATCGCACTTTTTATTTTCCAATTCACGCAAATTTATCGCGTCAATAAAGACATGTTGAAGAACGGTGTGCCGGAACATGACAAATATGAATTTAAACAAGTGGCTATTCTGAGCTGGGCTTATTTAGCATGCTTCGGTTCGGAGTTGGCAGTGGTGTCTGTATTACCGGCGTTCTTTATGGATACCTTCAAAGGTTTAAGTATTTCACAAGCAGCTATGCTGGGTGGTTCGTTTGCCTTTATGAATTTAGTTGCACGCCCTGGCGGTGGATGGGTCAGCGATAAAGTAGGTCGTCGCTTTTCAATGTCAGTTATTTTTGGGGGCATAGCGATTGGTTATGTTTTGTTATCGCAAATTAACGGCAACTGGCCTTTAGCATTAGCCTTTGCTGCAGTGTTTATATGTTCGCTGTTCGTTCAAGCAGGTTGCGGCTCCGTGTTTGCTGTAGTCCCTTTGATTAAACGCCGCATGACCGGCCAAATTTCTGGTATGGCAGGTGCCTACGGAAACGTAGGTGGTTTGGCATTCCTGACGATTAATACCTTTGTAGACATCCACACTTTTTTCTACGTTCTTGCGGGTGCGGCAGCGTTAGCGTTTATTTTCATCCAATTTTTAAAAGAACCAAAAGGTCACACAGTTGAAGTTAATGAAGATGGCACTTTGCAGCGAATTGAAGTGGCGTAAACTCTTAAAGTAAATTGCATTGAATTAGCCCGCTAGATGCGGGCTTTTTCTATTACACTTTCTACAACACTCATAAACAAAATCAAAAAGCGAATAATGAATGGATCATTTGCAATCTACTTTGAGCGTGCGGTTTGCGCAGCGTAGCGAAGCGGGGAAAAAACCTGAAAATCAGGACACCGTTGGCGCACGTATTCCCGAGGGTAATGCGCTGACTAATAAAGGCATTGCTATCGCTATTGCAGATGGTGTGAGTAGCAGCATGGCAGCGCGTGAAGCTAGTCAAACAGCGATTACCGGATTCCTCACCGATTATTACGCAACACCGGATACCTGGCGCACGCAGCAATCTGCCATGCGTGTTATTCAAGCGCTGAATTCAAGCTTATTCGGGCGAAGCCAAAATTCAATTTATGGTGAAGGCTACCTGACTACTTTTTCCGCACTTGTTTTGAAGGGATCAACGGCTTTTATTTTTCACGTAGGTGATACACGCGTTTATCGCTTACGTGGTGAAGAACTTGAATGCATAACACGTGATCACACACAGCGCATTGATCGCAATACACAATACTTAAGCCGCGCCTTGGGAGCGGATCCCTATCTTGAAGTGGATACACACACACTTGAAGTAGAAGTAGGTGATGTGTTTGTATTGAGTTGCGATGGTATCCACGAATTTATTCCAGCACCTGAATTTAAAAATCTTATTAAAAATAGTCGTGCTGATTTGGATACATTAGTTAACAGCGCAATTGAATTAGCGCTAAAAAATAATAGTGACGATAACATCAGCATTCAAGCTGTCGCTGTTGAACAAATTGGTAGCGCAACACAAAGTGAAGCTATACAGGTCTTATCTCGCTTACCTTTTCCTCCGCTCTTGTCACCCGGCCAAATTATTGATGGTTTGCAAGTCAAAAAAATTATTCATGAGTCTACCAGAAGCCAGGTATACCTCGTGGAAAATGAAAAAGGTATTCCCTTGGTGATGAAAACACCTTCGGTAAATTTTCAAGATGATCCCGCTTATATCGAACGATTTGTTATGGAATCCTGGATAGGCGCACGCATTCATGGCCCGCAAGTTGCGCGTGTTATTCCGGCCCGTGAGTCACGCTCGTGCCTTTACTATTTAACCGAATACATTAGCGGCCCAACGCTGACTCAATTATTAAAAGAGCGCGGCATTTTAGCGATTGTCGACGCCGTGGAATTAATTGAACAGCTTATTCGCGGCATTCGCGTTTTCCATCGCAAAGACACACTGCATCAAGATTTAAAACCTGACAATATTGTTATCAGTGCAAAAGGTCCGATCATTGTTGATTTTGGTTCTTGCTGGGTTGCGGGAGTGGAAGAAGTTATTGCACCCTTTACGCGCGATATTATTTTAGGCACTGCAGACTATTCAGCGCCGGAATACAGGTACGGTGGAAAAGTAGGCCCCGCATCGGACCAGTTTTCATTGGCCGTACTCTTATATGAAATGCTAACCGGAAAATTACCTTACGGTTCTCACTACGCAAATGCTACAGATCTGCATAGCTTTCAAAAATTAAAATATATTTCTGCAATGCAGCACAATCCACTCGTACCTTATTGGTTGGATAAAGCTCTGGAAAAGGCGCTCAGCATTTACCCAAGTGCGCGCTACGAAGCATTATCGGAATGGTACCAAGATTTAAAACGTCCAAATCCGGAGTGGCTTACTCCGCGTCAGCAACCGCTTCTGGAGCGGCACCCGGAAAAAATATGGAAATTTCTGGCCGTGAGCGGTTGGTTGTGTGCGTTATTAATTTTATTCTGGAAAAAATAGCTTGCCCGTAATAATTCGATCCATACAATGGGGCAATCTTTTTAAGTGGGTAAAACACCCAAGCGGGTCAGAAAAATGCGCATTATCCTAGTTGGGTCGGCACTGTTGGGTGCAATAACGTGTTTCAGTCAAAACCTTATGGCGCAAGAAATTGCAACCATCACTGAGGATCAAATGCAGCGCTGCATGGAGCAGAGTGTATTAACAGCTGATAAATCCATGACGGTGAGAAACCTGCAAGAAGCCTGCGCAATATTATTGAGTAAAACTAATAGTACAGATGTTCAAAGTACACAGAGCGATGAAACCTCGGCAGAATCAAAAATTATTAAAGGCACCGACATTCAGCGTAGCCCGCGCATGCTTAATGATAGAGGTTTGGTAGAAGCGCTCAATCGTTCAAACCGTTTTGTTCTCACACCACATAAGCGCAATTATATTCTGCCGCTTAGTTATTCAGACTCACCGAATACAGATCCCTATAAACAATCTGTTTCAAATAATGAATCGGATGAAGGTTTCGCGTTCTCGGATTTGAAGCATGCAGAGTTCGAATTTCAGCTAAGCATTAAAATTTTAATTCGTGAAAATATATTTAATGACAATGGTCATTTATACCTCGGGTACACCAATCATTCGTTGTGGCAGGTTTATAATCGTGACACATCAGCGCCTTTTCGCGAAACAAATCATCAGCCAGAATTGCTGTTGAGTTTTACCAATGACTTTGAAATTTTTGGATTTCGCAACGTCATTAACGAGTTCAGTATCAATCATCAATCCAACGGGCAGAGTGGAGTTTTATCACGCAGTTGGAATCGTGTGATGTTTAATTCGGTATTTGAAGGAGAAAATTTTAGCTTTTCAATTAATCCCTGGTATAGATTGCCGGAAGACAAGTCACGTTATCCCGGCGACCCTAAAGGTGATGATAATCCTGACATTACCCATTACATGGGTAATTTTGAATTTACCGGTGCTTACAGATACAAAGCAAATATTTTCAGCCTTGAATTGCGCAACAACTTGAAAACTACAAATCGTGGCGCAGCAGAAGTGGCCTGGACATTCCCCATCAGCTCTACCATGCGCGGCTACGTAAACTACTTCGATGGCTACGGTCATAGCTTGATTGATTACAATGACAAGCAACGCGTAGTGGGGTTAGGAATTACATTTACAGATTTGTTTTAGAAACGAATTCTTTCGCTGGACGCAGCATGTAGCGGCCCAGCAAAAATAAAATCTTACTCGCCTATATCTTCATTCCACAATGTAGGATTATTTTTTATAAATGTCTCCATAAGTTGGCGACATTTTCTATCATCGACAATCACAAGTTCTACACCACGAGATTTTACATAGTCTTCTGGTCCGCGAAAGGTATGGTTTTCGCCAACAACGATTTTTGGAATTCCATAAAGCAAAGCGGCACCGCTGCACATATCGCATGGTGATAACGTCGAATACAAAGTCGCTTTGCGATAATCCGCAGCAGTAAGCCTTCCAGCATTTTCCAGACAATCCATTTCTGCATGCAAAGTACAGCTACCTTTTTGCACACGCTGGTTATGCCCACGCCCAACAATTTTTCCATCGATGACGAGCACCGAACCGATTGGTATACCGCCTGCCGACATACCTTTTTCCGCTTCTTCAATTGCTGCTTCTAAAAATTTGTCCATTTACAATTCTCTTAAATTACGAAATAGTTAGTCAGAATTTATTTAAGTTGAGCCCAACTCTTTTTAAGACCAAGAAAATGAAATACACCGTAAATAATACAGATCAAAGAACTCCATAACCAAAATTCCGGGCTATTCTCGCCGGGCATTTTAATTAAGAAAAAACCGCCTAGTCCACGCAATAAATAAATAGCAGTAATTATCACCATGCCGGTGCGTAGCAACGGCAGCTTTCGAATGATGCCAGCAGCAGATAATGCGTAAGCCGACCAAATAAAAAGCACTAATGCAATTGCTGATGTAATTAACGTTGGCTCCAAACTTCTTTGTTCAGCAAGGCGCGCCATTTGCTCACCAGCACCCATAAATCGATACCACGAAGCACCAAAAATTATGCAACCTATGTGAAGAATAGCCGCTATGGCGCTTAGCGCGGCAGCGATAATTAAATAAATATTCAAAATTTACTCCTTTAATAATTTTTAGCTTGAAATGCATCTCATTAAAACGACAGGGAACATATATTTTTTTATCGACTCTTTAATTTGAATAAAAATTTCTGGCTTATAAATTTTTATTCAATAGCTTTCAAATTATGCTTTATAAAAATTGAGATGTGAGCAAAAGGGACTTATCGAGTGCTTTTGTCAATTTCGATAGAATTATATTCGATCCTCAGAGTCGTCGGTTGCAGCACAAAACTGCCAATAAGCTAATAACGTTCGTGCGCATTTGACGGGTCAGTGTAATGCGCATAATATGTGCGCATACCAGTAGGAGGAGATATGCTTGCACTTTACGACCTAAACGCCCCTAAAAAGCCAACAAACCTCAGTATAAACAGTGATTTACTGAAAAAAGCTAAAGATTTGGAGATAAATCTTTCAGCTACGTTAGAGCAGGCTCTTTCAAGTCAGCTTAAGGCTAAGCAAGCTCAACAATGGCTTGAGCAGAATAAAAACGCCATTACTGCGTACAACAAGTCGATTGATGAAAACGGTGTATTTAGCGATGGTCTTAGGAGCTTCTAAATGGCGCAGTTTTCAATTCACCAAAATAAAAACTCACATAGTAAAAAAGAGTTTCCATTACTCCTGGATATACAAACAAACATACTTGATTCATTACAAACTACTGTTGTAGTTCCACTCAAAAAGCTTGAAACAAATAAGGATAAGGTTTTAACTCAGTTAACTCCGATCTTAGCAATTGAAGGAGTAAATTATTTAATGCTTACACCGCAATTAGCAGGTATTCAACGCAAGGACCTAGGCAAAGCAATCACGAATGTAGAATCCGCAAGAATTGAAATATTAAATGCCTTGGATTTTCTTTTTACAGGTATTTGATTTTGCGATTAACCACAACTTAACACTATCCGTTAATTGCGTGGTTAACTTCGAGTTTTAGAGCTAGCGCTCTCGACAGTTTCAAGTGCTAATTTCAGGGAATACTTTTAAAGAGTAAGCCCGTGGGGACAGCTAGCCAATTACATTTACTCAGTTCAATTTTTTTCACTGTTCGAAGATGTCACACTTTTGAAAAATTTATAAATTCCATTTTTACTCATTTTTCGAGCATTCGCTAACTCACCAGCACGACTTGAGTAAAGTACTTGATTATCCGGCGACAGAATTACGACGGCTGGAATACCACCTTTGATCGGATTTCCATACTGATTACTTACATCGAGATTTTTATCAAAGTTTCCTACGTTTACTTTAACAACTAAAAATTCTGATGACATTAGAGCAGCGTTATCTGTACTTTTAAGAGCGGTGTCAAGAGCACGACAATCACCGCACCAATTGGCACCGAAGATAATAAGCACTTTCTTTTTTTGAGTAGCCGCTTGCGAAAGAGCTTGTTGAATATCAGCAGTTGCGTTTGCTGTTTTGCTATATGGCAGCTCTTTTGCAATGGCGGCCGACGCGAATGCGAGAAAAATAAGTAAGCTAAAACGTATTAACATGGCTATTTCCTGTAAGTAGCTAACAACCGAGCTTCAGCAACTAGGCTTTTAGCAATTTCAAATTTTATGGAGCACATTGCGAAGCAAAAATGTAAAGCCGTGGTCATGCTTTATTAAATTTTCATAGTGTCAGATGCAACAATGGATAAGATTTACCTTGCCCGTCCACAGGTGAGCGACCCTTCACCGAAAAACCAATGCGCTGGTAAAAACCTAGGGCTTGCTCATTCTGTTCATTAACGTCAACTCTTGAAGCTTCTTGCTCTTTGATAGCACGCATTGCTAACAACTTCCCAATACCCTTTCCGCGTGCCTCAGGTGAAATAAACAGCATTTCGATATTGCCATTACTTACTCCACAAAATCCCAATATCTCACCGTCGGCGCTTTTAGCGCACCTTAAATCAACGGCGTCAAAGTACTGTTCGAGAATTAAAGGCTTTAGTTCCTGTAAGTCAACTTCAGATAAAAAGTCATGGGTTGCTCGTACCGATGCTTCCCAGATTTCTATAAGCCTAAGGTAATCTGATTTTTCGACAGTATCTACATTCATAACGTAATTCGCTTGAAATTAATAAGTTCCGGAATTTTTTTTGCAGTTTAGTGGATGGGTGTTGAACAACAAAAATTATGAGGCGCCTAGTTAAACCGTGACTAAACTGTCTAGCACCAAAGGTACGATGCTTCAGTGATTTGCCGGTAAATGTAAATTGGCGTTAGATTAAACCACGTAAAATTTCCAAGCGATTACTTGGTGCATTAGGCGATAGAAAATTAGGAATTGTATTTTCATCGCGGCGAGGGCGCTTCAAGAAATGTATTGGCCACTCAGTAATTCTCTGCTCTTTCATATGTTCGTACTTACCCATTTCGGGTTCGTCAATATATTCTTCTTGCAAAACTAACGCTAATGGTTCTTGTGCACCGAATGTAGTTTTAGAAAATTCCAACGCATCTTCTTAGTTTTCAAATGCGTGG
>Ga0247738_10000058_pt1 | contig 74528 bp, 67 predicted proteins | sample UWRJL013104B2_FD_180936 | JGI IMG/M metagenome (GOLD analysis project Ga0247738, IMG submission 180936) | Plant litter microbial communities from Arlington Agricultural Research Station in Wisconsin, United States - UWRJ-L013-104B-2 | ecosystem: Environmental > Terrestrial > Plant litter >...
CAACGCGAATGGCTCATCCTGCAACACGGCACCTGCGCCAGAGACGGATGCAACCGACTCGCCCAAGACGCCGACATCGACCATAAGACCCCATGGGCACAAGGCGGCACCACCGACATCGAGCACCTCAGACCACTCTGCCCACGCGACCACACCCACCGACACCTCACCCGCGCGATCTACCGCAGCCGACCAGACAACACCGTCCAAGTCGCCACCCCCACCGGCCACCACACAAACGCACCCCCACGCACACTCACCACCGAACCCCCGTTCTGAGCGACAGCCGAATTCACCCGGGTGCACGCATATCACGCGCGCTCCCGTCGTAGGCTTCTCGCTATGCATCAGAACGCAGAACCGCGCACCGGCGTCGTGGCCGCAGCGCTCGACCTGTTCCGCACCCAGGGCTTCGACCAGACCTCGGTGGAGCAGATCGCCAAAGCGGCAGGTGTCTCACGATCGACCTTCTTCCGACAGTTCGGAGGCAAGGAAGACGTCGTCTTCACTGACCACGAAGTACTGCTCGAAGAACTGCGGGCCTTTCTCGCGGAAGGACACCGCGACCCATGGGAAGCGGTCTGCCAGGCATCACAGCACGTCTTCTCCCACTTCGCCCGTGATCCGGAGATCGCCCGACTGCGCTATCAGGTCGTCCGCGAGGTGCCGGCGCTTCGCGAGCGCGAGATCGTGACGGTGTTCCGCTACGAACGGCTCTTCGACGAGTACCTTCGCAGCGCACTCCCCGGGATCGACCCACTGGATGCGGTCGGCTTCGCCGCCCTCGTCACCGCCGTGCACAACCACGTGCTGCGCCAGTTGCTCCGGGGCACGAAACGCGTCGCTCCCTCGGTGCTGCAGAGCGCTCTGGATGATGTTCGTCGCAGGTACGGCGTTCTGCCGGATGCTGCGGACGAAGCGCACGACGACATCGTGGTCGCGGTGTTCCCCCGAGCGATGCCGATCGCCGAGGTCACGCGCCGCCTGCAATCCGACCTCAGCTGAGGCGAACACCCCTCAGCTTTCTCCTGCCATCACGTACTCCCCGGACTCAAGACGTGCGATGAGGGCGCGAGTCCATTCGAGGGCGCTGTCCGCGGTATGCGACCAGAGTCGGATCGCTTCCACGTGATGCTGCCAATCCGCGTCGGGCTCGTTCTCGTAGGGATCGACGACGCGGGCTCGCCACTCGGTGTACGAGCGCACGCGGATGCGCAGAAGCTCCAGGACTCGCTGCCGGGTCAATTCCGTCATGAAGCCGATTCCCGCGATCGTCATGGCGAGGCCGGCCTGATCAGAGCTGAGGGCTGTCTCGAGCAGCTCGTGAAAGGCATCGTCACCCTGTGCGGTGAGAGTGTATGTCGTGCGCGCCGGGCCCGCCTCGCCGCGTTCTTCTGCCGCCTGCCGAAGAAACCCCTCGTCACGCAGCTTCCGCAGCCCGTGGTAGATGGACCCCTGCTGCACATTCCCCCAGAACTGCACGCCCCACGACTCAAGGTCGCGGCGAACCTGATAGCCGTGTGCTGAGCCGCGCTCGCGCACAGCACCGAGAAGCAGTAGTCGAGTCGCGGTCATTTCCACATCCTGATCTCTCACCCCGACGCCGTCAAAACCGATGTCAGTAGTCAAACTGTACTATCTAGGTGGATGCCATCGCATCGTTGAGGATCTGGAGGAGAGAATGCATATCGTCGTCGCCGGAGCGAGCGGAAGAACAGGACGCCTCGTCGTTCAGCAGGCGCTGCGCGCGGGCCACCGAGTGACAGCGCTCGCGCGCACGCCATTCAACATCGATCTGCCGTCCGGGGCCGAGGTGTTGCACGCAGACGTGGTTCGTGACGATGGCTTCGCGTTGCCGCCCGAGGCTGACGTCGTCATATCGGCCCTCGGTAAGAACTCGAGCCGAGACACCACGCGCGTATGCGCGTTGGGCACGGAGCATTTGATGGGCGCGATGCGCCGCGCCGGGATACGCCGACTCGTCGTCACCTCGGCGTCCCCTGTCCTGCGAGCCGCCACAGGGGAACCCTTCTGGTTCAGAGCGACTGTGCGCCCGATCGTCAGATGGTCAGGAAGGCGTGTGTACGCCGATCTGGAGGAGATGGAGGCAGCGCTCGTGCGGTCAGCGGATGGTATCGACTGGTCCATCGTGCGGCCCGGCTATCTGGTCGATGACGCCGGTGGGGCGTACGAACTCGTCAGAGAAGCGAACGCGATGGGTGTCGTGCACCGAGCCGATCTCGCGGCCGCGCTCCTCGCTGTCGCAGGTCGACACGACTCCACTGGCGTGGCTTACGGCCTTGCAAGCCGCCGGAAGGAAGACTCATGACCCGTCGAAAGGACATCACCGGATCAAGAGCTATCCGAGGCGGCGTCCTCGCCGATGGGTGCTTCAAACTGGCGCTGGCTGCAACCTACGCGGTCTTCGTCGTCCCGTTCGGCGCGTGGCTGGAAGCGCCGCGCTGGCTCGTCATTCTCGCGGCGCTCCTGCTCACCGCATCCGGTATCGCCGAGGTACTCGCGAGCAGCAGACCGGAGCGCCGGCACGTTCTGTTCCTCGTCGCGTACGACCTCACGTGGCTTGTGATCTCCCTCGTCGCGCTCATCCTCGCAAGTCGGGGCGCCCCTGACGCTGGGACGGTCTGGCTCGTCTTCCAGATCATAGGATCGGCCGCCCTCAGCGTGCTCTTCAGCATCCGCTATCCGCGGCTCACACCAACTCACGCTCAGTCACGCGGAAAGTGAGATCTGCCATGGACACTCTTCGCTCCATCGTCGTCCTCGTCCACATCGCCGGCTTCGCCATCACGTTCGGGTCCTGGTTCGCCGAAGCCGCCAGCGGGCGCCGACGAGCGACACACGTCATGGACATCGGCCTGTGGATCTCGCTGGCCAGTGGGCTCGCACTCGCCGCACCGTGGCCTGCAGGCGTCGAACTCGACTACCTCAAGCTCGGCGTGAAGTTCATGATTCTCGTGATGCTAGGAGCGGTCCTCGGCGTCGGCATCAGTCGGCAACGTAAGACCGGCGAGCGCGCGCCTGCCGGCATCTTCTGGACGATCGGCGGACTCGTCTTCGCCAACGCCACGATCGCGATGATCTGGTGAACTCGTATCCGCGGGGCGCTCAGCTGTCGCAGCTGCATTTACCCGACGCGGTGCGCACCATGAAGCAGACGTCGCACGTGCCGTAGTCACGCTCGTTCGTCTTGGTGGGGCGCGGCGCGCTCACGGAGGACGCGGCCTTTCGCGGTGCACGGGCCGCCGGGGTCTTCTCCGCGATCGGGCGGAACTCGCTGGGATGCGTGACGTAGAAGTACGGCTCGCGGCCTTCGCTCGGCCGCAGGCGCAGAGCTGCGGCACCCACGACGATCTGCTCGTCCTCGGTGAATCCGTTGGTGTACGTCTTGCCGATGTGCAGCGGTGCGTCTCCGTTGAGCCGGATCGCTTCGATGTATCGACCGCGATCGATGAACGCCGAGATGCCGACGGCATCCGTGATCGCGGTGATGAACTCGTGGTTCTGCGTGTCTATGCGATGCGCGCGAAGCGCCTCGGAGAGGTTGCGGTATGGGCGGGAGGTGCCTGCGGGGGTCGGCCCCTGTGTTTCATTCATCGTTCTCAGGATCGCACGTCTGGCGGGGCAAAGGTTACCGAATCGATCCGGGCTTCGTCTACGGCCGCCCGTTCGCGTCATCGGAACAGGGGTTTGCACCCGCCTCGTCGCCGAGCAAGATGGACGCATGCGCTATGAGATCCCCGCCCCGATGCTCGCGAAGGCCGCTGCGTCCGTGCCTGACCCGGAGAAGATTTCCGGTGGATTGCTGTTCGAACCGAAGTGGGACGGCTTCCGCGGTCTGATCGCATGGGACGGCGACACCCTCGAGATCGGCTCCAGGGGGGCCAAGCCCCTCACCCGCTACTTCCCCGAACTCGTCGATGCTCTGCCGAAGATCCTCCCACGCCCCTGTCTGCTCGACGGCGAGATCGTCGTCGCCACCGGTGAACCGGGCGCACAGCGACTCGACTGGGAAGCACTCAGCCAGCGCATCCACCCCGCGGCCTCACGTGTCACCCGTCTCGCCGCAGAGACCCCGGCGATGTTCATCGCATTCGATCTGCTCGCTGAGGGCGATGACGATCTGCAGCAGACGCCGTTCCGCGAACGACGAGCACGTCTCGAGGAACTGCTTGCTCAGACGCAGCATCCGCTCCAGCTCACCCGCACGACCGAGGATCGCGACACAGCCGTCCGCTGGCTCGAGGAGTTCGAAGGCGCAGGCCTGGACGGCGTCGTCGCCAAACCCCTCGACCACCCGTATGCGCCGGGCAAGCGCACCCTCATCAAGATCAAGCACGCCCGCACAGCGGACGTCGTGGCGCTCGGCTACCGCGTGCACAAATCAGGATCCGGCGTCGGATCGCTGCTCGTCGGACTCCACGACGAAGACGGCATCCTGCGCCAGGTCGGCGGGGTCGCAGCGTGGAGCGACAAACGCCGCCAGGAACTCGTCGATGAGCTCGCGCCGCTCGTGGAGCGCGATGACGATGGAGCGGCGGTGACGGGCGAAGGGGAACGCAGCAGGTTCACCGGTTCGAAGGATGTGTCGTTCGTGCGCCTTCGGCCCGAGCGCGTGCTCGAGGTCCGCTACGACCAGCTGGAGGGTGCGCGGTTCAGGCACACCGTGCAGTTCGAGCGTTGGCGACCCGACCGCGACGCGAGTTCGTGCACCTACGATCAGCTCGACACCGTCGCCGGGTACGACCTCGCTGCCGTTCTGGAGTGACCCGGCTCGCGGATGTCACCCTTCGACACGATTCCCCTCGGCATCCCAGTTCTCCGCGACGCGCTTGCTGGGCTGCACGCGCGGCGGCTCGCCGGGCATCTTCGGGAACTCCGGCGGGAACGACAGCTCGCCGAGGCCGTTGTCGACATCGCGTTCCCACCAGCTGAGCAGAGTGTCGATCCGGCCGGGCGACTTCTGCATGTCGGCCCACGGGTCGCCGACGTCCGCCAGCCTCGCGGGGATGCTGCGCACTGTGAACGCAGTCGGATCGAGGCCGTCCAGCTCGTCCCAGTTCACCGGCGTCGAGACAGTCGCAGCGGGCAGCGCGCGCGGACTGTAGGCACCGGCCATCGTCCGGTCACGGTTGGCCTGGTTGAAGTCGATGAAGATGCGTTCGCCGCGCTCCTCCTTCCACCAATTCATGGTGACCTGCTTCGGCATCCGCCTTTCCAACTCGCGACCGGCGGCGATCACAGCGTGGCGGACCTCGAGGAACTCGTGGGTCGGCTCTATCGGGCAGAAGACATGCAGGCCCCGGTTGCCGCTCGTCTTGATGAAAGGCTCGAGCTCTGCCTCTCTCAGCACCTCCCGGAGACCGTGCGCGGCGATCACAGCATCCGCGAAGTCGGTTCCCGGTTGCGGATCGAGATCGATGCGCAGTTCGATCGGGTTGTCGGTGTCCGTCTGGAGCGATGCCCATGGGTGGAACACGATCGTGTTCATCTGCACCGCCCAGATGATCGCACTGGGCCTGTTGAGGACGATCTGCGGATGCTTCCGCCCGCTGTTGTACGTCACCATCACGGCATCCACGAAGTCGGGCGTGCCCTTGGGCGGGTTCTTCGAGAAGAAGCTCTCTCCTGCGATGCCGGCACGGAAGCGTTCCAGTGACACCGGCCGGTTGCCGTTGGCGTTGAGGAACGGCTCTGCGACGCTCTGGAAGTACTCGGCGAGTTCTGCCTTGGTGATTCCGCTGCCTGAGCCCGTCGAAGGGTCGGGCCAGATCACCTTGTTGGGGCTGGAGAGGTCGATCTCCCGCTCCCCCTCGGGATCGGAGATCGTCAAGGTCACGCGCTCAGAAGCCATGCTCCGAGACTAGGGCGGGGGATCCGAGCGCGGTAGTGTCAGTCGCCGAGATCCACCGCGAGCACGCTCACCGCTGCCAGCGCGTCGCGCTCGACGATCAGCGAAGGCCCGGCAGAGTCGACCAGCACACCGGCGAGCGTCGTGTGACTGGTGAGCACCTTGGCGAGCTGCTCCGGAGAGAACGGCAGAGGCTTGTCGCCACGACCGAGAGCGACGACCTCGAGCGGATGCGAGAAGACCTGCAGGAAGCGACGCCCGTCGGTCGTCTGCGCCTCGGCGATACCGACCTTGCCGCCACCGGTGCCGTCGTTGACCGCCACCCACACCTTGGTCTTGGCGAGGGCGTCGCCGACCTTCTGCGCCGTGTCCTGCTCCCGCGGCGCTGCCAAGAGCGATTTGATCTTCATCTCGGCGTCGGCCTGCTCGAGCGCCTTCTCCAAGATCTCGACCGGGAACACGGCGCGGTGCACACCTGATGCGTTGTCGATGATGAGCCCGCTGAACTTGCCCGAGACGACCTGCTGCAGCACTGCCGTGACGGGTTGAGCCACGGCAGATGTCGCAGTCGGGTCTGTCTCCCGCTGCACGGAATCGCGCACCGCGATCGCGGAGCTGAATGCGAGCATGAACGCGCGCTCACCGTCACGGACGACAGCGACCGACAGCGGTTTGCCCTCGCTGATCTGCGCTCGCGCATCGCCGTTCACACGGAGGTACAGGTGCCCCTGCAGCATCTGCCGCAGCACACCGATCAGCTGATCGTTGGTCGCGCCTTCCTCGAGCTCGGCGAGGGCGGTGCGTAGCAGCACGTTGTCCTTCATGCCGGGAACCGATTCGGTCTGCGCCGGGGGCAGCGCCGGCGCGAGCGGAAGCACACGCTTCTCCGAACTCGTGGGCGCGGATGCCGTCGGGCGAGGAGCAGCCACGGGCTTGGCGGGCTTCTCATCCGGATCCGGCAGCTTCACCTCAGGACCGGCCGCGGCGCCGACGCCACGGAACGCCTGAACGGAGATACCGATCTGGGGCACCGACTCGGCGGGGGCCGCAGTGGAGTTCTCGACAGGCGCGTCTGCCGAGACGTCGCCCGCTCCGGTTTCAGCCGCCGAGGTGTCGTCGCCCTCCGTCGTCGTCTGAGCCTCGGAGACGGCGTCGTCGGTCTTCTTGCGGCGTGAGAACAGGGCCATGCCTGTCAGCCTAACCCGGCGCGGAGGGCGCACGAGCAATGCACCACGGCATCCACCGGGTGACGATGCCGCCGCCTCGACTACAGCTTCTCGATGGGCGCGATCTTGATGAGGAGCTTCTTCAGGCCGGCCGACTCGAACCGCACGTGGGCGATGCGTTTCGCGCCTTCGCCGGTCACGGCATCCACCCTTCCCTCGCCGAAGTCGGAGTGACGGATGCGGTCGCCCGCCGCGAGTTCGAGATCGCCGTTGTCGCGCACCTTGCCCGTGACCTTGTTGGGGAACTTGTCCATCGAGGTCGACAGGGGCTTGAGGGTGTCACGAGGAGCCAAGGGCTTCACGCCGAAGCGGTCGTTACCCGAGCCGAACCCGCCGCCGCCGCTCGATCCACGACGCGCATTGAGCGCACGCGACTGCATGCCGCCCCGGGAATTCACGTCGCCCGGCGACTGCCGCCAGTCGACCAGGTCGCCCGGGATCTCCTGGAGGAACCGGCTCGGCATCGCCACGGTCACCTCGCCGAACTGTGCGCGGGTCATGGCCAAGGACAGGTGCAGACGCTTGCGCGCGCGGGTGATGCCGACGTAGAACAGTCGACGCTCCTCCTGCGGTCCGCCTGGTTCCCCTGCCGAGATGCGGTGCGGGATGAGATCTTCCTCGACGCCCGTCACGAACACGGCGTCGTACTCCAGCCCCTTGGCCGTGTGCATCGTCATCATCGAGACCGAACCGGATTCGTCGTCCAGATCGTCGGCGTCGGCGACGAGAGCCACCTCGGTCAGGAAGTCGACGATCGTACCGTCCGGATTGTTGCGCGCGAAGTCGCGGGTGACGGCGACCAGCTCATCGAGGTTCTCGACGCGCGCCTCGTCCTGAGGGTCGCGGCTGGCGCGCAGCGCGTCGAGGTACCCGCTCTTCGCGAGCAGCAGAGTGAGCCCCTCGGCCACAGAGGTCGACGGAGGCACCTCGCCGGAGGACGGCAGAAGAATCTCGGTCGCCTCTTTCAGTACCGCATCCAGCTGGCCGATGCCCGCCTGGATCTTCGGGCCGACGCCGAGCTGGCCGGGTACCGACAGAGCCTCGCGGAACGAGATCCCGTGGTCTTCGGCGAAGCGCGCGATGGCCGTCTCGGTGACGTCACCGATTCCGCGCCGCGGCTTGTTGAGGATGCGCCGCACTGACATCTCGTCTGCCGGGTTCGCCACGGCGATCAGGTAGGCCATGGCGTCTTTGATCTCAGCGCGCTCGTAGAACTTCGTGCCGCCCATGATCTTGTAGGGCACGGCAGAGCGGATGAAGATCTCCTCCAGCGCGCGTGACTGCGAGTTGGTGCGGTAGAACACCGCCATCTCGGAGTACGGCATGCCGGAGCGGCGCAGTGCCTCGACCTCATCTGCGACGAACTGTGCCTCATCGTGCTGCGAATAGCCGGTGAACCCGACGATCTTGTCGCCTGCACCCCTGTCGCTCCAGAGCTTCTTGTCCTTGCGGTCGAAGTTGTTGCCGATCACGGCGTTCGCCGCCGAGAGGATGTTCTGCGTCGAGCGGTAGTTCTGCTCGAGCAGAACTACGCGCGCTCCGGGGAAGTCTCTCTCGAACTCGCTGATGTTGCGGATGTCCGCTCCACGGAACGCATAGATCGACTGGTCGGAGTCGCCGACCACCGTCAGCGATGCCCCCTCGAGTTCAGGTGCCGTCTCCGGCTCGAAGATCATCATGCCGTTGGAGGCATATGGGTCGGGAGTGTCGGCCGACACCGGGCGTGTGAGTTCGTGGATGAGCGCGTACTGGGCGTGGTTGGTGTCCTGATACTCGTCGACGAGGATGTGGCGGAACCGGCGACGGTAGGTGTCTGCCACCTTCGGGAACGCTCGGAACAGGAACACGGTCTGGCCGATGAGGTCATCGAAGTCGAACGCATTGGCCTTGCGAAGCTGCCGTTGGTAATCGGAGAAGATCTCGACGAACTTCCGCTCGGCGGGGTCTGACATGTTGGCCTGACGGGCGAACGACTCAGCGTCGGAGAGCTCGTTCTTGAGCTTCGAGATGCGCGATTGCGTTGCCGCTGGGGTGAGGCCGTATGCATCGGCCTCGTGCTCTTTCACCAGCCGCTTGATCAGCGCGCGCGAGTCACCGGAGTCGTAGATCGTGAACGACTTCGTGAAGCCGAACTGGTCGGCCTCACGACGCAGGATGCGCACGCACGCGGAGTGGAACGTCGAGATCCACATGCCGCGGGCGGCGTCACCGACGAGGTCGACGACGCGCTCGCGCATCTCACCCGCGGCTTTGTTGGTGAACGTGATCGCGAGGATCTGGCTCGGCCAGGCCTCCCGCCCACGCAGCAGCGAGGCGATGCGGCGAGTGAGCACGCTGGTCTTGCCGGAGCCTGCACCGGCGACGATCAGCAGGGCAGGGCCGCGGTAGGTCACCGCTTCGAGCTGCTGCGGATTCAGCCCGGCGAGGAGGTCGTCCTGGTCCGGCGCCCCGGGTGAGTGAGGGCCGGCGGTGGACGGGACGATGAGAGGGGCTTCGGTCATGACCTTACGAGTCTAGGCTGGGCCACAGACGCCCGGTAACGATCTGTATCGAGGAGGAAGACATGATCAGCGAACTGCAGGAAAAGCAGTGCCGAGAGCTGCTGACCACGACGACGGTGGGAAGAATCGGCTTCGTCGCCGATGAGCGCGTCCACATCTTTCCTGTCAACTACGCCGTGTCAGGCGATGACATCCTCGTGCACACCTCTTCCGACGGCATCCTGCGACGCGTGGGCGATGAGGATTCGATCGCCGCGTTCGAGATCGACTTTCACGATGATCTCGCGGGCGTGGGGTGGAGCGTGCTGATGCACGGACGGATCTCGACGGTGAGCGGCGAGGACGGTGCAGCGATCACCGGTCACCAGCCGTGGGCCGGCAACGAGCGCGTGCTCCCGCTGCGGTTCCACATCGAGAGCATCTCCGGTCGGCGCGTGCGACGCGACCGGAACTGACAGAAGGGAACAACCATGCGCACGATCCTCAACATCATCTGGGTGATCTTCGCCGGATGGGCGCTCTTTCTCGGGTACGTCCTCGCCGGGATACTGCTGTGCATCCTGATCGTCACGATCCCCTGGGGCATCGCGTCATTCCGCATCGCCGGCTACGCGCTGTGGCCGTTCGGGCGTCAGATCATCGAGAAACCGCGCGGCGGCGTCGGAGCGTTCCTCGGCAACGTGGTGTGGGTCGTCCTCGCCGGCTGGTGGCTCGCGATCGGCCACATCGTCTCGGGCATCGCCCTGTGCATCACGATCATCGGCATCCCGATGGGCATCGCCGATTTCAAGATGGTACCGATCTCGCTCATGCCGCTCGGCAAGGACATCGTCTCGACCCGCAGGGGCCCATTCGACGGCAAGCGCTGAGCAGTCGGGGCAGAGATGCCGAAGGCGCGTGGAGCGATCGGCTGCACGCGCCTTCGGTGTTCTACGGCTAGGCCGTCTGCCGCCGGCGGCGCAGGGTCGCTGCGACTGCACCGGCGATCAGGAGTCCCAACGCGAGCACGAGCGCACCGGCCGGGAGTTCGGAGCCGGTCGCCGCGAGTCCTCCGCCCCCGGTGACCTCGATGTTCACCCAGCCCAGCAGCTCACCGCTCGCGGAGTACACGGCGAGGCGGTGCGCGCCTGCGGCGGCATCCTCTGGAATCGTGACGGTGATCGCCCCCGCGGCGTTCAGCGTGCCGTCGGCGAGGAACATCGGCTCGGAGTACATCCACACCTCGACGTCGACGCCGGCGTGCTGCGCCCCCAGGGTGATCGTCACCCGATCTCCGGGTGCCACCGACGATTTGTCCACCGTCGCCCCGCCGCGGTTGCCTTCGACGATCGCGTCGCCGGGCAGCGGGTCGATCGACGGGCCGGGCTGACTTCCACCCTCACCAGGCCCCTCACCAGGCCCCTCGCCGGGGCCCTCGCCAGGACCATCGCCACCGCCACCCGGCGCCGGCAGGGTTCCGGTGCGCAGTGCCTCAGAGGCGAAGCCGTCGGCGAACCACCAGACGGGCCGCTGGCCGTTCGATGCGAGCGAGGCAGGCGCCGTGGCGAAGCCCTCGTTGTTGATGTCGGGCAGGCCTGCCGCTCGTGCGAAGTGCGCGAGCCCCGGCTCCGCTGTGCCGTTGAGCGTGATCTGCGCGGATGCTCCGTGGCATCCGTCGTCGCACACTGCCCACATCACGCCGAGCACCGAGTCGTAATCCAGCGCCATGACGCCCGCGAGCCCCGGGTCGATCGTCGAGACGAGCTGCGCCGATCCGCCGGCGGTCAGTGCGAACGCGTACACACCGCCGTTGTCTTCGACCGCGACGAAGAACAAGCCGTCGTTCTTGCCGGTGTACGACGCAGGGTCGTACGCGGCCTGGGCCTCGTCGTCGAAGAGCTTCCCTGTGAGCGCAGCATCCGGCACCCACTCGACCGCCTCGATGCCGAGGTTCGCACCGACCGCAGGAAGCAGCGCGGTGAGATCCCATTCGGTCAGCGCGACGAGGTCGGGGCCTGCACCGTTCGGGTCGACCTGCAGGATCTTGTTCTCGTTGACGCCCTTGGCACTGTTGTCACGCTCGGACGCCACGTAGACGAGGCCGTCGGCGTCGGTGGTGATGCCCTCGGTGTCCGGGCCGGCCGCGCCGGGGTTCGACGCGTCCTTCTGGAAGCGCACGCGCTTACCGTCGGCCCAGCCGTCGACCATCGATACCGAGCCGTCGGCCGCGGCCTTCAGCTTCCAGATGCGACCCTCACCGTTGTCGACAGCCCAGAGGAAGGCGCCGTCTGCAGTCTCCTGGACGTCGAGTCCTGAGCTGTCCTCGAGGAACATCGGAGCGCTGTCCAGCACCCGCACGTCTGCGGATCCGGGCCACGCGGCGAGCTCGATACCAGGGTCGCCGCCGCCTTCGCCGCCACCATCGCAGCTGTTCACGGCACCCTTGGTCGAGACGGCGAGGTCGACGAACTCATCGCCGCAGCGCGCCCATACGCCCTTGGCGTGATCGGCGTAGACGTGCTCGGCGATGGTCTTGCCGTTCGCGTCGCGCACCGTGACCGTGTCGCCGCCGCCGAGGCCGAACACGAAGTTCGCCGGCTGGTCGAACACGAAGTACGCTCCGGGCTCCAGCAGCGTGCCGGTCGGAAGCGGCGTGGTCTCGGCCGCGTGATCGGCAGGCTTGTCGTCCATGATTGTCCAGCCCGAGATGTCGACGGTGGCAGCGCCGTCGTTGTACACCTCGACCCAGTCGGTTGCATCGCCGTTCGACTCGATCTCGTTGATGACGACATCCGGGCCTACGCACGCGTTCGCCGCGCCGGGCGTCGGCGTCGCGAGCGCGAAGGCGCCCTCGCCGTCGATGCAACGTGCGAACGTCGCAGCGGCGAAGTCCCCGTCGATCGCGGCATGGCCTTCCCACGGCTCGGTGTCGTCCAGGAGCGCACCGGATGCGTCGAACAGTCGGATGCGGTCGGCCGAGCCGATGCCGATCGGATCACGGAACGCCGTCTCGACACCATCGACGACGCCGATCGTGCCCTCTTCCACGACCAGGAACCCGCCTGCCGCGATCGAGGTCCCCTGCGCGAACTGCCAGCGGTGATCATCGGAGTTGTCACGGATCTCGTAGCCCGAGACGTCGAACGCCGTGTCGCCGGGGTTGTAGAACTCCACCCAGTCGGCGGGCTGCGAGTCGACCTCGTTGATGAAGACCGAGCCGGCGACCGGCGTCGCGGGCTCCTCCGGCTCTTCCGGAGCCACCTCGAAGGTGTTCTCCGCGCCCTTGGTAGAGGCTGCGGTGATGCTCCAGGCCACGTCGCCGTCCACCTCCTGAGCACCCCAGCTCGGCACGGCGTGCGTGTCGGTCGGCCACGTCGTCTGCAGCAGCGGCTCAATGCCGTTCGCGTCGCCCGGTGCGAACACGCGCACGCTGTCACCCTTGCCGAGACCGAAGTCGAAGTCGCCTTCACCCGCATCCGACAGCGTGTCGATGACGAGGTATTCGCCCTGCGCCACGATCGTGCCGGCCGGGAAGGTGTAGGGGTTCTTCTCGCTGTTGTCCTGGACGATGAAACCACTCAGGTCGACATCGCTGTCGGAGTGGTTGTAGAACTCGATCCAATCGTCGGGGCTGCCCCCGTTGGAGACGACTTCGTTGATGCGGACGCCGAGTGGCGTCTCGGCGCCGAAGGCGGAGGTGGGGACAGCGAGCAGCAGAGTGGCGCTCATCGCGCACACGGCTGTCGTCGCGAACCCGCGTTGAAGGCGAGACATGTGGCTCCAGGGTCAGAAGAAGGACGGGATGCGTCCAGACCATCGAGTCGCGCTTAAATTTCTGAGTCGGGAACGTGTACGCCGGGTGAACGAGCCATGGCTGACAGCCGCTCGCGCCAGAGCGCACGCAGACTCAGCCTCGGAAGAATGCGACTCCGAGATCGGGATGATCGACGAAGACCCCGTCGATGCCGGAGTCCGCCAGGACCGCCCACTCCGATTCGTAGTCGCCGAACGCGGCCTTGCCCCCGTCACCACGGAACTCGGCAGCGAGGAACGAGTTCTCGGGCCGCGCCGTCCAGGTGAACACCTTCAGTCCTCTGGCGTGCGCATCGGCGACGATCGTGCTGCCTTTCGCCAGCAGCATCCGCTTGTTCACGCTGATGCCGTCGACCTTGCCGACCAAGCCGTCCAGCCCGTCCGGTGTGACTGTGGCCTTGTACGTCGCGGCGGCTTTGCCGCGCGCGACGAGCTGATCGTACGGGCGGCCGGATGCTTCGATCAGATAGATGTACGAGGCGGGAATGCCCCTGGCGCGCAGCTGTGCAAGCACGGTGGACTCGAAAGCCTCGATGATCAGGGGAAGTTCTCCGTCTGCCCACCCCGTCGCCTTCAGGTCACGGATGATCATCGGCACCAGATCCAGCCCCATGCTCGCGAAGTAGGTGGCGTGCTTGATCTCCAGCACCACGCCGATCTCGCGGCCGTGCTCAGCGGACCCGGCTCGAACGATCTCGAGGAGGTCGGTCAGTCTCAGCACGCCCTGACCGCCGTTGAACGTCGCGCTGGCTGCACGCACGTCGGGAATCCGCTCCGTTGTGCGTAGCGTCGCGATCTCGTCCCAGGTGAAGTCCTCGGTGAACCAGCCGGTCAGCGCCTGACCGTCGACACGCTTGGTCGTCTTCCGATCGGCGAACTCCGGGTGATCCGCCACGTCCGTCGTGCCGGAGATCTCGTTCTCGTGACGCACGACCAGCACGCCGTCCTTCGTCGCGACGATGTCGGGCTCCACGGCATCCACCCCCATGGCGAGGGCGAGCTCGTACGAAGATCGGGTGTGTTCAGGGCGGTAGCCCGGAGCGCCACGATGGCCGATGACGAGTGGAGACCTCCTGGGCATGCTCACAGCGTAGAACACCCCATACATCACAATGCCCGGGTATCGTTGAGGAAAGCGACCTTAAGACCCCCTCGGAGTGAGGCCCACCATGAGCAATTTCGCATTCAACAACCCGGCGTTCCAGAAGCAGGATCCGCGGAACGTCGCGACCTACCCAGGCGCTGCCGGCGCACAGAACGCGCAGACCGCATCGCTCGCTCACGCGGGCATGGATGCCGCCGCCAACGCACAGCTCGAGGGCATGTATGCCGCCCCGCCGGCCGGCGCCATCGAGACCGACCGCATGAGCGTCGAGGACACCGTCTGGAAGACGGCCGGTCTCTTCGCCATCCTCCTCGTCACGGCCGTCGTCGGCTGGGTCTGGACGCTGGGCGGAGTTCGCGTCGACGCCTACGCCGGCGTATCGCTGCTTCCGATGATCATCGGCGCCCTCGGCGGCTTCGTGCTCGCGATGATCATCACCTTCACCTCCCGCAAGAAGGTGCGCCCCGCGCTGATCTTCGCGTACGCGGCGTTCGAGGGTGTGTTCGTCGGTGGCATCTCGGCGTTCTTCGAGCTCCTCTACCCCGGAATCGTCGTGCAGGCGACGCTCGCGACCGTCGCCGTCGTCGGTGTGACCCTGGCGCTCTTCGCAAGCGGCAAGATCCGCGCATCCAAGAAGATGACCAAGGTCTTCATGATCGCCATGGTCGGATACCTCGTCTTCTCGCTGCTCAACCTCGTCCTGATGTGGACCGGCATCAACCAGAACGCGTTCGGACTGCGCAGCGTGGAGATCATGGGCATCCCGCTCGGCCTGATCATCGGCGTTCTCGTCGTGTTCATGGCCGCGTACTCGCTCGTACTCGACTTCGACCAGATCCAGCAGGGCGTGCGTAACGGCGCTCCCCGCGTGTACGGCTGGGTCGGTGGATTCGGCATCATGGTCACGGTCGTCTGGCTCTACATCGAGATCCTCCGCATGATCGCCATCGCGCGCGGCAGCAACTGACACACTCCGTCAGCCGAAAGGGCTCACTTCTTCGGAAGTGAGCCCTTTTGCCGTATCTGCGGCACGCCGTCAAGGGGTTGCCTGAGAATCTCCCGAGAGAGGATGATGTTGTTACCGTCCCAACGACGCAAAGGAGCACATCATGAGTTTCCTCGGTTTTCTTCTTCTCGGCCTCATTGCCGGCGCGATCGCGAAGCTGATCCTGCCCGGAAAGCAGGGTGGCGGGTGGTTCATCACTCTGCTGCTCGGGGTTGTCGGCGCCATTCTCGGAGGCTGGCTGGGTGGGCTGCTGCTCAACCGCCCGCTCACTGAGTTCTGGGATCTCGGCACATGGGCTCTCGCGATCGGTGGCGCGATCATCGTGCTGCTGATCTACGGTCTGATCGTGGGCCGCGGCAACAAGGTGCGCGACTAGATCTGACTACTCGGAGGCCTTCGCCTCCAGAAGGGCCCGTTCCCTTTCGTTCCCCGCGAGTCTCGCGGCGGTGGCGAACTCGGAACGGGCCTCTTCTCTGCGCCCGAGACGTAGCAGCATCTCGCCCCGCGTCGCGGGCAGCAGGTGGTAGCCCCTCAGCGCGTCAGATGCCGCGAGGCGGTCGATGATGCGCAGAGCGGATGCCGGACCGGTCGCCATGGCGACAGCGGCAGCCCTGTTCAGCTCGATGACAGGCGACGGCGCGATGCGACCCAGCGCCTCGTAGAGCACGACGATGCGATCCCAATCGGTGTCCTCGACGGATGCCGCGATCGCATGGCATTCAGCGATGGCCGCTTGGAGCCCGTACGCCGTGCGCCCGCCCCCAAGGGCATCGGCTGCCGCAAGGGCTGCGCGGCCGCGAGAGATGCGGCCCCGGTCCCACCGGGACCGATCCTGATCGGCGAGCAGCACCGGCTCTCCCTTCGCATCCACCCGTGCCGGGAAGCGTGCGGCGGTGAGTTCCATCAACGCGAGCAGGCTGTGCGCGTCACGCTGTCTCGGGACCAGTGCCGTGAGCACTCGCGTGAGGCGGATCGCCTCCTCGCCGAGCTCCGGACGCATCCAGTCCGCGCCGCTGCTCGCGGCGTGGCCTTCGTTGAAGATCAGATACAGCACGCCGAAGATCGCGCTCAAGCGGTCCGCGTACTCCTCACGCGGAGGCACCTCGAACGGCACGTTCGCGGCCGACAACGTCTTCTTCGCCCGGACGATCCGCTGCTGAACCGTGGCGACGGGCACGAGGAACGCGCGCGCGATCTGCTCGGTAGACAGCCCAGCGACCACGCGGAGCGTCAGGGCGACCCGAGCCTCCCGCGAGAGCACGGGATGGCACGAGACGAAGACAAGACGCAGCACGTCGTCGTCGATGGCATCCGGATCCCACGGATCAGCATCCGCAGCATCCGCCTGCTCACGCTCGAGGTCGTGAGCGATCACGGCGATCCTGTCGTCGAGGCGCTCTTGTCGACGCCAGCCGTCGATCGCCTTGCGTTTCGCGACAGCAGTGAGCCAGGCGGCCGGGTTGCGCGGCACGCCCTCGGTCGGCCATTGCTTCAGGGCATCGATGAGTGCTTCCTGTGCGAGGTCTTCGGCATGGCCGAAATCGCCGACCATGCGCGTGAGGGTCGCGACGATCTTCGCCGACTCGATACGCCAGACCGCGGCGACGGAGCGCTCCACGCTGCTGGTGGAACGCTCCGCGTGCTCGTGCCGGTCGACGTCGGTCATGTCGCTGCCGTGTCGTCTCACTGCTGAGAGCGCTGGGCCTGCTCTTCGCGCCAGCCCTCTTCCTTCTGGATCCACTCGTTGTCGGCGGGGAAGTCCTCCATCTCGGTGACACGACGCACCTCGAGGAACGCGCCGGGCCCGAGCGGTGCGCGCTTCGCCCACTCTGCTGCTTCCTCGCGAGTGGAGACCTCGATGATCCAGAAGCCGTTGAACAGCTCCTTCGTCTCGCCGTAAGGGCCGTCGGTGACGAGCGGCGCCTCTGCCGAGAAATCGACCACGAAGCCTTCCTCGGCGTCGGTGAGTCCCTCACCGGCGAGCAGCACGCCCGCCTTCATCATGGACTCGTTGTACTTGCCCATCGACTCGATGATCTGCTCGAACGGGATCTCCTTGTATGCGTCGACACCCGAGTCGTCCGCGCGCATGATCAGCATGAACTTCATGATTCTCTCCTTGGTCCGGGGATCGTTTTCGACCCTCTCACTTAGACGTCGAACGGGAAAGAGCCGGATCGACATTGCCGGAGAAATATCTGAATCGGCGACGGGCTTCTGAATCAGCGACGGGGCTCTGAATCAGCGACGGGGCGGGGCGGCGAGAACCTCGCGCACAGTGGCGGCGAGCGCTTCTGTTGCGCGTTCGGCGCTCCACGCGGATGCTGAGACCTCTGCCTCGGTGATCAGACGCGCGCGCAGCGCAGGATCGGTCAGCACGAGGCGCAGCGCATCGGCGAGCGCGGCCTCGTCGGCGTCAGGGACGAGGATTCCCCCTCCGGCGCGCAGCAGATCGCCGGGGCCGTACCGCACGTCGTATGAGACGACCGGCACATCGTGCTGCAGCGCCTCGAGTATCGACAGGCCCTGCCCCTCGAACGCAGTGGATGTGACCATGACGGAGGCACGGTCGAGCACTCGCCCCGGGGAATCCGTGTGACCGGCGAGCATGACGCGCGAACCGGCGCCCAGCTCGTCGATCAGCTCCTGCAGCGCATCGTGCTCCGCTCCCCCGCCCCAGATCTCCATGCGGGATCCGGGCACGTCCGCCGCGAGGAACGCGCGGATCGAATGATCCACGCGTTTGCCTGGCGCGAGGCGTCCGAGCACGACGACGAGCCCCTGCTCCCGCTCGACCGCCGTGGTGTCCTTCGAGACACCACCGTCGACACGGGCAGGTGCCGCATTCGGGATCACGACATTGCGAGCACCGTCGCCGAATCGAGCGACGACGTCATCCCGCTGCGTCCTTGTCGGCCACGCCACCGCGTCGAAGCGATCAGCGAGTGCGAACCAGCGAGTCCACAGCGCGTTCATCGTGGCATCCGGAGTGTAAGGCGCCTCGAGGTGCATCGTGTGGATCGTGTGGATGATGCGCACGCGCGGGTCGTCCCAGTCGGCGATCAGCTCGCCCAGCTGTCGCGACTCGCATATGACGATGATCGGCGCATCCCCGAACGCCGAGGTGATGTCGCGCAGCCATGCCTCGTACAGACCGCGGAAGCCCGCGACACCGCCGATCACCTGTGCCGTCTCGTCATAGATGAGCACCGGCTCTCCGGTGAGATGCCAATCCGGATCATTCGGTATCACCGGCAGCGCGATGAAGGGACGGTCCTCAGCATCGCGCAGCACTCGGTACTCACGCCCCGACAGGCCCCTCGACAGGTCCGCGGACGCAGCATCACGAACCCACGCCGCAGCACCGCCAACAGCGGAGACCGCTTCGTCGAACAGGTTGCGCATGCGCGACGGGTCGGCGATCGCCTCTCGTCGCGCGAATGTCGCACGGTGCGCGGCGTGGGCTGCGGCATCTGCGGGATCGAACGTGAGAAGCAGCGGCCCCGCTCCTCCGGCCGCGCCGGCAGCGGCGAGCTGCCTGGCGCGCGACAGCGTGGCGATCGTGTAGCCCCCGTCGAGGTCGGGGACGAGCCGGCTCGAGAGCACCAGGTACTCCGCGTCCGGCAGCACGGAACCTATCGCGGTCCCGCCCACGTCACTCCCACTCGATGGTTCCCGGCGGCTTGGACGTGACATCCAGCACCACCCGGTTCACATCGCGCACACTGTTGGTGATCCGGTTCGAGATCTTCGACAGCACGTCGTACGGGAGGCGGGTCCAGTCGGCCGTCATGGCGTCCTCACTGGACACCGGTCGCAGCACGATGGGGTGACCGTAGGTGCGACCGTCGCCCTGCACTCCCACGGAGCGCACGTCGGCGAGCAGCACCACGGGACACTGCCAGATCTCGTTGTCGAGGCCGGCCTTGGTCAGCTCCTCGCGTGCGATCGCGTCGGCTTCACGCAGAATCTCGAGACGGTCAGCGGTGACCTCACCCACGATGCGGATCCCGAGGCCCGGCCCCGGAAACGGCTGACGTCCCACGATCGCCTCGGGCAGTCCGAGTTCGCGGCCGATCGCGCGCACCTCGTCCTTGAACAGGGTGCGCAGCGGCTCGATGAGCTCGAAGTCGAGGTCTTCCGGGAGCCCACCCACGTTGTGGTGCGACTTGATGTTCGCAGTCCCCGTGCCACCACCGGATTCGACCACATCGGGGTAGAGAGTGCCCTGCACGAGGAACTTGATCGGCTCCCCCTCGGCCTTGGCCTCTGCGACCAGGTCGATCTGCACCTTCTCGAACGCGCGGATGAACTCGCGGCCGATGATCTTGCGCTTCTGCTCCGGGTCGCTGACGCCCTTGAGATGACCCAGGAAGGTGTCAGCGGCTTCGACGGTGATGAGGCGCACACCGGTGGAGGCGACGTAATCCTGCTCGACCTGCTCGCGCTCGCCCTTGCGGAGGAGCCCGTGATCGACGAACACAGCGGTGAGCTGGTCGCCGATCGCCTTGTGCACCAGTGCGGTGGAGACGGCAGAGTCGACGCCGCCGGAGAGGGCGGAGATGACGCGCGCTGAACCGACCTGAGCACGGATGCGGGCGACCTGCTCCTCGATGACGTTGTCGCTGTTCCAGTCTGCGGCGAGCCCTGCGGCCTTGTGCAGGAAGTTCTCGATGACCTCCTGGCCGTGGTCGGAGTGCTTGACCTCCGGATGCCACTGCACGCCGTAGAAGATCTTCTCGTCGCTGCCGAAGGCCGCGACCGGAGTGTCGGCAGTGGAGGCGAGTACCTCGAAGCCCTCAGGCGCACGGGCCACCTGGTCGCCGTGACTCATCCACACGTTCTGGGTGTCCGGCTGTCCGCCGAGCAGCACGCCGCCGTCGCCTGTGAGCGCAGCATCCGTCGCCCCGTACTCGCGAAGGCCGGTGTTCGCGACCTCGCCGCCGAGGGCGCGTGCCATCACCTGGAAGCCGTAGCAGATGCCGAGGGTCGGGACTCCGAGGTCGAAGATGCCACCGTCCAGCGACGGGGCGCCCTCCTCGTAGACCGAAGAAGGGCCGCCGGAGAGGATGAGCGCTACCGGGTTCTTCGCGCTGATCTCGGCAGCGGTCGCCGTGTGCGGCACGATCTCGCTGTAGACGCCGGCCTCGCGGACGCGGCGGGCGATGAGCTGCGCGTACTGAGCGCCGAAATCGACGACGAGGACGGGACGCTGGTCGGTGTCGGCGCTCATCGCGCTGCCTCCTGGGTTTCTGAGGTTGCGGCGGCCGTGGCCGCCTCACGTGATGCGAGGTACGCCTTGACCTCGCGGGAGACCTTGGCCTCCATGATGAAGGAGAGAGCGGGGATCACACCGCCGAGTGCGAGCGTGATGAAGCGGCTGAACGGCCACCGCATCAGGCTCCACAGGCGGAAGACCGCGAAGAGATACACGACGTAGAACCAGCCGTGCGCCACGAGGATGAACAGTGACAGGTTCGCACCGTCGCCCGCTGAGACGAGGTCGCAGCCCATTCCACCTGGAACGAACAGCGAGAACCACTGGCATCCGTCGCTGACGATGACCGGCGCGAACCAGAGGAGGCCGCCGGAGCCGCCGGCGAACAGTTCGACGTGGATGGGGCTGTACTTCAGGATCATCTCGGCCAACAGCAGAAGCAGCATGACACCGGTGATGATCGACGCGATCTGATAGAACTTCAGCGCCCCGCGGATCTTGGGAAAGGAGGCGGCTTTCGGTTCTGGCATGCGGTCAAGTCTACCCGGGCTCGCCAGGGCTTCCGCCGCTCTCGATCGAGCAGGAATCAACGCGATCAGCCTGGGGTGTCACGAATCGTCGCATCCCGAGCGGTGAAGCGACACCCAGCGACACCTCAAGGATCGCCCCACCCGTTGAGGTGTCAAGAATGGTCGCATCCCGAGCTGTGAAGCGACAACCAGCGACACCTCGCGCGCGGCCCGACCCGCATCCCGCGCGCGGCCCGACCCGGCATCGCACACGACGGAGGCCGCCGGGATCACTCCCGACGGCCTCCGTCGTGTCAGCGGTTCAGTGTCAGAACCACCCGGTGACGAGGTCCCACAGCCAGTCGAGGATGTCGCGGATGACACCCCCGCCGTTGCCACCGCCGCGGTTGACGGTGACTGTGCCGGTGGCCTGGTCACCGTCCTCCTGAGCGACGATGACCGTGTACTTGCCGGCATCCGTCTTCTTTGGAACGGTGACCGAGCTGCTGAAGTTGCCGTTTTCGTCGACCACGGCTGTGCCGAGCTCGACGAGCTTGCCCTTCTTCGATTCGAGAGAGATGGCGACGGTCTCGCCTGGTTCGAAGTCCGCACCGGTGACGGTGAGCTTCTTTCCTGCGCTGACCGTCTTGGCACCGACCTCGATGGTGCCGGCGAACTCGCCGCCGCCTTCGCCGGTGATCGTGAACGGCACCTGCACGCTCGTCCCGTCAGCTGTGGCGACCGTGAGCTGCTGTTCGCCGGTCACGCCCTCCGGGACGGCGAACGTCAGGCTCGCGCGACCTGCCTCATCTGTTGTGTCGACGATCGTCGGGTCGACGGCCGCAGTGGCGAGCACCGTGTCTCCGAGCGAGACGGTGGCCTCGGCCGGCGCGGCATCTCCTCCGCTGAACGCCAGCGACGACAGGTCGATCTTGACCTGATCACCGGCGCTGTAGCCGTCGGCATCCGGAGCGCTCAGCGTCACACCGACGGCGCGCTGGGCGAGATCAGGCGAAGCAGTGCCGTTGGCGTCGAACCAGTCGACCATCGACTGCAGGTCGATCTTTCCGGTGTCGGCCTTACCCGTTCCCTCGGCGAAGGTGAAGAAGTTGTCTCCACCGGCCGCGAGGAACGAGTTCGCCGCGACGACATAGGACGCCGCCGGATCGATCGGTTCGCCGTTCAGCGTGATCGAGGTGATCCGCTCCCCCGCTGCCGCCGTCGGGTCGTAGGTGTACTGCAGGCCCTCCGAGACGCCGAGCTTCAGGAACGGACGACTCGCGCCTTCCGGCTGCCACTGCTCCTCGAGCACGCCCTTCAGCTGTGCACCGGTGAGGTTCAGCGTGACGAGCGTGTTGGCGAACGGCTGGACCGTGGCTGCTTCGCGGAAGGTGACGTTGCCGTCGATATCCTGCTCGCCGGCACCCGCGTACGACAGGTTCGCCCTGATTCCACCCGGGTTCATGATCGCGATGTCCGCGCCCGTCGCCCACTTGTGCACGTCAGCGACGAAGTTGCCGATCGTGGACTCGCCACCGCGGTTCTCCGAGCCGTTCGTCTGACGTGCCCGGTTGAAGTCGCCTGTGATCGAACCGACCGACTCCGCGCCGAGAACATCGGCCTCGGCCTTGGCCGCGTCGACGATCTTCTGCACGTCGGCGTCGGCCTCGTAGAGCGGTGTGCCCTTGTCGGTGAGCGGCTTGATCTCGTTCGTGATCGAGAGCAGCTCCTTCGTCTCCGGGTCGACCTGCAGGTTCATCAGACCGAAGTTCTCGCCGTACTGCCCCGCCGAGATGACCGGGCGGCCGTCGATGACGTGGTTGTACGCGAGGTGCGTGTGCGCAGAGACGATCGCGCTGACGCTGTCATCGACGCCGGCGACGATCTCGCCGAGAGCCGAGTCCGGCGTGATGCTCGCGACGTCGGCGGATGTGGCGCCCTCATGCACGAGAAGGATCAGCACATCAGCCTCGCCGTTGGCGGTGTCGCCGTCGGTGAGGTCGTCGGCGACGGCGTTCACCGAGTCGACGATGCCGCGCACTTCGAGATCGGCGATGCCCTCGGGAGACACGAGCGAGTCGAGCTCTTCGGTCACCGCGCCGATGAAGCCGACGTTGACGCCTTCCATCTCGGTGACCCAGGCCGGAGCGAGCGCCGTCTCACCGGTCTCGGTCAGGAAGACGTTCGAGGAGATGTACTCCCAGTCCGCACGGTCCTGAACACGGTCGCGGAGGTCTTCCCAACCCTGATCGAACTCGTGGTTTCCGGCCGCGCTCACATCGAGACCTGCCGCGTTCAGCGCATCGATCGTCGGGTTGTCGTCGTTGATGAACGACGTGAACGTGGATGCTCCGATGAGGTCACCCGCAGCGGCGAACACCGTGTTCGGGTTCGCGTCGCGGACCGATTGCACCGCGCCGGCGAGCACCGCGGCACCTGCAGCGGCGCCGTCTGCCTCGATCCGACCGTGGAAGTCGTTGATCGTGACGACGTCGATGCTCACCGGCGGGATCTCGCTGGAGACGCCGACGATGACGGGGTCGTGGTCACTCGATCGGAACGGCGTGCCTGCCTCGGCTGCGCCGAACGCGTAGCCCCGGTCGCTCCATTCTGCGGAGTTGATCCCCCACACCCCGGTACCGGTGATCGACTCGGTGAGAGAGGGCGATGCGATCGCGTGATCGAGCGAGCCGAGCTCTCCGTCGAACGTGTAGGTGTACCCGGCGTCCGCTGCCGGCACGAGGTCGGTCCAGCCGGCCTGCGCGAACACGTCGATGGGATCTTCCTGACCGTAGGCGTTGAAATCGCCGAGCAGCAGCACGTCTTCGCTTCCGCTGGTCTCCGCCAGCGTCTCGGTGAACCCGAGTAGGGACTGCGCCTGTGCGACGCGGTCGGCGTTGAAGTGCCCTTGGCCGTCTGCCGGCTCGTCGCCGTCACCCGACTTCGACTTGAAGTGGTTCGCGACCACCGAGACGAGCTTGCCGTCGACGTCGAACGTCTGCGCTATCGGCTCGCGGGCGTTGCCCCACACGGTCTCGTCGACCACCGTGGCGCTGTCGCCGACCGGGGTGACGGCATCCGTCTTGTAGATGATCGCGTTCGTGATCACATCCGTGTCAGTGGTGAGCAGCGCCTCAGGAGTGGGAACGTACTCCCACACGTCCGAGCCGGCATCCGCGTTGAGTCCGTCGACCAGATCGGCCACCGCCGTGTCGACCGGCTTGCCGAAGTGGATCGAGTTCTCGATCTCCATGAGCGCCACGACATCGGCGTCCAGACCGTTGATCGCCGTGACGATCTTCGACTTCTGAGTGGCGAAAAGCTCTGCGGTCTTGGCGCCGCGCGCGTCAGGATCTTCGCTCTGCAGCGTGGTGAAGTAGTTGAAGACGTTGAATGCGCCGACCTGCACATCGCCGCCGACCTCTGGAGCGGTGTCGGTGCGCGGGTTCTCGGTGGCGAAGGTCGCCTTGTAGGCCGCGTCGCTCGCGTCGTCGATCGCGACGACCGGCTGCAGGCGCCAGTCTTCGAATCCGTACTGCAGCACGTAGCCGGTCTCGGCGAAGTCGACGACATCGCCGTTTCGCACCACGGTGTCGGCCGCGAAGTAGGGCTGCTCTCCGGTGTGCGCGCCGCTGGTGACCTGGGAGTTCCAGCCGTCATCGAGCAGGATGCGCTCGGCACGGTTCGCCGCAGCGATGGCGTCGGCATCCGCACCGGGACGCGTCGTCTCCGTGCTCTTGACGTTGAGCTCGCCCGGGTTCAGCCACAGCGTGCCGAAGTTGTACAGCTGGTGGCTGGAGGCCAGGCGGTACGTGCCGGCCGGTGCCACGAGCATGTTCTCGTAGGCCTCGCGGTCGGCGCCGACGACGGATTCGGGCAGCGGCGTTGCTGCCGGCACACCGGCCCCGGCGGTGACGACGCTGACGTCTGCCACAGCTGCCGGCGAGATCTGAGTCTGGCCGAAGTACTCGCTGACCGTGCCGGTGACCGAGATGAGGTCGCCGATCTCCAGTGCGGGGTTCAGCGCGTCGAGGAAGACGAAGACGCCGTCGGATGCTCCAGGCGTCGCATCTGCGTCTCCACCGCTTCCTGCGGTCTGGATCGAGATGCCCTTGTAACCGCCGACGCGGTAGTCGCCGGTGACGACGCCCTCGACGGTGACCGCCTGGCCGTCGAGCGGGGACACATCGCCCGTGCCCTGTACTTCGGCGATCGATACCGCGGTCGGCTCAGGATCCGGGTCAGGATCAGGATCAGGGTCGGGACCAGTGCCGCCGGACCCCTGAGGGGTGATGGTCGCGGACAGGGTGAAGTCGGCGTTGTTGTCGTCGGTGTCCGCACCACCCGTTCGGTTCATCGACTTCACGTCGGTGTTACCGGCCGGCGAGGTGGCCGCCGCGGTCTCGAACGTGTTGGAGGTGCCGTAGCCGAGCAGGTCGACGACGCCGTCGACTCCTGCGACCGAACCGGGGGCGAGGTTCACTGCGGTTGTGCCCTCGACGAGCGCGAGCGTGCCGTTGGTGCCGCTCGGCGTCAGTCCTGTGACGGCATCCGGCGTCGGAAGAGCGACACCGGCATTGCCGTTGCTGTTGCCCTGCACGAGGAAGTAGCCGCCGGCCGGAATCACGCCTGTGAGCGGCGCGACGCCGGTGAAGTTCGCCGTCCCGGTGGCGGAGCGGTACTGCAGCGACATTCCGTCGAGTGTGATCGGAGCTGTCGTCGGGTTGTAGAGCTCGACGAACTTGTTCGTGAAGGCGGCGCCTGCGCTTCCGCCGGAGAGGTACGCCTCGTTGATCACCACCCCCGTGCCTGCTGTGTTGGCTACGGCGGGCGAGGCGACCAGTGCGCCGGCGCCGAGGGCGAAGACACAGGTCGCGGCAAGGGCGACGATGCGACCCCTGCCTGTGCGGTGCGACGCAGGAGCCGTGAGGTTCCTGTAGTCAGGGGCTGACATCATCGGTGCTGTCTCCTCGGTCTGTTCGAACGACGGCTCTCGTGAAACTGTCGTCGTGGTGCTCACAGCGCACACACATGTTGGTGAGCATACGTAGCGGGACGGACAACCTCAATGAAATTCGTCAATCGGTAACCAGAGCGTCACTCGACCGCCGCGTCCACCTGCCTCAGGACGACTCGGAGTCTTCGAACGCTTCGACCTCCAGCTCCCAGCGGTCCTTCGCCAGGCGATACCAGATGTAGAACGCGAAGCCCGCGAACACCGCCCACTCGACCGCGTAGAAGATGTTCAGCCAATTGACGCTGGACAGCTCGTCGGGTGCGGGTGAGTCGATGTCGACGAGACCCTCCGGCGCGGCGACCGATGCGAGGTACGGGCGATAGACGGACAGCTGGTCGACGTCGTGCCATTGGCTCAGCAGCATGGCCGGAGACATCTTGTTCATCGCGAACGGATCGTCAGCAGGAGGAAGACTCGTGCCTTCATCGGAGATGACGCGACCGGTGATCGTCGCCTCGGTGCCGGCTGCACGCTCCTCGAGGTCGGATGCCGCAGCATCCGCGGATTCGCGATCAGCGGCCCACCCGACAGCGACGGCGATCGAAGTGCGCTCGTCGACGCGGAGCTGCCCGGTGACCCAGTAGCCCTCGACGCCGTCGTTGAAGCGCGAGGACACGACGAGGAAGTCACCGGCGACCCAGGTGCCTGTGGTCTCGACGCGCTGTCCTACGTATGGCTCTGGCAGATACTGCCCCGGTTCGACGACGTCCGCGAGGGGTCGCACCTCTTCCGTGATCCCGGCGGGAGGCGGCTCGGTGTCGATGGCGCGCTCAAACTGCCACTGTCCGAGGAACGCGAAGACGCCGGCCACGACAAGAGCGAGCACCAGCACGCCGATCCAGCGCGGGCGCAGCATGACCTCGCGAAGAGTCGGCGGGAACGCCTGCGAAGTCGTCACGATCTGAAGCGGATCGCTCAAGAGTGGTACGGGGCGAGCACGACCTCGACGCGCTGGAACTCCTTGAGGTCGGAGTATCCGGTGGTCGCCATCGACTTGCGCAGCGCTCCGATGAGGTTCGCCGTTCCGTCTGCGACCGGCGCCGGCCCGTAGAGGATCTCCTCGAGCGTCGCGATGCCCTCGACTGCGACACGGCGACCGCGGGGAAGCTGCGGGTGGTGCGCCTCCGGACCCCAGTGGAAGCCGTGACCCGGCGCGTCTGTCGCACGCGCGAGCGCGACGCCGAGCATGACGGCGTCCGCGCCCATGGCGAGCGCCTTGACGATGTCGCCGGACGTGCCGACGCCGCCGTCGGCGATCACATGCACGTAACGTCCGCCTGACTCGTCGAGATAGTCGCGACGGGCTGCGGCGACGTCGGAGACCGCCGTCGCCATCGGTGCGTGGATGCCGAGGGTCGCGCGGGTCGTGGATGCCGCTCCCCCGCCGAATCCGACGAGCACTCCGGCCGCACCCGTGCGCATGAGATGGAGGGCCGCCGTGTAGGTGGCGGCACCGCCGACGATGACGGGAACGTCGAGGTCGTAGATGAACTTCTTCAGGTTGAGCGGTTCTGCGACGCTCGAGACATGCTCGGCAGAGACGGTGGTGCCACGGATCACGAACAGGTCGACGCCGGCGGCGACCACGGTCTCGTACAGTTCCTGGGTGCGCTGCGGCGTGAGGGATCCCGCGACCGTGACGCCCGCTTCGCGGATCTCGGCGAGACGCGCCTTGATGAGCTCCGGCTTGATCGGCTCGGAGTAGAGCTCCTGCATCCGTACTGTCGCCTTGTCGGACGGGAGGCCCGCGATCTCAGCGAGCAGCGGCTCAGGGTCTTCGTAGCGCGTCCAGACACCTTCGAGGTCGAGGACGCCGAGCCCGCCGAGCTTGCCCAGCATGATCGCCGTCTTCGGGCTGACGACCGAGTCCATCGGCGCACCGATGATCGGAGTGTCGAACTGATAGGCGTCGATGGACCAGCCGGTCGAGACGTCCTCCGGATTGCGGGTTCGCCGCGACGGCACCACCGCGATGTCGTCGAACGTGTACGCGCGACGCGCGCGCTTGCCTCGGCCGAGTTCGATGTCCATGCTCACCCGTCCAGCCTACCCGGCCCGCAGGTCGGTGCCGGAGTCGCGTCCGGAGCACCCGCGTGCAGGGTGTCGCAGCATCCGCACGCACGGTGTCGCAGCATCCGCACGCAGGGTGTCGCAGCATCCGCGCGCAGGGTGTCGCAGCATCCGCACGCAAGGTGTCGCTCGATGTCGCTTCGCGTGCGTCGAAGCGACATCCACCGCCACTTCTCCGAATGCGCGATCTCGTAGGGTGGCGCTCGTTGTCGTATCGCGGCGCTCGATGCGACAACGAGCGACACCTCGTGTGTCTCTGGAACTTGCCCAGGGCGCGGGATCCCAGGATGCCGACGCCGTCAGCGCGTGCGCGCGACCCGACGCTCGTCCCACACAGGAGCGTCCGACTCGTAGACGTCGCCGTCGGATCCGAAGACGAGGAAGCGGTCGAACGAGCGCGCGAACCAGCGGTCGTGGGTCACGGCGAGCACTGTGCCCTCGAAGTGGGTGAGTGCATCCTCCAGAGCCTCGGCCGATTCCAGGTCGAGGTTGTCCGTCGGCTCGTCGAGCAACAGCAGCGTGGCGCCGGAGAGCTCGAGCAACAGCACCTGGAACCGCGCCTGTTGGCCACCGGAGAGCGAGTCGAACGTCTGCTGCGCCTGCCGCACGAGCCCGTAACGGTCAAGCGCAGAACTCGCCGCTTCGCGCGGCATCCCTGCTCGCAGTTCGTCGCCGCGGTGCAGCACCTCGAGCAGCGTGCGTCCGATGAACTCCGGATGCGCGTGCGTCTGGGCGAACAGCCCGGGCACCACCCTGGCACCGAGCGTCGCCCGACCGGTGTGCGCGACGGCTTCCACCTGCTCACCCGTCGAAGTCACGTGACCGAGCGAAGGATCGGGATCCGTGCCGCCCCTTGCGAGAAGGCGCAGGAAGTGCGACTTGCCCGACCCGTTCGAGCCGAGCACGCCGATCCGATCGCCGTACCAGATCTCCGCATCGAAGGGCCGCATCAGGCCGGTCAGCTCGAGTTGTTCTGCGACCACAGCACGCTTGCCGGTGCGCGCACCCCGCAGTCGCATGTCGAACTCCTGCGACGGCGGACGTTCCTCCGGCGGCCCCGCCTCCTCGAACTTCCGCAGCCGGGTCTGCGCCGCACGGTACCGCGAGGCGAACCCGTCGTTCGCCTCGGCCTTCACCTTGAGGTTCGCCACGAGGGTCCGCAGTTTCTCGTGCTGCTCGTCCCACCGCCGCCGCAGTTCGTCGAGGCGATCCATCCGGTCGGTTCTCGCCTGATGGTACGTCGTGAATCCACCGCCATGGACCCATGCGGAGGCACCCGCTCCCCCCGGTTCGAGCGTGACGATGCGGTCAGCTGCGCGGGCCAGCAGCTCGCGGTCGTGCGACACCAGCAGGACCGTCTTTGGCGTCTGCCGCAGCTGCTGCTCGAGCCAGCGTTTTGCGGGAACATCGAGGTAGTTGTCCGGCTCATCCAGAAGCAGCACATCGTCGGGACCGCGCAGCAGAGCCTCCAACGCGAGACGCTTCTGCTCGCCACCGGACAGCGTGACGAGCTCGCGGTAGCGCGCCCGCTCGAACGGCACCCCGAGCGCGGAGACCGTGCACTGGTCCCACACGGTCTCGTGCTCGTAGCCGCCGGCATCCGCGTACTCGGCGAGCGCCGTGGCGTAGCGCATCTGCGTATCGTGCTCATCGCGCTCGATAAGTGCGTTCTCGGCGGTCTCCAGCGCTTCCGCCGCGGCGCGGATGCGACGAGGCGCCACTCTGATCAGCAGCTCCTGCACCGTCTGGCCGGCCTCGCCGTGTCCGACGAACTGGTCCATGACTCCGAGCCCGCCGTCGATCGTGACGACACCGGCATCCGGCGACTGGTCGCCGCGGATGATGCGCAGCAGCGTCGTCTTTCCCGCGCCGTTCGGTCCGATGAGCGCGCTCGTCGAGCCCGCTCCGACACGGAACGTCACTTCGTCGAGCAGGGGTCTGCCGTCCGGCAGGGTCAGCGAGATGGCTGAGACATCGATGTAGCCCACGGGTGAAGCCGTCCTTCCGCCCGCATGGCGAGCCGACCAGGCTATCAGATCCGTGCGGCGGCGTTCAGACCAGCGCGCTCGAGGTAGGCACGGGGTTCGAGAAGAGGTCGAGCACCGGGCAGTGCTCGTCGACGACCTTGCGCAGGTTCGCGTACTCCGCCTCGCTGTTCGGGCCGGAGATGTCCACCTTCAGGCGCACGTCGTGGAAGCCGGCGCGGCCGGACTCGTCGATGCCGAAGAGCTTCTGAACGTTGAGATCGCCCTCGGCGGTGATCTCGATCTCATCGATCGTGAGGCCCAGAGCCTGCGCGTAGAGGCGGAACACGACGACCTGGCACGACACGAGCGCGCCGAGGGCGTACTCGACGGGGCTTGCAGCGGCGTCGTCGCCGGCGAGCGCGCCTGGCTCGTCGACCAGGAAGCGGTGCTTGCCTGCGCGCACCTCGGTGGCCACCGATCCGACGCCACGACCGACGACCTTGTAAGTGAGTTCGGCATTGTCCGCATCGCCCGCGATGCGTTCGTTCCATGTCGTTCCTGCGTCGGTGAGACGCTGCGCGCGCTCATCCGGGGTGACATCGGTGACGGGTGCGGCCTGGTCCTGGAGAAGAGTCATGCGGCGACGATAACGGCGCTCAGACACCGGAGTCGAAGGATGCCGTCATCTCGCGTCACATCGCGTCATGCGGCGTGATTCTCCGGCGCCACGGCATCCCCTCGGTGCGCAGCGACGCAGGCCTATGTCGCGGCACGCGCGGCGCGCTTCTCCTGCTGATAGACCCGGATCGCCTCGTAGCGTTCAGCTGAGCGAGCCTGGCGTTTGGATGCCTCCTGCTCGCGGTTCTTCGGCGGAGCGGAGGTGACGAGGTCGTCGAGGAGCCGACGCGTCGCCTTCTCGATCTCGGCGACGGCCCGGTCGAAGACCGCCTGGTTCGCGCGTGAGGGCGAATTCGTGCCGGAGATCTTGCGCACGAACTGCACCGCCGCGTCATGACATTCCTCGTCAGTCGCGGCGGGCTTCAGGTTGTTCAAGGGGACGATGTTGCGGCACATGCCAGCACGCTACGCCGCGCGGCCGACACGCGAAAGGCCTCACCTGCCACCGAGACCCCTGGTTCTCGCCGAGACCCCAGGTTGTTCGCGTCAACACCCAGGGGTCTCGGCGACAACGTGGGGTCTCAGCGAAGATCGGGGTCCCGGGGAAGATCGGGGTCTCGGCGAAGATCGGGGTCTCGGGGAGGGAGAAGGGACTACTTCTTGTAGTTGGGTGCCTCTACGACGATCTGCACGTCGTGCGGGTGCGACTCCTTGAGCCCTGCCGAGGTGATGCGCACGAACTTGCCTCGTGTCTTGAGCTCTTCGATCGTGCGGGCGCCGACGTAGAACATCGACTGACGCAGGCCTCCGACGAGCTGATAGGCCACGGCAGACACGGGTCCGCGGTAGGGCACCTGTCCTTCGATGCCCTCGGGGATGAGCTTGTCATCGCTGGGGACGTCGGCCTGGAAGTAGCGGTCCTTCGAGTACGAGGTCTGCTTACCGCGGGTCTGCATCGCGCCGAGCGAGCCCATGCCGCGGTACTGCTTGAACTGCTTGCCCGACTGGAAGACGATCTCGCCCGGCGACTCGTCCGTTCCGGCGAGCAGCGAGCCCAGCATGACAGCATCCGCACCGGCGACGAGCGCCTTCGCGATGTCGCCCGAGTACTGCAGACCACCATCTGCGATCACCGGCACGCCGGCGGGGCGGGCGGCGAGCGATGCCTCGTACACGGCTGTCACCTGCGGCACACCGACACCTGCGACGACGCGAGTGGTGCAGATCGATCCCGGACCGACCCCGACCTTCACGGCATCCACGCCGGCGTCGACGAGCGCCTGCGCGCCCTCACGGGTGGCGACGTTCCCGCCGATGATGTCGATGTGCTCGAACGACGCGTCGGACTTGAGACGCTTCACGAGATCGATGACGCCCTGCGACTGGCCGTTGGCGGTGTCGACCACGAGCACGTCAACGCCCGCGTCGCGCAGCGCCTCAGCCCGCTCCCATGCATCGCCGAAGAAACCGATCGCAGCGCCGACCCGCAGACGGCCCTGGTCGTCCTTGGTGGCGAGCGGGTACTTCTCGCTCTTGTCGAAGTCCTTGATCGTGATGAGGCCGGCGAGCTTGCCGTCGTCGTCGATCAGCGGCAGCTTCTCGACGCGGTGCTTCGCGAACAGTGAGATGACCTCACCGGCGGCGACACCCACCTTGGCCGTGACCAGGTCGGAAGAGGTCATGACGTCCTTGACGAACGTGGTCTGGCGCTCGAAGCCGGAGACGAAGCGCATGTCGCGGTTCGTGATGATCCCGACGAGGTGCCCGTCCGGGTCAACGACCGGCAAACCGGAGATGCGGTACTTGGCGCACATCTGGTCGACTTCTTCGACTGTGGCGTCCGGGGTCGTCGTGATCGGATCAGTGATCATGCCGGACTCGCTGCGCTTGACGCGGTCGACGTGCGCGGCCTGGTCGGCGATCGAGAGATTGCGGTGCAGGATGCCGATGCCACCCTCGCGCGCCATCGCGATGGCCATGCGGGATTCTGTGACGGTGTCCATCGCACTGGAGAGCAGCGGCGTCGCGACCGAGATGCGTCGGGAGATGCGCGAAGAGGTGTCGGCCTCGCTCGGGATCACGTCGGTATGACCGGGAAGGAGCAGCACATCGTCATACGTGAGTCCTACGAAACCGAACGGATCGTGCTGTTCCATGGATGAGCCTCCTGCGCGCGCGTGTATGACCTTGGATGTGCCGTCTGTACAGATTCTAAACGCCGTCGGCTGAAGAACATTCCCGAATGATCGTGGCGAGCATCCACTCGTGAGGGGTCGGTGAAGTTACACCTGTGTCACCAATCCACCTCCCAGCTAGTGAATCGGCCAATCCCGCACTACGCTCAATCCCAGCCCGCAGCCGACCCGAAGCCGCGGCGAGCACTCACAGTGGAGGTTGCGTGGGACCCACGTCTACAGCCGTCCGTCGCGTCCGACCTTGGCTGGTCGCACTCCTCGGCGTGCTGATCGCTCTATCAGCTCTGGTGCTCCAGCCACCCGCATCCGCTCACGCAGACGAGACGGACGACGGCCAGGAGATCACCGATTTCTACTTCGCCGGGGTGATCACGTTCGATGACGAACCGATCCCCGACGTCACCGTGCAGATCGACGGCAACGGCTTCCAAGCCGAGACCGAGACGGATGCCGAAGGCAAATGGCGACTCTACGTTCCGGAGAAGGAGGCCTACACCCTCACGGTCGACGAGGACACCCTCCCCGACGGCGTGATCGTCGAAGGCGAGTCCGCTTCTCAGGAGGTGGAGTTCGCACTCACGAACACGAAGATCGTGAATCTCTTCCTCGGTGAAGGCGTCCGTGAGACGACGTCGTTCATCGATCAGCTGCTCTCGCGCATAGTCGGCGGCTTGAACTTCGGTCTGCTGCTGGGACTCGCATCGATGGGCGCGGCGCTCATCTACGGAACGACGCGCCTGTCGAACTTCGCGCACGGCGAGATGGTCACCTGGGGTGCGGTCGTCGCACTGCTGTTCACCACGTTCTGGAATCTGCCGCTGTGGCTCGGCATCATCGCCGCCGTGATCGGCGGTGGTCTGCTGGGTCTGGCTCTGGATGCCGGACTCTGGCGCCCGCTGCGACGACGAGGCCTCGGCATCGTGCAGCTGATGATCGTCAGCATCGGACTCTCGTTGGCGCTGCGCTACGTGCTGCAGTACATGATCGGCGGCAGCACCTTCCAGCTGCAGGGCGCGAGCCCGACGCCGATCAAGTTCGGTCCGATCTCACTGTCGTACATCGACCTGATCGGCATGGGGACAAGCCTCGTCGTCATCCTCGCGGTGGCTTTCTTCCTCACCCGCACACGGGTCGGCAAGGCCACCAGAGCCATCTCCGACAATCCGCAGCTGGCCGCGGCATCCGGAATCGACGTCGACAAGGTCGTGCGGATCGTATGGGTGCTCGCAGGAGTGCTCGCGGCGATCTCCGGTGTCCTCTGGGCGTACTTCCGCCCCGGTGTGAAGTGGGACATGGGCATGCAGATGCTGCTGCTCATCTTCTGCGCGATCACGCTCGGCGGTCTCGGCTCGGCGATCGGCGCCCTCATAGGCTCGATCATCGTCGGGCTCGCCGTCGAGGTCTCGACGCTGCTGGGTGTGCCGTCTGATCTCAAGTACGCCACCGCACTGGTCGCGCTGATCGTGATCCTTCTCGTGAGGCCGCAGGGCCTGCTCGGGCGCAGGGAAAGGCTGGGCTGACGCATGGACTTCGGAAACATCTTCGGCAACACCGCCTCGTACCTGCTCAGTCCCACGACGATCGCGTACGCGCTCGCAGCCACCGGGCTGGCCGTGCACTTCGGCTACGGCGGGCTGCTCAACTTCGGCATGGCCGCGTTCATGGCCGTCGGCGGCTACGGGTACGCGATCTCGATCCTCAGCTTCGGATTCCCGTGGTGGGCAGGTGTGTTCGTCGGCGTTCTCGCCGGTGCGCTGTTCGCCCTGGTGCTCGGCATCCCGACGCTGCGTCTGCGCGCGGATTACCTCGCCATCGCGACGATCGCGACCGCCGAGGTGGTCAGACTGCTCTTCCTCACAGAGCTGTTCCGCGAATGGACGAACTCGGCCGGCGGGCTCTCCGGGTATCACCAGAGCTTCCGCGACATGAATCCGTTCCCACCGGGCACCTACGGCTTCGGCCCCTGGACGTACAACGAGAACGACCTGTGGGTGCGCGTGTTCGGCCTGCTGGTGCTCGCGCTGTCGGTACTGCTCGTGTGGGCGCTGATGCGCAGCCCATGGGGCCGCGTGCTCAAGGGCATCCGCGAAGACGAGGACGCCGTGCGCTCGCTCGGCAAGAACGTCTTCGCTTACAAGATGCAGGCGCTCGTCGTCGGTGGCGTCATCGGCGCCCTCGGCGGGATCGTCTTCGTCCTGCCGTCCGCCGTGATCCCCGGCAGCTACTCGACGTCGCTGACGTTCTTCCTGTGGACGATCCTGCTGCTGGGCGGAGCGGCGACCGTCTTCGGCCCGACGCTGGGAGCGGTGCTGTTCTGGGTCGTGTTCGCCTTCCTCGGCGGCCTGCTGCCTGAGATGGCTCGGGTCGGCTGGTTGCCGATGACCACGAACCAGGCCGACGTAGTGCGCTACATCGTGATCGGCGTCGTGCTGATGCTGATCGTGATCTACCGGCCACAGGGCATCCTCGGAAACAAGAGGGAGATGACCTTTGTCAAATAACAATGTCCCTGACGCTTCGACGGGCTCAGCGGCCGACGCGCCCGCGCCGGCGACCGGCAATGTCACTCGACCCAAGACCACGGGTCTTGCGAAGGGTCCGGCAGAGCCGGGCGTCGCCAAGGTCGACCCGATCCTCGTCGCAGACGGTGTCAAGCGTCACTTCGGCGGCCTGACCGCGGTCGACGTCGACCATCTCGAGATCCCTCGCGGCGCCATCACTGCGCTCATCGGACCCAACGGTGCCGGCAAGACGACCCTGTTCAACCTGCTGTGCGGCTTCGACAAGCCGAACGCGGGCACCTGGTCGTTCGACGGCACGAATCTGTCGGGCGTGCCGTCGTTCAAGGTCGCTCGCATGGGCCAGGTGCGCACGTTCCAGCTCACGAAGTCGCTGTCGCTTCTGACCGTGCTCGAGAACATGAAGCTCGGCGCGCCTGGCCAGCGCGGCGAAGGGTTCTGGGCGGGGCTCTTCCCCTTCCTGTGGCGAGAGCAGGAGGCGGAGATAGAAGAACGGGCACGTGATCTGCTCACCCGCTTCAAGCTCGACGCGAAAGAGAAGGACTTCGCCGCCTCGCTCTCCGGCGGACAGCGCAAGCTGCTCGAGATGGCACGAGCCCTGATGAGCGATCCGTCGCTGGTCATGCTCGATGAGCCGATGGCAGGCGTCAACCCTGCGCTGACGCAGTCGCTGCTCGAACACATCCTCGATCTGAAGGACCTCGGCATGACCGTGCTCTTCGTCGAGCACGACATGCACATGGTGCGGCACATCGCCGACTGGGTGGTCGTGATGGCCGAGGGCCGCGTCGTCGCGGAGGGTCCGCCGAGCAGCGTCATGGATGACCCGGCCGTCATCGACGCGTATCTGGGCGCGCATCAGGATGTCGATCTGGGCGCCGTGACCGGGCGTCTGCCCGTCATCTCGGATGCTGCGGCTGCCGAGCTGCGCGAGCAGATCGAAGCTGAGGCCGAAGCCGAGATCAAGAGCCCCGAGGAGGGGAAGGCATGAGTGAAGGATCTGTCGACGCGCGTGACGTCGTCGTCGAGATGACGGATGTGCACGCCGGATATCTGCCAGGGGTGAACATCCTCAACGGAGCGAATCTCGTCGCGCGAAAGGGCGAACTGATCGGGATCATCGGCCCGAACGGTGCAGGCAAGTCCACGCTGCTGAAGGCGATCTTCGGCATGGTGCAGGTGCGGGACGGCGAGATCACCGTCAACGGCGAAAGCATCGTCGGGCTGAAGGCCGACCGTCTCGTCCGGCGCGGCGTGGCGTTCGTGCCGCAGACGAACAACGTCTTCCCCTCGCTGACGATCGAGGAGAACCTGCAGATGGGGCTGTACCAGAACCCCAAGATCTACAAGGAGCGTCTGGAGTTCGTCAGCAGCATCTTCGCCGAGCTGGGCACGCGTCTGAAGCAGCGCGCAGGCTCCCTCTCCGGCGGTGAGCGCCAGATGGTCGCGATGTCACGCGCGCTGATGATGGACCCGTCGGTGCTGTTGCTCGATGAGCCCTCCGCGGGCCTCTCCCCCGTGCGACAGGATGATGCGTTCATCCGCGTCTCCGACATCAACAAGGCCGGTGTCACGACGATCATGGTCGAGCAGAACGCGCGGCGCTGCCTGCAGATCTGCGACCGCGGCTACGTGCTCGATCAGGGCCGCGACGCCCATGAGGGCACCGGCCGCGATCTGCTGAACGATCCGAAGGTGATCGGGCTGTACCTCGGCACGCTCGGAGACGCCGCGTAGGTCGACGCCGCGCTGCGCCGACGCCGTAGGCTCATCCCCATGACGAGCATCCTCTATCTGGGCGGCACCGGGACCATCAGCGCGGCGTGCGTACGCCGTTCGATCGAACGCGGACACGACGTGACCGTCGTCAACCGCGGCGGGGCACGGCGTGCGCTGCCGGATGGCGTGACCGAGATCACCGCCGACGTCCGCGACGCTGCGGCACTGAAGTCGGCCCTCGGCGGCCGCGAGTTCGACGCGGTCGCCGACTTCCTCTCGTTCACCCCTGAGCACGTCTCGACGGGTCTCGAGGTGTTCGAAGGTCGTACGGGCCAGTACATCTTCATCAGTTCGGCATCCGCCTATCAGAAGCCTCCGGCGCAGCTGCCGATCACTGAGCAGACGCCGTTGGAGAACCCGTTCTGGCAGTACTCGCGAGACAAGATCGCGTGCGAGGAGCTGCTGTTCGGAGCCCACCGCGAGCGGGGCCTGCCCGTCACAGTGGTCCGTCCGTCGCACACATACGACGAGCAGTCGATTCCGACGATCGGAGGCTGGACCGACATCGCCCGCATGCGCGCGGGCAAGCCGGTCATCGTGCACGGCGACGGAACGAGCCTGTGGACCATCACGCACTCTGACGACTTCGCCGTCGCCTTCACCGGACTGGTCGCGCGCTCAGAGTCGATAGGTGAGGCGTACACGATCACGGGCTCGCACGCGCCCTCCTGGAATCAGATCTACGGATGGCTCGCTGACGCGGCAGGGGTCTCGTCGCCGGAGCTCGTGCATGTCGCATCCGACACCATCGCTGCGCTGGCGCCCGAGGTCGGTCCGACGCTGCTCGGCGACAAGGCGCACTCGATCGTCTTCGACAACACGAAGGTGCAGGCCCTGGTGCCGGAGTTCGCGACGACGATCACGTTCGACGAGGGCGCGCGCCGCATCCTCGCCCACTTCGACGGCCATCCGGAGAGTCAGGTCGTCGATTCCGACCGCGACGCCCAGTTCGACCGCCTCGCCGCGCACGCCGCGGCTGGCGCGGCTTAGCCGCTGGCGCGGTTTAGCCGCCGGCGACCACGAGGTGTCACTGTTGGTCGCCTCAACACGCCGCACGCGACACCCAGCGACACCTCCCAAGCACGGGCACCGGCCCGACGACGACGAGGTGTCACTGTTGGTCGCCTCAACACGCCCCACACGACACCCAGCGACACCTCCCGAGCACGGCCACCGGCCCCAGAGCCACGAGGTGTCACTGTTGGTCGCCTCAACACGCCCCACACGACACCCAGCGACACCTCCCGAGCACGAGGCGGCGAGCGGGACACACGCCGCACGGCCCCGCACACGAAAAAGGGCTCCGGATGGCAGCATCCGGAGCCCCTCACTCGTGAGTGTTACTTGATGCGAGTCTGCACGTTCTCCGCGTCGAACTCGTAGACGCCGATCGCAGCGCCGGCCGGGTCGTTGTCATCGTCGAACGTGACCTCGCCGGAGTAGCCGTCGTAATCAGCGGTGCCTCCACCGTTGATGATCTCGGCGCAGTCAGCGAAGCTGGTGCACTTCTCACCCTCGCCGGAACCACCCGAGACCTCCTGCATGGAGCCGGCGATGTCCTCGCCCTCGACCGACACGGCCTGCAGCGCCGCAAGGGCGATGAGGATCGTGGCGTCGTATGCCTCGGCAGAGTAGGTCAGAGCGTCGATCGGGTCGTTGCCCTCAGCGGTCCAGACCTCGTTCAACTGGTCGATGAAGTCGTCCGGCAGCTCCGCGCCTGCACGCGTGCCCTTGGAACCCTCAAGGCTCACCGACAGGTCAGGCCAGTCCTTCAGGTTTCCGTCGACGAGGTACAGTGCGCCGGTGTCGACGCCCGCGTTGCCGAGCAGCGGGGCGATCGTGGCGAACTGGTCGTACGACACGATTGCGACAGCATCCGGGTTCGAGGCGGCGATCGTCTGCACCTGTGCGTTGAACTGTCCGTCACCCTGGTTGTACGAAGCCTCCGCGACGACCTCGCCGCCGGTGCCCTCGAACGTGGACTTGATGGCCTCGAACAGACCAGTGCCGTACGGGTCGTTCTGGTAGATGATGCCGAGCGTCTTGTGCCCGTCCTCGGCGACCTGGTTGCCGAGCACCTCGCCCTGCAGGTTGTCGCTCGGGGCCGTGCGGAAGTACAGCGGGTTGATGCCCGTGAAGTCCGCCGACGTGTTCGACGGCGAGACGGTGAGGATGCCGGATCCTGCGTTGCCGTCGAGGATCAGCTTCGTCACGCTCGAGGATGCCGCTCCCACCATGGCGGTGATGCCGGCGCTCTGCAGGTTGGTGATCGAGGTCTCGTACGCCTTGTTGTCGAGGTCGCCCTCGTCGGCGGCGGTGAGCTCGACCTGGATGCCGGCGTCGGCCTCGTTGATCTCGGACACGGCGAGCTGCACACCGGCCTCCATCGGGGCACCGAGGAAGGAAAGCGAGCCAGTGGAGGGAAGCAGCGAGCCCAGCTGAAGCGTCAGGTCGACGTCGGCCGGACGGTCGCTGCCGGCCTCTTCAGACGATTCGGGGGCGGGCGTGCTGCAGCCCGTGATCACAAGCGCCGATGCACCCACCAGCGCGATGCCGGCAAGCCACTTCGTACGCGTCTGCGTGCGGTTCATAATGCTCCTTTGCGACGACGGACATGGCAATACATGCCCGGATGATCCCACCTTATGGCGAGCACGGATTTGCTGGGTATCGGTGCGCTAACGATCTTGTTTCGCGCCGGCTACAGCCCGGATGTGCTCGCTCACGCCACAGGAGCGATGCGGGCCCGCCGCCCACGCCGCCCAGCGCGCAGAAGGTCGAAGACGAACACCCCGACCGCGATCCACACGATGATGAACCCGATCCATCGCTCTGTCGGCATCGGCTCGTGCAGCAGCAGCACGCCGGTCAGGAACTGCATGATCGGAGTGATGAACTGGAGCATCCCGATGACCGTGAGATCGATGCGGCGAGCGCCGGAGGCGAACAGCAGCAGCGGCACTGCTGTCGCGACACCGGCGAACAGCATCAGCGCAGTGTGCCACGTGCTCACCGTGCCGAACGTGATGCCCGTGGTCTGCGCGACGATGATGAGCTGTACGATCGCGATCGGCATGAGCCAGAAGGATTCGAGGGTGAGCCCGCTCACGGCATCCACCGCCGGCCCTATCTTCTTCTTGATCAGACCGTAAGTGCCGAAGGATGCTGTCAGCGACAGCGCGATCCACGGGAACGAACCGTGCGCCACGACGATCACGACGACGGCGATGACGGCGATGCCGATCGCCACCCACTGCAGCCGTCGGATGCGCTCTCTCAGCACGAAGACACCGAGCAGCACTGTCGTGATCGGATTGATGAAGTAGCCCAGGGCCGTCTCCACCACGTGACCGCTGAGCGTTCCGATCAGGAACACCTGCCAGTTGATGTAGATCAGCACCCCGGCGAGCGCTGTCCACCCCAGCAGTCGCGGCTGACGGATGATCGCCATGATCCGACGCCACCCGCGCGCGATGGTCAGCAGCAGCAGGCAGAACACGAGCGAGAAGATGACCCGCGCCGCCACGACCTCCCACGGCCCGGTCGGCACGAGCAGCAGGAAGTACAGCGGCAGGAGTCCCCAGAGCAGGTAAGCGCCGCCCGCGTACGCGATGCCGAACCCCTGCTCGGTGCGGTCAGAGGGAGCGGGGGTCACAGACTCACACTAGTGTCCGCGGCAGACACCCCTACCGGCCGCGCGACAATCGCCCTATAGTGAGCGTGTTCGACACCGCTGGGGAGCGAGTGCCGGAAGGCAATTATGAGCGAGTCCGAAGTCGTACTCGCGCTGGATCTGGGGACGAGCCGCATCCTGGCGGCAACAGCCGGTCTCGCGCCGAGCGAAGAGATTGCGGCCGACTCTTTCGTGCTGGGGCACCGGAGCGGCAGCGCAGCCGCGCTCGTTTTCGTGACCGATGACGGCGACCTTCTGTTCGGCGATGACGCCGAGCAGCGCGGGTTCGCACTTCCCGGGAGTCTCATCCGATCGTTCCTCCCTCGCATCGGCGACGACGTGCCCTTGGTGGCCGCCGGTCGCGCATCGACGGCGGCGGAGCTGACGGCTCGACTGGTCGTGTGGGCCAGAGGCATCGCCACGCAGCGTCACGGTGCCGCGCCCGCGATCGCCATCGGACATCCGTCCGGTTGGACGGAGCACCGGATCGCGGCCCTGCGCGATGCGCTGGGCGACGCCGGTATCGAGCACGTCACGCTGATGCCGTCGGCGGAGGCCGCCGCGCACCACCATGACGCGATGCTCGCACTCTGCGATGCCGATCCTCTGCGGCCCGGCGGCGCGTTTGCCGTGTACGACCTCGGCGGCACGTCCTTCGAGGCCACGATCCTCCGCAAGGACGCCGGCGACGTGTTCCACATCCTCGGCGAGCCGGTCGCCATCGCTGATGTCGGTGGTGCCGCCTTCGACGATGCCGTGCTCGACCACGCGATGCGACTGTCCGGTGCGGGCACCGCTGGCATGGCGGATGCCATCACTGCCCGCGTCGCTGTCGCACGATTGCGGCGTGCGAGCGTGGCGGCCAAGGAGGCGCTCTCCTTCGACGCGGACGCCACGATCCCGCAGACGCTCACCGACCCCGGATCCACGGTGCGCATCACCCGCTCCGAGTTCGAGGCGATGATCGATCCTGCGCTGGAGCGCACTCTCGACGGGCTCGAACGCGCGCTCGACTCAGCGCGGCTCGTGCCGGAGGATCTGGAGTTCATCCTCCTCATCGGTGGCTCGGCGAACATCCCGCTGGTCGCCCAGAGGCTCTCCGAACGGTTCGACCTCCCGCTCGTCACCGCACCGGCTGCCGCTGCCGCGCTCGGCGCCGCCCGGCTCGGCCTTCTCCGCGATCGTGCGCGTCACGGACTCGCTGCCGAGGGCGAGCCGCTCGCTGCCGAGACCGCCGACGCGGAGATCGATGCCGCCACCGCACCGTCGTCGCGGTCGCATCGCAGACGGCCGTTCCGCGGGATGCTCGCCGGTACATCGGTTCGCTCGGCGACACCGGTGGCGGTGACCGTGGCCGCCGTCGTGGTGGCCGCAGGCGTAGTCACCACGACGGCCGGGGCGGCGATCCTCCGGGACGCCGCAGACGATGCCGCGGCGTCGCGCATCGCGGCACAAACCGCGGTCGACACCTTCGCCGCCGACCCTTTCGCGCTTCTGCTCGACGGCTCTGCGGCGCCGCAGCCCGTCGAGCCCGCTGCGCCCGCGACGCCCGATGCCGATCCCGACGTCGACTCAGATCCCGGCGACGACTCGCCAGGACCGCGCGAAGTCGTCCGCGACCCGCTTTCCGAACCGCGAACGCCGAGGGCGTCCGCACCGGAGAGCGGTTCGCGGCAGGGGCCTCAGATGGACAGCTCTTCGCCTGCCGCGCCGTCGGCATCCACGACCACGCCTTCTCGAACCCCGGGAACGAGCCCGTCGACGCAGCCGAAACCACAGCCGACAACTCAACCTGAACCCGACCCCAACCCGTCTGACCCGACACCGTCCGATCCGACACCGTCCGATCCAACACCGTCCGACCCGACACCGTCCGATCCTGCGCCTTCGGACCAGACCCCCTCCGATCCCGCACCGACCACGCCGCACGACCCTGCACCACCGACCGAGGAACCGCCGGCGCCCACCCCGTCGGATGTTCCGATCGCAGAGAGCTGACGAGTTGACGATCATGGCTGTCCTTCCGATGCGTCCGCGTCCGGCAGCAGAGTCTGCTGCCTCGTTCATCTGGGAGCGACAGCTCCGTCCAGCGCTCGATGCGATCACCCATCAGCCGGACGCGCCGACGCGCGCGCTGCTGGTCGGAAACGCCGGCTCAGGAAAATCCGCGTCGCTGCGACGGTTGCACCGCGTGCTGCTCGAGGAGGGCCGAGACGTCCGTCTGCTGCGCGCCGGCATGCGAGCGACCTCCGTCATCCCCGCGCAGGTGCCGCTGGACGCGGTGCTCATCGTGGATGACGCCCAGCTGCTCGACAGTGAGCAGCTCGAAGCTGTCATCGACCGTGCCACGGACCCGCATGCTGCGCTGATCGTCGCCCAGCGGCCGTGGCCGGCATCGGAACGGACGCGCTCGATCGCACGGATGCTGGAACGGTCCTTCCCGGCGATCGTGCTGGGCCACGTCGCACGCTCAGATGTGCTGCAGCACCTCGAGGAATCGGGGCGGCCCATCCGCGACACCTGCCTGGTGCACATCCTCGAAGCCACCGGGGGCGTCACGTGGCTGGTCACTGAGGCTCTGGCGCTGCACGACGACCGCGACTGCGCCGACGACGACTCCCACGACGCATTGCACGGTGCGCTCGACGAGCAGGTCGCGCACCGGCTCGAGACGGTCGATCCGGAACTGCGCCATGCCATCGAGCAGCTGTGCGCGGCATCCGCCACGGGGCACGCGGCCGGACTTCCCGACGATGCGGTCCAGCGTGCTCACGCCGAAGGACTGCTGCTGCGCACCGGGGCGCCCGTTCCGCTGGTGCGGTCGGCCGTGCGCACCGCCATGTCGACGCCGCCGGACGCTGAGCAGGTGGGGGTTGTCCGGCGCGCGCAGGCCGCGTGGGCGGGCGGCGATCCGGACACCGCGATGGCGATCGTGGACAACGCGGCGGCGGGCGACACTCAGGACCGAGCGCAGCTCGCCGACATCTCGGCGGGCGTATGGGCGGCGCGAGGCATGATGGGCCAGTCGAATGCCGTCTACCGCGCCCTTCCTCCGGCGGGCGCGATCTCCGCCACTCTGGCGATGATCGCGGCGATCGGCGCCGGATCGGCGTTCCCCGCCTACGCAGCGACGGCTGCGACAGCGATGGCCCAGCCCTCCGTCATTCCCTCCACTCTGAGCGTAGCGATGGATCTGCTGCGCCGCGGACTCGCTGCCTCGGTCGACGGCGACTGCTCGGAGGCTGTCCTCGCCGATCTCGTCCGGTCCGCCGAGATGTACACCGGCTCCCGTGCGACCGGTGCCGTCCCCGAGCTGCCCGCCGTCATCGCGACGGTCTGCGCCCTGAACCTGGGCGCGCTGATGACAGCGCACACCGTCGTCGACGACGCGATCCGCGACGGTCACGGGGGCGCGTGGGCACTCCCCCGGTTGCTGCTGTGGCGCGCCTGGGTGTCGGTGCAGCGTGCGCATCCGGCCGAGGCGTTCGAGGACCTCGCGCGAGCGCAGGAGATCACCCCGGCGATGTCTGCGCGCGACACGCTGCTCGCACGCGCGGTCCGCGTCGCGATCGCACGACGTTACGAAGACGCCGCCGGCATCGAAGAGGCATGGCGGCACGCCCGCGGCACGCTGCTGCGCATGGACATCGACCTCTTCCTGCTGCACCCGCTGTCCGAGCTCATCAGCTCCGCCACCCGCGCTGGCGACGCCGAGCGGATAGACCCGCACATCGCGCGCGCACTGGAGATCATCGCCCGCCTGGGCGACCCTCCGCTGTGGATCGCACATCTGCGCTGGGCCGGCATCCAGCAGGGCATCCTGCTGGGAAGCCCCGCGCACGTCGCACCGCACGCGAAAGCGCTCGTCGCAGCATCCGCCGGCAACCGTGTCGCCGCCGTCATGGCGAGGGCAGGCCGGGTCTGGACCTCGGTTCTCGGCGGAACGGTCGATCCGACCGCCGTCGAGACCGCAGCCGACGGGCTCGCCTCGGTCGGGTTGAAATGGGACGGTGCGCGTCTCGCCGGTCACGGAGCGGGCCGCACGGAGGATCGCAAAGTCGCAGCCCGACTGCTGGCGTGTGCAAGGGATCTGCACCCCACCGACATCGCACGCCGAACCGGCGACGCCGACGCTGCCGGCGACGGGGAGCGCACGGCCCCCGAGGAGATCCTGAGCGATCGCGAGATCGAAGTCGCCCGACTCGTGCTGCAGGGCAAGACCTACGCCGAGATCGGTGAGACCATCTTCATCTCGCCGCGCACCGCCGAACACCACATCGCACACATCCGCACCCGACTCGGAGCCACGTCGCGCTCGGAGGTCATCGCACGCCTGCGACAGCTGATCGGCGACGAATCCCCGTCCCTACCCCTACGGGCATCGGAGTGATCCCCGATGCCCGTACGCGCTGACGTGGATACGCTCCGAGACAGGATCTGGGATCTACGGCCTTCCGCCGGACCGGTTGGCCGACGAGGTGTGCTGAGCTTCGAGGTACGTCCAAAAGGGGGACTTGTTCATGACTACACCGGTCGAGACGATCGCCGACGCGCTGATCGCTTTCATCCTGAGCCTGCTCCGTGATCCGGATGCAGTCGCCGACTTCGCCGCCGACCCGGATGCCACGCTGGCGGGCAACAACCTGCGCAGCGCGTGCATGGCCGATGTCGCCGCGGTCAGACCGGTCATCGTCGACCGCCCTGACGTCGTGGCCCGCACGCAGCCGGATCCGACTCCACCGCCTCCGTCGGACGCCCCCACCGAGGTGACCAACGAGATCCTCCGTATGGTGCAGCAGTTCACCACCACGATCGACGCGCGATCGACCATGGTCGACAACTCGGTGAACCAGAACATCTGGGCTGGAGGCGACGTGACACAGATCTTCGACCAGGAGGCCATCATCGCTTCCGGTGACGGGTCGGTCGCGGCCGGCGATGATGGGTCCCTCGACAACTCCGACCTGGATGTCACCGTCGGAGACGTGACGATCGGCAACGACACGTACGACGGCAGCTTCAACGGTGCCGACGTCGAGGCTACGCCGGACACGGCAGCACCCGCCGCCGCAGCACCGGCATCCACCGCCCCGGCACCCGCCGCCCCGGTCGCTGTCGCCGAACCCGCCGACGTGCTCGACTCCGACATGGCGGCGACCGACGATTCGTACGATACGGATGCGGCGAGCGCCGCCGTCGCCGACCAGCCGGTCGTGGATGAGCCCGTCGAGGAGGATTGACATCAGCGCCGTGACAGAGCACGACCCCGAGCACACCCGTGCCGCGCCGCACCGGCCGCCGACATCCAGCGACAACGGCGCACCGGTACTGGTGAAGCTCACGCCGCCCTTCGAGGTCCGACTCAGCCAGTTCTTCTGGATCATCAGCTTCGCGGTCGGCGCCTTCGCCGCTGTCTACCTGTTCGTTCTACGGGAGGAACTGCTGCCACTCATCGAGGAGGTCGCGCGCACTGTCACTGATGACCGCAGCGACGCCACCTATGCCTCGGCCGCCGACATCCTGTTCTGGATCGTGTTCGGCTCCCTCGTCGGCATCCTGCTCACCCAGATCACCCTGCTCGTGTCCTTCACGAGCCGGCGACCGAACGTGCGCTGGTGGCAGCTCGGCACGCTCGCGCTGCTTGCCGTGGTGGTGACGCTGTCACCCGAGTGGGTCGCCCTCGGCGCCCACGGGGCGCAATTCCAGGCGGCGATCGCGGCGCAGGCGGGGCTCGTCGTGCTGGCGCTGCTGTGCAGCATCCTGCCGCGCGCCATCCGCTGGTCCGCTCGCCGTGTCGACGTCCGCCGCGGTCTGCCCCAGGGTTCCGGCAGCGCCGACCTCTGAGGCGATCTGCTCGAGACTGCGGATGACAACTCGGCACACGTCGAGCGTGGCGCGACCGGTCAGCGGCGATTCGCTCAGCCGACGCCAGTATCCGATCCGTTCGGCTGCAGCGGTGCCGAGCGCATCGGCATCGGCGTGCGGCGGCAGACCCAGTCGTGCCTGAGCGGCTGCGCCCTCTGCGCCGACTATCCGTTCCGCCTCCACGGCGTCGTCGCCTCCCAGCGGCAGCCCTTTCGATCGCGCGTCCGCGAGCAGGGCGAGCTCGCGCAGCGTGTGCGCGGCGAGCATGAACCGCTCGATCCCGGCACGGATCGCCTCCGTCCCCGCGCGCGGATGCTCACGGGCGAGTCGTTCGAGCTGGAGGACGACCCCTCGTGCCTTCAGCGTCGCGGCCCGAGGCTGGAATTCCGTGGCGATGAACTCCTGGATCTCCAGCAGTCCGCTCTGCTGCACGAGCTCCTCAGAGAGATCCGACGAGCTGGCTGCGCCGGCGCGGATGATGGCCGTCGCCATCCGGACGCCGAAGATCCCGAAGCGGGCCATCAGGTCGCGGCGCACGGTGACGCTGAGGCCGGTGGCGTCCGTCTCGCGCAGGAACCGATCGGCTGAGACGAGCAGCCGCTCGCGGACGTCGCGGTCGAGGCCTGCGAGTTCGCGGAATGCGATGTACTCGCTCTCGCGCAGAGTCCGCGCTCCCTCGGCGAGGAGCCCGGCGATCGGAATGACACCGAGGGTGAGCGAAGACAGCTCAGGGTCGCGCTGATAGCGGTATGCGACGCGGCGGGCCGACAGCAGCGAGTCGATGCGGCCGGAGCCCACCTCATCCGACCTCGAGAGCACGCCCACCGCGCACACCGTCTGCGCGGCCCGGGCGGCGTTGTCGTGAAATGCCTCGAGGAACTTCACGTCTGAGCCGTGCAGATGGCGCAGTAGATATACGACAGCATCCGCGGCGGACGGCGCATCTTCGGGCGTGAGGAATCGCACCGCCCGCATCGAGGTGTCCTCGGAGAGTGAGGCGATGCCGGGCGTGTCGATCAGGATCACCGACTTCAGCGCCTGCAGCGGCCAGCCGACGTCGATCCACTCGATCTCCTCGGCCGGCAGCCCGCCGAGATCGATCACGAGCAGGCCGTGCTCGCGTCGGATCGGCATTCGCCGCGGTTCACCAGTGCGCGGGTGCAGGGTGATCGTGGGGGTCGGCGAGAAGCGGTACCAGGTCACGACCCTGGTGCACTCGCCGGTGTCGGTCGGCGCGATCCGCTCGCCGAGCATCGCGTTCAGCAAAGTGGACTTCCCCGCCTTCACCATCCCCGCCAGAGCCAGCCGCAACGGTTCGTGCAGCCGCGTGTCCAGCTGGCCGATGATCTCCAGAAGTGCCGGATCATCGGCGTAGAGCTCACGTGCGGTGCGCAGGACATCCTCGGCGATGTCGGTGATGGATGCCGTCATGCCCGAGCACCTCCCCGGTCGAGCCGCGACAGCTCGCCGGCCGGCGAGCGTTCGAGCGCCGGGACGTTCTGGGCCGGGAGCGGCTCGAGTGCGGGGATCGCGCTGCGCAACTCGTCGAGCTTCGCGATCCGGCCCTGCAGCGCCTTGACCCTGGTGTCTCGATTCGCGGTGAAGGCGGTTGCAGCCTGCTTCGCGGTCGTGAGCGCCTCTGAGAGTGAGCGGTGCAGCTCTTCGGCCATCGAACCGAAGTGGTCCCGGGCGGTCCGTTGCACGAGGCGAAGCCGGTCCTTGAGCTGCTTGCCGACCTGGAATGTCACCTCATCGATGTGACGGCGCACGATGAGCTTCGCCTCCTGCTGGCGGCGCGACAGCCGGGCGCTCATGTCCTCGCGGAATGCGCGTCGCCCAACGAGCACGCCTGCGAGCAGCGAGAGCGGGTTGATGAGAGACAGTCCGATCAGGCCCGTGGCGAGCCCCACCATGAGCACGCCGCCGTAGGATCCGCGGATGCCGATGTAGATCTTCTCCCCCGCACTGAGCTGACCGGAATCGAGCCCGGCGATCTCCTCCACGGGGTCGAGCACGCCCTGGGTGTCGCTCACGTCGATCACGGGGAGCGCCGTCTCCCCTCTGCTGAACAGGTCGGCGACCTCCTCGGACAGCCACCGGGATCGTTCGTCGGTCCACACGAACGTCTCGGCGACGGCCGCGGCGATGCGCTGGTCGAGCCACTCGGTGATCTGGTCCCAGATCGGACCGGGGTCACCCTCGTCGATGGACTTCTCCGCTTCGCGCATCACCCTGCGCAGGCGATCGCGGATGTCGTGCTCCATGTCGGCGACGAGGTCGGCGATGCCGTCGGTGAGCGTCACCTGCCAGCGCGCAGAGCGCCCGCGGAACTCGTCGGCACTCGCCTTGGCAGCCTCGAGTTCGGCGATCATGCGAGGGGTGTCCTCGGGGTTCTGCAGGGCGTTCAGCTCGGTGCGCATCGACATCGTGAGCTGGTCGATGACCGAGAGCAGGTCGTGCACCGCTCCGCGCTCGTGGATGGCCTCGGCGCGGCCGAGCACCTCGCGTCGCAGGTGCGCGACGAGCGCAGGGAAGCCGGATTCATCGTTCAGGCTGCGGTCCTGCAGCTCGGCGGCGAGCAGCCTGAGGTCGCTGGAGACGGCGAAGATGGGCACATCACCGGTCTTGAGCAGGTGCCCGCGGTCGATGTCCTCGACCTCGCGCCACTGCGGATAGAGGTCGGTCTTGGCGAGCACCGCTGCGACGTTCGGTGAGATGCGCATGGCATGCCGCAGGAACTGCACTTCAGGCTCGGTGTATTCCTGTGAAGCATCCGAGACCACGAGAACGGCGTGCGCGGAGGCCAGCGCCGCCAACGTCGTGAGCGCATTGGTCGACTCGAAGCCGCCGACCCCGGGCGAGTCGACCAGCTGCAGCCCGCCCCTGAGTATCTCGCGCGGCAGGAGCACCTCGGCCGACACGATGCCGCGCTCGTTGCCCGGGTTGCCGCGCTCGGAGACGTAGTCGGCGAGGTCATCAAGAGGTATCTCTCGTCGTACGGTGGCCGGTCGTCTCTGGTCGGATGCCGCATTCTTCGCCAATTCGACGATCCAGGCCGATGGCTCCGGCGCATAGCCCACGACCGTCGGCACACTCGTGGCGACGTCGTCGTCGACGGGGCATGCCGGCGCATTCACGAGCGCGTTGATGAGCTTGCTCTTGCCCTGTTTGAACTCTCCGACCACGATGACGCGAACCCCGGGATCCAGCAGACGATCATGGGTCTGCTCAAGACGCCCGGAGAGGTCCGTCCGTCCAGCCGACGCAGCGAGCGCGCCGACCTCCCTGACGGCGTGTGCGACTGCCTCCCCCGCGGTTCGCATATCCGCCACGTGACCCCCATGTGTCGCCGTGAGTTGAGGGGTGGTGCACCACCCCTGCTCTCCCCAGTTGTTCGGGATCAGACCAGGAAGTCCGGTCCCAGCGTCCCTCCATCGACTTCGGGTGCGGCGCCCGGGTCATCTCCCCAGATGACTTCGGGATCCACCTCCCAGTCGGAGGAGTTCACGTTCTCTATCTCCGCGGTGAAGCTGTTCGCCCCTGCCAGCTCGGCATCTGCCGCGGTATCCGACCAGAAGATCCCGTCGAACGCGTCGTGGCCGACGGGCAACTCTGCCGGTTCGCCGCTCGTTTCGTCGGACATATCAGACCTTCGCATCAGATGCTTCGCAGTGTAGTACTCTGCCCGGCCACCTTCCAGAGGCAACCGGGCAGAGGGTGGTGCCTCAGAAGGCGATGTCGTTCATGTCCCCGGTGGGACTGCCGACATTGATGTCGTCAACTGCGACGTCGACGTTCAGCGACTCATCTGTCGTCGAGCTGTCCTGGAACGAGTCGTTCACCGACCACGTGTCGGAGTTGTCGGTCATCGAGTTGTCCTGGAACGAGTCGTTCACCGACCAGTTGTCCGAGAAATCGGTCATCGAGTTGTCGGAGTTGTCCGAGTTGTCGGAGTTGTCCGTCATCGAGTTGTCCGAGTTGTCGGTCATCGAGTTGTCCTGGAACGAGTCATTGATCGACCAGTTGTCGGAGAAGTCCTCGTTGAACGAATCGGTGTAGGTCTCGTTGCCGATCGAGACATCGCCAACGGTGATGTTGGTGCTGATGTTGTGGATGGCGCCGTCGTCTCCAGCCGCGACGGATCCGTCACCGGATGCAGTGACGCTGCTGTTCGCGAACACCTGATTGACGTCGCCACCGGTGGTGTCGCCGCCTGATGGGACGCCGCCGCCGTATCCCAGACCGGCCAGGCCCGCAGAGCCCGCCGCCCCCGCGCCGCTGGCTGCGGTCGAGATGTTCTGGTTCACAGACTGGTCGTTCAGGGTCGCCCGTGCGTCGATCGTGAGATTGCCGCCGGTCGCTCCGGCCATGCCGGCTGCTCCGCTGAGGTTCAGGTCGTTGAATCCGGCGTTGAACTGGCGGGTGCCGACGCTGATCGAGTGGTCGTTCAGGGTCGTGTTGCCCGAGTCGTGCACCGAATTGTTCTGGAACGAGTCGTTGATCGAGTTGTCGGAGTTGTCCGAGTTGTCGGAGTGATCCGAGTTGTCGGTCCACGAATTGTCCTGGAAGGAATCGTTGACCTGGAACGAGTCGTTGATCGAGTTGTCGGAGTCGTCCGAGTTGTCGCTGTTGTCCGAGTTGTCGCTGTTGTCCGAGTTGTCGCTGTTGTCCGAGTTGTCGCTGTTGTCCGAGTTGTCGGAGTTGTCGGTCGAGTTGTCCGAGTTGTCGGAGTTGTCATCCGTCGAGTTGTCCGAGTTGTCACTGTTGTCGGAATTGTCCGAGTTGTCGCTGTTGTCGCTGTTGTCGCTGTTGTCGCTGTTGTCGGAGTTGTCCGTCCACGAGTTGTCAGAGTTGTCGGAGTTGTCCGAGTTGTCGGTCGTCGAGTTGTCGCTGTTGTCCGAATTGCCGTTGCCGACATCCTCGACGCCCAGATTCCACTGAGCACCGAGCAAGTTGTCGTTGTCCTGCACAGCCATGATGTGTCCCCTTTTTCGTCAGAGTGCCGAGTGGCGCGTGATCTGAGTCTGGAACTCACGCGCTCAGGCGGCATCGGGGAGCAACCCGAGGCTCTACGGGGATCGGTCGGGGATGCCGGGGGTTGCGGCGGGGGACGGTGGGGGGACCCCGGGGACGCGAAAGGCCCGGATGCCGTAGCATCCGGGCCTTCCTGCGAACTGCGCGCTCGCTGAGCTTGTCGAAGCGTCAGCGAACGACGACTGCGAGAACGTCGCGAGCCGAGAGCACCAGGTACTCGTCGGCGCCGAACTTGATCTCGGTTCCGCCGTACTTGCTGTACAGGACGCGGTCGCCGACGGAGACGTCGAGCGGAACGCGGTTGCCGTTGTCGTCGATGCGGCCGGGGCCCACGGCCACGACCTCGCCCTCCTGGGGCTTCTCCTTGGCGGTGTCGGGGATGACCAGTCCACTAGCGGTGGTCTGCTCTGCCTCGACCTGCTGGATGACGATGCGGTCCTCGAGCGGCTTGATGGAAACCGACACGGTCTACCTCTTCTTTCTTGACGCTGACACGAAAGACTTGTTCGCACTCTCAACCCGAGAGTGCTAATCACAAGTGTAGGGCGTCGGCTGGCACTCATGCAATGCGAGTGCCAGTTTCGGCCGCGTAGGCTGATCCTGTGGAGATGTCCGAGCTGACCGCGCTGCTCACCCCCGAGGGCCTTCGGCTGCTCGATGAGGTGGGCACGATCGCTTCTGCGGCTGAGGTCGCCGGTGCGGTCTCGAAGCTGCGGGCTGCAGGCCACTCCCCAGATCTCGTCTCCGCTGTCGTCGGGCAGGCTCACCTGCGTACGAAGGCCGTGGCGAAGTTCGGCGGCTTCGCCGAGCGGATGCTGTTCACCAGAGCAGGCGTCGAACAGGCCACGCGCCTCGGCGTCGCGGCCCGTCACGCAGGCCGCATGCGCCGCGCGGGCATCGAACGTGTGGCTGACCTCGGCTGCGGCATCGGCGGAGACTCCCTCGCATTCGCGGGCGCAGGGCTCAGCGTCACGGCGGTGGATGCTGACGAGGTCACAGCGGCGATCGCGGCGTACAACCTCGCGCCGTTCGGCGAAGATGCCACCGTGCAGCACAGCACGGCCGAGGACTTCGTAAGCGCCAACTTCGGAGAAGTGCAGCAGCCTCGGAGCCTTCCCGCAGATTCGTCCGAGGATGCTGCACATCTCCGAGACAGCCGCACGGCGATCTGGCTCGACCCTGCACGGCGCACCTCGGGTCACAGCGAGACGCGGCGAGTCACGGCATCCGACTACTCCCCCTCACTCGACTGGGCATTCGAGCTCGCCGCGCGGCAGCCCACCGGCATCAAGCTCGGACCCGGCCACGATCGCGACAGCCTGCCGTCAGACGCCGAAGCGCAGTGGGTCAGCGCGGACGGCAGCGTCGTCGAGCTCGTGCTCTGGTCGGGCGCGCTGGCGCGCGAGGGCGTGCGACGTGCGGCGCTGGTGATCCGCGGCGAGGAGTCGCACGAGCTCACCGCAGGCGCGGATGCCGAGGATGCCGAGGTCCGCGAGCTCGGAGCCTTCCTGCACGAGCCCGACGGTGCCGTGATCCGTGCACGACTGATCGGCGATGTCGCACGGAGCATCGACGCGGGGATGCTGGACGAGAAGATCGCCTACCTCACAGGGGACGCCGCACTGACGACTCCTTTCGTGCAGTCGTTCCGCGTACGCGAAGTGATGGCTGCCAACCCGAAGGCGATCAGCCAGGTGCTGCGCGCGAACGACATCGGAACGGTCGAGATCAAGAAGCGCGGCATGGACATCGATCCCGCAGCGTTCCGGAAGAAGCTGAGCCTCAAGGGGTCACAGACCGCGACGCTGATCCTCACGCGCGTCGGCGACAAGCGGATGGCGATCCTCGCCGATCGCGTGTGACGCTCAGCCGCCGGTCTCGCCGGTCTCGCCGTCGCTCACGAGGTCGTCGAACATCGGATCGTCGAAAGTGAACTCGATCGGATCGCCGGTCTCGGGGTCGACCTCGGCTTTCACAGCTTCCGGGTGGCGGATGACCGTGAGCTGAGGACCACGTATCTCGGACTGGCGTACGACATACTCCGTCGGGATGCCGTCGACGATCACAGCGAGCGTGAGATTGACATCAGACTGGGTATTGTCGGCACACGCTTCGATCGGACCTCCGTCTACTGCAGCGATGACGCAGAATTCGCTGCTCGCCCAGTTGCTCCACACCACGGTGTCACCGTCGTACCCGAGGATGCCGAGCGTGCTGCCCTCGTAACCGGCTGCTTCGACTTCGCGCAGCTGCGCGAGTTCCGATTCGCTGTACTGCGATTCCCAGTCGACCCTGCTCTGGTCCCAGACCTGGATGAAGGGCACCAGCTCGCCCGTCGCCGTGGGGATGAGTCCGGCGACGAGCTGATGCCCGGCCTTGTCCTCCCCCTCCGGCACCGTCGCGGAGGCGTTCGGCCAGACCGAGGCATCCAGCTGCTCGGACCCTATGCATCCGTGACCGATCGTCTCCTCCGGCCCTGTGACGATCACGCACACCTCGTCGCCATCTGAACGCTCCGCGCGCCAGACGACGACACCGTACTGCTCTGCCACCGGGACGACCGTTCCAGGGTCGAAGTCCTCGCTCGCTTCGATCTCCGTGCGCTGATCGGCGTGAGCAGCGGCAAGTGCGAACGAATGGGCGTCCCAGCCCCAGATCCCCCAACCGATGCCGAGACCGATCGCGAGGATCGCGGCGGACGCTGCGGCGATGACCGGCCAGCGGCGGGCCATTGGTCCTACTGACGGGCCGGACGCTTCGACAGGCTCAGCGGCCGGCGACTCCGCCGCCTCCGAATCGCCCCCTGAGCCGGCGGACGCGCCCCCTGGCTCCGTGGACGCGCCCCCTGAGCCTGTCGAAGGGTCGGTCGCTTGAGCGCCGAACGATTCGACTGTCTCAGCGGGCGGGGTCGCCGCGGACTCGACGACTTCTGGGAACCGAGTCCGCTCCAACTCACGCAGCCGCGCCAACTCGGCGGCGGACAGCACGCCGTCGCGGCCGTACGCCTTGGCCTGCAGCATCCGCAGCTCTGCGGATTCAGATTCGTTCAGCATCCGTTCGATCATCTCACTCGTCGAAGGCGCAACGGCAGCAACGGCATCAACGGCATCCGCTACCCCAGATTCTCGAACTGCATGCCCGCCCAGATGAGCCAGCCAAGGCTGTAGATCGTCGCGGCGATGCCGAGGACCAGCGCCCACAGGGCGACCTCACGATTCTCGACCGGGCGGCGCAGCGACATGATCGCCGCGACCACAGCGACGATCGCGAGCGGGATGCCCCAGCCGACGAAGCACGATGCGCACAACGCGACGATCGCCGCCAGCAGCGCCCATGGCGCGAGGCGGGTGTTGTCTTCGGCTCCGGTGTCGTCGTTCGGCGCCCACTGCACCGCCGGCATCCCCGCGGTGTCCGCAGGTCCGCTGGCGACGACCGGCTCGACTCCGACCGGGCCGGTGGGCATCTTCGTATAGCTGTCCCGCGGCGCACCAGGCACCCGGGTCGCGCCGACGGGTCGTTCGACCTCGGCGGAGGGCTCCTCCAACGTCGGCTGATCCGACGCCGTGCCCTGCGGGCCGGGGTCGCTCGTGTCGCGCTTGTCACTCATGCGGCATCCTCCGTCGGCGATTCGGCGATCTGAATCTCCGTGACGGGCAGCGTGGAGTCGGCGCCGAACGCGAGCGTGGACGGACGGCGGCCCGAACTGATCAGCTCAGCGGCGAGCGCGGCGATCATCGCCCCGTTGTCGGTGCAGAGCGACAGCGGCGGGATCCGCACGGTCACACCGGCAGCCTCAGCCCGTTCGATCGCGACATCGCGAAGACGCTTGTTCGCGATCACTCCCCCGCCGAGCAGAAGACGTGGCACTCCGAGGTCGGCACAGGCGGCGAGCGCCTTGGTGACGAGCACATCGACGACGGCCCCGCGGAAGCTCGCCGCGACATCCGCCACCGGCACCTGCTCACCAGAGGCCTCGCACCGCTCGACCCAGCGGGCCACGGCGGTCTTGAGTCCGGAGAACGAGAAGTCGTAGCGGTGCTTCTCCATGTCCGATGCCCGCGACAGTCCGCGGGGGAACCGGATCGCATTCGGGTCTCCGCCTACCGCTGCACGGTCGATCTCTGGTCCGCCGGGATACGGCAGCGAGAGCAGGCGGGCGACCTTGTCGAAGGCCTCTCCCGCCGCGTCATCCATGGTCTCGCCGAGCAGCTCGACATCGGTGGTGAGGTCGCGCACGTGCAGCAGCGACGTGTGACCCCCGGAGACCAGCAGAGCGATCGTCGGATACTCGAGGGGTTCGGATTCGGGAGTCACGATGTCGGCCGCGATGTGCCCGACGAGATGATTCACGGCGTACAGCGGTTTTCCGAGCGAGACCGCGAGGCCTTTCGCCGCACCGACGCCGACCATGAGTGCACCGGCGAGACCGGGGCCGCTGGTGACGGCGACGGCGTCGAGATCCTCCAACCGCACCTGCGCCTCGGCGAGCGCCGCCTCGATCGACGGCTGCAGCGCTTCGAGGTGTGCGCGGGCTGCGACTTCGGGAATGACGCCGCCGTAGCGGGCGTGCTCGTCCATGCTCGAGGCGATCGTGTTCGACAGCAGCGTGCGCCCGCGGACGATGCCGATGCCGGTCTCGTCGCAGCTCGTCTCGATGCCGAGCACCAGGGGTTCGCTCATGCTGTGGCTTCCTTCGTGGCGGCATTCCTGACTTCAGCATCCCGCACCCACCGACGCAGGTCGAGCTTCATCACGATCGCATCGACCCCGTCCGGCTGGTAGTACCGCGGACGACGGGCGAGTTCCTCGAACCCCTCCGAGATGTACAGGCCTTCAGCACCGGGGTTGTCGGCGCGCACCTCGAGGAACACCTCTCGTGCCCCGCGAGCGGATGCTTCGGCGAGCAGAGTCCGCAGCATCGCACGTCCGCGGCCCTCTCCACGGCGGGCGTCGAGAAGAGCGATCGTCTGGATGTCGGCATCCGCGTTCCCGCGGATGGAGCGGAGTCCGGCATAGCCGATGACCTGACCGTCCTCCTCGTCGACGAGATAGTGGCTGTACTCGGTGACGAGCTCTGCGGCCATCGACTCGGCGCTCCACGCGTCGGTCGGGAATGAGGCGTTCTCGATCGCCATGATCGCGTCGAGGTCGCCGAGTGTGGCGAGGCGGATGCTCACAAGCCCACCCGCTTCGGGGCGCCGGGGACGGTGACGTCGGGCTGGCGAAGGTAGAGGGGTTCGGCTCCGGCGAGCTCTCGCCCCGCGTGCGCGGCGCGGATGCCGACTCTGGCGAGGGCGGCTGCGTCGAGGGTCGAGACCTCGCGCGCGTCGAGGCCGTCGAGGTACGCCTCGGCTCCGGTGCGGGGCACGAGAACCGTGTCGGATGTCAGGTGCGGGATGCCGTCGGCATCGAGCCCGCGGAACACGCTGATGGCCACTTCACGGCGACGAGCATCCGTGACGATCGCGAACGTGCCGACGTCAGGGTTCTCCTCGAGAACGCTGAGGGCTGCGCCGAAGTGGCTGGGTACGGCGATCACCGCGATGCGGCGACCCAGCGCGAACGCGCGGGCGGTGGCTATGCCGATCCGCAGACCGGTGAAAGGTCCTGGACCCATCCCAGCGACGACGTGCGTGATCTCGTCGCCTGCGTCAGCCAGCGCGCGCTGCAGCAGAGAGCCGATGACCTCGGCATGCCCGAGCGGGTCGGGACTGGACGCATCGGCGCGTCGACGCCCATCGGCGTCGACGATCGCGATGGCCGTACCGAGGGAGGTGTCGACAGCGAGAATCACCTCTCCAGGGTAGTCGGCGGCTTCTGCACGCGCTCCCACCGATCGCCGCCCTTCTCGCGGGCGAGCTTCGCTGCCTGCCCCGCCGCCGCCACGAGTTCGTCGTAGTCGTACCCGACGACGCCGACTCCGGCCCATCCGACGCTGGCCGAAAGCCGCATCCCCGCGATCGCTCCACCGGCTTCGATGGCCGAGATCCGCCGCAGCAGTGCACGCACATGGTGCTGCACCGCCTCTTCGCTGCCATGGATGATGATGAGGCTGCGATCGTCCGCCACTCGGTCGGCATCCGCCGCCGCAGGCAGGCTCTCCTCGATGTCGTCGTGGAAACGGTCGACGATGAGCCCGTAACCGGTGCCGGTGGAAGACTCCCTCAGCTCCGCCGGGTCGTCCAACCGCACGTCGAGGATCGACCACGTCCGGGCGCCCAGCGCGCGAGCCTTCTCGAGTCGTCGCCGTGCGCGCACTGCACCGAGAGCCACGACGTCCTCGCGCGGCCCGTCGGCGCGCACCAGCAGAACGAGCGTGAATGCGGCACACATGCTCGTGACCAGCGTGCCGACGCCGTTCACCTCACGGATCACGTCGAGCTGCACGACCGCGCTCATCCCGGTGTCGACCAGCATGAACACGCCGCCGGCGATGGCGACGATGGCGAACGCGCACGAAGCGAGTGCCAGCGGCAGCCTGATGTCGCGTCGCGGGCTGGTGTTGCGGAACAGCTCGTAGGCGTTCAGCGCGGCGAAGACTCCGGCGCCGAAGAACACCAGCCGAAACATGACCTGGAAGGCCGGCGTCGTCGCCGTCGCGGCGAGGACGATGGGCGCCAGCACCACGAACACGACGACCGGCGACCAGATCGGTCGCCTGCCGAAGTGCATGCGCAGTCCCAGCCAGATGATCGGCTCGAAGCAGACCATCAGACCGGATGCCGTCGCACGCAGCGTCTCATCACCCATCTGCTGGGCCGCCACCCACAGATAGGTCGAGAGGATCCCGATGCCGAAGGCGACAGCCCACGTGACTGTGGCTCGACTGGGGCGGGCGAGCGTGGCGAGTCCGAAGACCAGCACAGTCGCGAGCGTCACCACCGCGACCAGACTGGTCGATGCATCGACACTGATCGCACCGAGATCCGCGCTCGCCCTCATACCGCCTCCTTCTGCTCAGGTCGACTCGTCGAACGATCGTCGTGGTGCTCGCTCGGATGCACTTCGCGTCGGCGGGGAAAGCGCATCGTCACGGTGGTGCCGGCACCCGGACGGCTGGAGACTTCGATGGTTCCGCCGTGAGCCGTGACGATGTCCCGGACTATGCTCATCCCCAATCCGGTTCCCGGGATGCCGGAGTGCCGGGCCTCATCCGCCCGGAAGTACGGATCGAACAAGTGTGGAAGCTCGTCCGGCGCGATGCCGAGGCCGGTGTCGGTGATCGTCATCTCGGCACGTCCATCCGCGGCCGCGGCCAGATTCATGCCGATGGCACCGCCGGCAGGGGTGTACTTCACGGAGTTGCTGAGCAGATTGTCCACGACCTGCCGCAGCCGGAAGGCGTCACCGTAGATGAGCAGCGTGTCGGCACCGCCGACCTCGATCGTGTGTCCCTGACTCGTCGCGATCGGACGATAGCTGGCGACAGACGCCTCCGTCACCTGACGAAGGTCCACCGGCTCTGAGAGCACGTCAGTATCCGGACGGGTCTCATCCAACGCGGTCTCCACGAGCCTCTGCATCCGCTCGCCGGCGTTCGAGACGACCTCCAACTGCTCGACGACGAAGGCGGGCAGGTCGTCGCGCTCGAGCATGAGATCGATGTGACCGATGATCGCTGTGAGAGGGTTGCGGAGTTCGTGCGAGACGATCGCGGAGACCGCGCGACGCTCCTCGGCTGCCTCGAGCACGTCGGTGACGTCGTCGATGATGACGAGCGTCGTACGCTGCCCATCGGATGCTCCGGCGAGTTGCTGTGTGCTCGCCAGCAGCGCCCGCCATCTTCCCTCACGGTCGTACAGCCAGACGCGCTCATCACGAAGCTCTTCGCCACGGGCGGCGCGCGCGAGGGCGGTCTGATCGGGCGGGAGCGGGTCACCGCGACGGTCGTCGTACTCGACCGCGGGCGACGGCAGGCTCGCACCGAAGCGGTCACGACCGTACAACCCGCGGTACGCGTCGTTCATCCGCTGGATCGAACCGTCCTCCCCGACCGCGATGAGCGCGGTGTCGAGGACGTCGAAGATCTGGGTCAGGCGACGCTCGTGCGTCTCAGCACGCTGCGCCGCCCTGTTGACCTGCTCGGACTGCCTCTGCAGCAGCCGACGTGCCGCGCGAGCACGTTGAGTGCCGATCCGTATCGTCACGCCGAGGAAGCTCAGCGTGACGACCACGATGAGCACCCGCAGGATCATCTGGGCGGGCTCGCCGGCATGGTTGCCGAACACGATGAGACACGCGCTGATGAACCCGATCCCCGCGAACACCCACGCCATCGAGAAGTACGTCGCCATCCAGGTCACCGGGAAGACCCAGAGAAATCCGAGTCTGATGTCCGGCGCGTTCGCGGTGAGTCCGATCGCGAGCGCGTCGAGCAGCGGCAGCAGCATGACGGCGTGCTGCGGCAGGCGATCCCACGGGATCACCAACGTCGCCAGCGTCACCAGCACGACCAGTGCGAACCCGGCGAGCACGAGCGGCGTCGCGAGCACCTCCGGGCTGAAGGCGGCGATCATCACTACGATCGCGACGATCCCACCGGTGAAGACCAGCTGCCACCGCCAGATCGAGGGCGTGCGGATCATGCGCGCTCACCCTCCTCCGGCCGATGCTCAAGTCTGCCGCAAGATTACTCAAAGAACTGCCCGGGTGCGGTCACAGCGCGGGCGCCGCGCCATAGCATCGTGAACGGGATCTGGGGCTACGGCGTGGGGATCGCCGTGGCCCCAGTGGAAAAAGGACAACATGAGCAGGAAGACCGAACGGTCTGCGACGCCGCGACGTCGCCATCAGTGGGGAACCGAGAAGCGGCGCGCACCGCTGCCTGCAACTCATGTTCGTCCCTCGACCAGGAAGCTGGTCCTCGCTCGCGTCGCCATCTGGCTGACGATCGCGATGTGGGGCCTGTACGTGATCACCGTCCTGCTGACGCTGTTCTTCGCGGGCGAGTTCGATACCACCTGGCGCGTCATAGAGGGCGCCTCCTACATCATCGTCGTCTCGTTCCTCACCTTCTCCGCGCTGATGTACCTGCTCGCGCGGTACGGCGCCTTCCAGCGGTTCCGGTCGCACCGGCGCACCGCAAGGGCCGAGCTGGACAGACATTTCTCCCTCGCGCATCGTCCGCTCACCGTGCTCGTCCCCTCGTATGCCGAGGAGCCGGGGATGATCCGCAAGACCCTGTGGTCCGCCGCACTGCAGGAGTACCCGGAGATGCGGGTCGTGCTGCTCATCGATGACGACCCGTATCCCGCCGACCCTCAGACCCGTCAGAAGCTCGATGCCACGCGCGCGGTGACCGCCGAGATCGCCTATGCCCTGCGGGAGCCCCGCGAGCGCGCGGCCGACGCACTGGCGTTCTTCGAGACCATTCGCGACCTGCCAGGCATCGCCGAAGATGCCATGCCAGATCTGATCGAGCAGCACTGGTTCGCCATCACCTGGCTGCGGGACTTCGCCGAGCACGAGGCGCGCGAAGACCACGTCGACGACTTCTTCATCGACGAGATCCTGCACGGTCTGGCAGACGACCTGGAATCGACGGCGGTCGCGCTGGAGATGGCCGTCGCCGAGAGCACGGCGCCCACCACGGAGCGCATCCACGAGCTGTACCGCCGACTCGTGTGGATCTTCTCCGCCGATCTCGCCTCGTTCGAGCGCAAACGCTATGCATCGCTGTCGCACGAGGCGAACAAGGCGATGAACCTGAACTCGTACATCGGGCTGCTGGGCGGCCGTTTCGTCGAGCACGTCACGCCCGACGGCACCATGCTGCGCCCGGCGCCAGGCGGCGCACCTGCGGACATCGAGATCCCCTATTCCGACTTCGTGCTGACCCTCGATGCCGACTCGCTGCTGCTGCGCGACTACTGCCTGCGGCTGGTGCATTTCCTCGAGCAGCCGGAGAACACCAACGTCGCTGTCGCGCAGACGCCGTACTCATCGTTCCGCAACGCCCCGACCAGGATCGAGCGTCTGGCCGGTGCGACGACGGATGTGCAGCACATCCTGCACCAGGGCATGACCCGCTACGGCGCGACCTTCTGGGTCGGCGCGAACGCGGTGATCCGCATGGAGGCACTCGACGACATACTCGAGATCGAGAGTGTCGACGGCATCGAAGTGCGCCGATACGTGCAGGATCGCACGGTCATCGAGGACACTGAGTCGAGCGTCGATCTCACCCTGTTCGGCTGGAAGCTCGTCAACTATCCGGAGCGGCTCAGCTACAGCGCGACGCCACCTGACTGGGGCTCGCTCATCGTGCAGCGTCGGCGCTGGGCAAACGGCGGTCTGCTGATCCTGCCGAAGATGTGGCGGCAGGTCCGAGAGGGTCGGCGTCTGCACAAACCGCTCGGAACGGCCGAGATCTCGCTGCGGATGAACTACATGGCCTCGATCGCGTGGGCGAGCTTCGGCTTGATCTTCCTGCTGGTGTACCCGTACGACAACAGGCTGGTCAGTCCGCTCATCCTCATGGGCGCTCTGCCGTACTTCATCGCGATGGCCAGTGACCTGCACTACAGCGGATACAAGCGCACCGACATCTTCCGGATCTACGGCTTCAACCTCATCCTGCTCCCGGTGAACCTCGCCGGCGTCCTGAAGTCGATTCAGCAGGGCATGACAGGACGCAAGATCCCCTTCGCCCGCACCCCGAAGGTGAAAGACCGCACGAGCTCGCCGCTGCTGTACATCGCCGCGCCCATCCTGATCATCGCGTATTCGGCGTTCGTCGCATGGCGCAGCTACGTCGACGCCTCATGGTGGACGCTCGCGTTCTCGGCGTTCAACGCGATCTGCGCGACGTGGGCGTTCCTGGGCAACATCGGCATCCGCAACGCGATCGTCGACGTCTGGTTCGGTCTCACCGACTGGATGTGGGTCGACATCGAGCGTCCGGACCGTGAAGAGCAGGGGGCGGATGCCGCGCCGGACTGGCGCGCGATGCTTCACGAGGGCCATCCTGCCCCCGGCACAGGCGGTGCCCGACCCACTCCAAGGGTCAAGGTTCAGCACCGGAAGACGACCCACGCCGACCTGGAGTTGCGATCATGAGCCGCCACCCTGGCAAGCGCCTGTCGCCATGGCGCGTGTTCATCGGCATCGCGATCGTACTGGTCGTGACCTCCGCAGCCATCACCGTGCCGTGGTACCTCACCCAGCAGGAGCCCGTCGCCGCCGAGACCGCCGGCCCGCAGTGGTTCGGCGGGTACTTCGACGTGACGGCCGCTGATGTCTCCATGTCGCCGACGGTCGACGAGGGCAACGCCGACACCGTCGTGCTGGGCTTCATCGTCGCGTCGAGCCCCACCAGATGCGCGCCGTCCTGGGGCACCCACTACAGCCTCGTGGAGGCCGGCCAGCAGCTCGATCTCGACCGTCGCATCGACGGCATGCGGCGCGATGGCGCGCACGTCGCCGTGTCGTTCGGCGGGGCGCTGAACAGCGAGCTCGCCGTGGTGTGCGACACGACGTCCGAGCTCATGCAGGCGTATTCGAGGGTGCTCGATCGTTACTCGATCACGACGATCGATCTCGACCTCGAAGGCGAGGGCCTCGAGGATTCTGTCGCCGGCGAACGGCGCGCGGCTGCCGTCGCCGCCCTGCAGCGTCAGCGCACGGCCTTCGGTGGCGCGCTGGATGTCTGGGTGACGTTGCCCACCGCCACGGAAGGGCTGACCGACTCGGGACTGAATGCCGTTCGGCGACTGCTGGAAGCAGGCGTCGATCTCGCGGGCGTCAACGTGATGACGATGGACTTCGCCGTCGACCTCGAAGGTCAGACGATGGCGGATGCCTCGATCCAGGCGCTCACGGCCGTGAACGAGCAGCTGACGACGCTCTACCGCGATCAGCGGATCCCTCTGCCTGCGGCCGGTGCATGGGCCGTGATGGGCGCGACGCCGATGATCGGGCAGAACGACGTCCGCGACGAGGTGTTCACTCTGAAGGATGCCGCCGAACTGAGCGCCTTCGCCCAGCAGCACGACCTCGCACGCATGTCGATGTGGTCGATCAACCGAGATCGCACGTGCGGTCCGAACTACCCCGACGTCACGAGTGTCTCCGATTCGTGCAGCGGCGTCGATCAGTCCGGCAAGACGTTCGCGAGCGTCCTGGCGGCAGGGTTCGACGAGGCTCCGTCGGATGCCGCAGCCACACCCGCCCCCGACGCCACGCCGGTGCCGGACGATCCTGAGACCAGCCCCTACCCGATCTGGACCGAGGACGCCGCTTACTCGAACGGCGTGCGCGTGGTGTGGAACGGGTACGTGTACGTCGCGAAGTGGTGGGTCAGCGGTGGCCCGCAGCCTGACGACCCGACCCAGACGGCCGAGGCGACCTCATGGGTGCTGGTGGGACCCGTGCTCGCAGAGGACCGACCGCGCACGCTCCCCACGGTGCCGGCCGGGACGTACCCGGAGTGGAACCCGGACACGGTCTATCAGAAGGGCACCCGTGTGGTCGTCGAAGGAGTGCCGTTCCAGGCGAAGTGGTGGACGCAGGCCGAAGACCCGACGGAGGGTCTGACCGATCACGACCGTTCGCCGTGGGAGGCCATCGAGTAGCGGGCTGCGGGCGGTGCGGCCGCGACGCCCTCGGCCGGAGTGAGCCGGTATCCGACGCCGCGGACCGTCTCGATGTACCGCGGTTCGACGGTGTTGTCGCCGATCTTGCGGCGCAAGTTGGTCATGTGCGCCTCGATGGCGCGCTTGTCCGGCTCGCCGACGTAGTACGACGTCGATCCGAACGCCTCCCCACGCAGCACGAGCGCGAGGTCGGCCTTGCTGCGCACGCGCCGCTTCGACTCGAGCAGCGTCGCGAGCAGATCGAACTCGGTCGGAGTGAGGTCGATCTCCCGTTGCGCCACCAGTGCCGTGTGGGTGGCCAGGTTGAGGCTGATGTCGCGGTGCGCCTGCCAGCGGTCCTGACTGTCGGCGTCGATCGTCTGGATCGTCGCGGTCGCGGTCGGGTTGCGCGCCGGGGTGGGCACGGGACCCGTCTGCGTCTCGGATTCCGGCGAAGGGCTGAGACGCGGACGACGCATCAGCGCTTCGATCCTGGCGCGCAGCTCGCGCGGCCGGAACGGTTTGACGATGTAGTCATCCGCTCCGGAACTGAGTCCGAGCACGATGTCGGTCTCCTCAGCGAGGGCGGACAGCATCATGATGAACGACGAGCTGGCCTTGCGGATGCGGCGGGCGACCTCGATCCCATCGATGCCAGGCAGGTTGATGTCGACGGTGGTGATCGCCGGATCGTGCTCCTGAACCGCGGCAATGCCATCGAGTCCTGATCCGGTGAGTATCACCTCGAACCCGGCCGAGCGGAAGACGACGTCGAGCACGCTGCGAACGTCGGGATCGTCGTCGATGACGACTGCGACTTTGGGCCGCACTGACACACCGCTCATGAATGTCCCCTCAGACTCATGCAGGACGGCGTCGCGTGTCCGCCGTTCCTCGATGCTCGGAATTATAGCCATAGGTCATGTACATTCACCGACCACTACGACTTAAGTCCAGGTTCGAGCGTCAGGAGAGGGGCGCTCGCAAGGGATAGTCCTGGCCGTCGAGGATGACCTGCAGGGCGACACCTGTGCCGCGGTTGACCACGACGGGGGCGAGCAGATTCACGCTGACACCGTCTGCGGACGGGTGGGCGACCACGAGCAGGAGCGCGTCATCCGGTGATTCGAGTTCGAGCGTCGCCGTCTGTTCATCAGTGAGCGTCGGCGCGTACTCCTGCAGCACCGTCTGCGGATCGACGAGGTACAGACGCAGTGCCTCATCCTCGACCGCGCGCATGGTGAACAGACCGTCCGAGCCTTCGACCGGGGCCAACGCGAAATCGACGTGCGGCGCGAGCCCTGGGGGCGGCGCGACGAAGCTCAGCGCGGCACTCACTGGAGGAAGTCCATGAGCGAGGGCTGGAGAACCCTCGCGTTCACTGCGAGCGATGAGCGGTAGACGAGCTCCTGCGCCTGCAGCCGGACGAGAACCTCCACCGAGTCGACGTCCTCGACGGCCGCCCGACGGGCTTCGAGCGAAACCGAATTCTGCACGGCCGCCTCCTTGGCGCGTTCGATCTGTGACTGGCGGGTACCGACCGCCCCTTGGGCACTGAGCATAGCGGTCAGTCGATCGTCGAGTTCACCGAGCCGCGGCCCCACGTTCGTTCCCGAGCGCAGGTCGGCGACGATCGTGTCGATCAGGGCGAAGACCGAGTCTCCCCCGGTGCCGAACACCTCGGCACCGTCGGTGTCGACGCGAACCGACGCGCTGTCCGAGATGCGGCGCGTGACCTCTGCTCCAGGCGTACCGCTGAAGCTGTAATCCGCGGCGAATGCCGCAGCGTTCGAAGTGCCGGCGAACACCGAACGACCGAGCAGCCGGGTGTTCGCCTTCGCGAGCAGCTCATCGCGGATGCCCTCGAGCTCCACCGCGATCGCCTCTTTGGCTGTGGCATCCATCGCACCGTCGTTGGCGCCCCGCACCGTGAGATCACGCGCGCGACCGAGAAGTGCGGTACTGGCGGCGATCGCGCTGTCGGCGGTCGTGACCCACGCCATGCCGTCGTCGACGTTGCGTGCGTACTGCTCGTTGCGTCGCTGTTCGGCATGCAGGTCCAACGCGGCAGCGGCCGCGGCGGGGTCGTCGGAAGGCGCACTGAAAGCGCGCTGCGAAGTCGCCTGCTGCTGCAACCGGGCGAGCTCCGTGAGATTGGCCTGCAGATGGCGCATCGCCGTCTGCGTCATGGCGGGTGCGGTCACTCGAGAGATCATGATGGTCCTTGCTTCAGCGTCCGACGAGACCCATGCGGTTGATCAGCACGTCGAGAGCTTCATCGACGGCAGTCATCACACGGGCCGCGGCCTGGTAGGCGGTCTGGTAGGTGAGCAGGTTGATGGTCTCCTCGTCGCCGTCGACGGCGGCCACCGACTGCTGGGCCGCTGCGGCTGTGACGGCGGCTGTCTCGGACACCCGCGCTCTCTGGATATCGGCTGCGGTGCTGACACCGAGGCTCGACACCTGGGCTGACCAGATCGCGTCCGGCGACGTGGTGCCCCGTCCGATCTGCGAGATGGCATCGGCGTTGCTCGCATCCAACGAGCCTGCGCCTGGCGCTGCCAGCGCGAGATCTGCGGCCGTCTGCGCCACGACGCTCAGTCCGAGCGCAGCAGGACCGGTACCCGACACCGCGAAGAAGTCACCTCCCTGCTGCCCGGATGCGGTCACGCCCGCACGATGCTGGGCGTTGACGGCATCCGCAAGGGCGGTCGCCACGGTGTTGTAGGTCGACGCGAGTTGCGCGAGCATCCCTCCCTCGTCGGCAGGTGCCAGTACGGCGAGGTTCCCTCCGAGCTCACCGCCGACGATGGCAACAGGAATGTCGGGTGTCGCGGCCCAGGTGACGGACACCCGCTCACCGGAATCGATCGACGTCGGGCCGTTGAGCGCCAGGTGGCGCGCGTCTGCACCTGCGACGAGGGCGTTGCCGTCGATGCGCACGGTGAGCGTGCCGTCCGCCTCGATGTTCGCTCTGGCGCCGGCGAGGCGTGACACGTTCTGGGCGAGCACGCTGCGCTGATCGATGAGTTCGTTGGCGGAGCGGCCGGATGCGAGTGCATCGCGGATCTCACGATTGAGAACGGCGATCTGGTCGGCCGCACCATTGATCTGCGAGACGGTGCGGTCGGCCGAGGCGCGGGCGCCCGACCATTGCGCCGACACGGCTCGGTATCCGCCCGAGATGTGCGCTGCGAGCTCTGCGGCGGATTCGAGCACGACGGATGCCGCCGCGCCGGAATCCGGAGTGTTCCCGAGATCCTGCCAACCCGACCAGAACTGCGTCAGCCGAGCGGAAAGTCCGTCGGAGGTCGGCTCAGCCAATGACGCCTCGAGAGTCGTCGCCGCGACAGCGCGCGTCGACCAGAAGCCGGAGGCCGAGAGAGTGTCTCGCACGCGGGCGTCGAGCAGGGCGTCGCCGAGGCGCGCGACACCGTCGATCGAGACGCCGTGTCCTGGCACCGCCCCGGTGCTGAAGAGACCGATCTGGGCCATGGCGGGAATGGACGAGGTGACCACGCGCTGGCGGGTGTACCCCTCTGTGGTCTGATTGGCGATGTTCTGCCCGACCACATCCATTCCGCGGCGCGCTGCCGCCAACCCGCTCGCGGCCGTGTTCAATCCACTGAAAGTCGACATCGTCTCTGTCCCGTCACATCTCGGTGTCGACGATGCGCGCTGAGTCATCCCGAGCGCGGTCGCCAGTGGTCGTGTATTCGCCTGTGTCGAAGCCGAGCGCGGCGATCGTCTCCTGCGTCGCACGCAGCACGCTTCCGAGCTGTTCGGCATTCGTGTCACGCAGTTGCGCGATCTCGGACGTCAGCTGCGTGAGCACGTGCAGATGCTCGGTGAAGACGTCTCTCCACGCTCCATCAGGCGCATGCTGCATCAGTTCTCTGAGCGTCGCCCCGTCGACGGCTCCCCATTCCTCGGCGACGTCGGCGACCTCGACTGCACGCGCCAGAGTCGTCGCGCGCAGCCGCTCGAGCACCTGTTCGATCTCGCGTGACGCATACTGAATCCAGCGCGATTTTCCGGCGGCCAGCAGCAGTTGTTGCTCGTCGAGCTTGAACAGCAGCATTTCCAGCAGTTCGCGCTCTCGCCACAACTGCATCGACAGTTCGTTGGCTCCCATTGTCTTGATCTCTCCCCAGCTTCCCCAGCGGTACGTCGAATGAATTTTGTTCATCAACTGTCGAAAATTTTCGGTTCATGTACTTCTATCGACCGACGCGCCTCTAAGGTTACTATGTGGATTACTGATGGGTAGTACTCCCCATGGACATATCGCTTCGAAGGTGGTATGGCCTTCTACCCATCAAAAGCGGAGCGGCATCGCGCTCTCAAGAGAGGTGGACAAGGCCCCATGTCGTCGCGCGCCGAGCGCAATCGCCTCGTTGAAGACAATCTCCCCCTTGTCGGATACCTCGCCTCCGAGACTCATGCTCGGGCAACGCACATCCCCCGCGAAGAACTCGCCGCGGTGGGCGCGCTTGCCCTCGTCACGGCAGCCGACGCATTCGACCCGACGCTCGGCGTTCCCTTCGGCGCCTACGCCCGCCGCCGTATCCTCGGCGCATTCGCCGATGAGATGCGCGCGATGGACTGGGCCTCGCGCGGTATCCGCAAGCGCATCAAGGAGACCACGGCCGTCCGCGAAACCCTGACAGCTGGTCTGGGCCGGACCGCGACGGTCACCGAGATCGCCACTGCGATGGCCGTCCCCAAGGATGTCGTGGCCGAGGCTCTGGCCGATGGAGCACGCACGGTCGTCACCCTGGAGGATCCCTCCGCGCACGATCTGCCCGCCAGCATCCCGCTCCCTGAAGAATCCGCGATGGTGAGCGAACGCCGCAGTGTTCTCGAGCACGCCGTCGCCGCACTGCCGGAGCGCATGCGCCTCATCGTCCAGGCGGTGTACATCGAAGAGCGCCCTGTGAAGGACATCGCCGAGGAGCTCGGCGTCTCGCACTCCGCAGTGTCGCAGCAGCGCTCTCAAGCCGTGCGTCTGCTGCGCGACGCTCTGGACAAGTACTTCGCAGAGGATGAGGAGTCAGCTCAGGTCGCGCGGGTCTCGGTGGGCGTCCGTGATGCGTTCTTCGCGCGGATCGCCGAAACCGGCAGCAGCCGCCTGGCGAGTGTCTTCCGCGAATCGTCCGCGGCATCGGCACTGGCCTGAGCGATCACTTGCTTCGTCGCGGCTAACGAGCGCGCGCACTCCGCCGATAGGTCTGAACGGAGCCCACGGATGGGCTTCGCTTCAACCCAATCACGGAGGAATACACCATGGGTATGCAGATCAACACCAACGTGTCGGCGCTCAACGCCTACCGCAACCTGTCCAACACGCAGAACGACCTGTCGAAGTCGCTGGAGAAGCTGTCCAGTGGTCTTCGCATCAACCGCGCAGCGGACGACGCCGCTGGCCTGGCGATCTCCGAAGGCCTGCGTTCGCAGGTCAACGGTCTGAACGTCGCGGCCCGCAACGCCCAGGACGGCGTCTCGGTCATCCAGACCGCTGAAGGCGCCCTGACCGAGGTCCACTCCATCCTGCAGCGCGTGCGTGACCTCGCTGTGCAGGCCGGTAACGACTCGAACAACGCCGACTCGCGCACTGCGATCCAGACCGAGGTCGACCAGCTGACCTCGGAGCTGACTCGCATCAGCACGTCGACGAACTTCAACGGCATCGACCTCCTCACCGGTGCGACCGCCGGTGTCGGAGGCAGTCTGACCTTCCAGGTCGGTGCCGGCGGTGTCGCTGCCAACGACCAGATCGTCGTCGACCTGACCGGTGCGGACGTGGGAGCTGTGGCGACTGCGGTCGGTGCGCTGACCTTCGACTCGGCTGCAAACGCAGCGGCGGCGATCACCGCGATCGACACGCAGATCACGAGCGTCTCCAGCGCCCGTGCGGAGCTGGGTGCCGCGCAGAACCGCTTCGAGTCGACGATCAACTCGCTCAACGTGTCGGCGGAGAACCTGTCGGCTGCAGAGAGCCGCATCCGCGACACCGACATGGCGGCCGAGATGGTCAAGTACACCGCTGCGAACATCCTGTCGCAGGCCGGTACCGCGATGCTCGCTCAGGCGAACCAGTCGACCCAGGGCGTTCTTCAGCTCCTGCGTTGAGTCGCGCGCTGGTTCCGGGTGGGCGACCGATCGTCGCCCACCCGGGGCCGGCTTCCCCTCCTGATCTGGAAAGGCAAACATGGGAATCGCACTCGACGGCCTCGTCTCGGGTCTGAACACCACCGAGCTCATCAACGCGCTCATGGATGTGCACGCCATTCCCCGCAACCTGATGAGCGCGAAAGCGGATGACAAGAAGCTCATCATCTCGCAGCTGCAATCGCTCAACACCGCGATCCAGGATCTCGCCACGAAGGCGAAGTCGGCCGCGTCCGGCGACAGCATCGACCGGTTCACCGCGACGTCCTCGTCGAAGAACGTCGCCGTCGCGCTCCGCCCCGGTGCCACTGCCGTGACTGCCGACATCGTCGTCGACCGCGTCGCGCAGAAGCACACCGTCGTCACCGCAGCATCCGCCGAATGGCCCGATGCTCCCCCGACCCTCACGCTCGAGAACGCGGCCGGTGAGCGCGTCCAAGTCACCGCAGCGTCCTCTTCCATGACCGACGTCGCCCGGGCCATCAACGGTGCCGGATTCGGCATCTCGGCAACCGTCGTCGCCGCGGGAACGGATGCCGACGGCAACCCGGTGCAGCGGCTGCAGCTCGTCGCCGCCGAGACCGGTGAGGACAGCGCCTTCCGCGTGCTCCGCGGAGACATCGCTTCCGTCGAGGCCGGCACCGCCGCCGACGTCGTCGACGCTCCTGGTGCGGCCATCGTCGCGACAGGCACCGACGCGCAGGTGCGCCTGTGGGCCGGCACAGCGGCGGAGCAGGTCATCACATCTTCCGAGAACACGTTCACCGACCTGTTCACCGGCGTCGATGTCACCGTCACTGCGGCCTCGACCGACGCGGTCACCGTGGGCGTCACAGTCGACGATGCCGCCCGCACGACGGCGGCCGCCGACTTCGTCAAGCAGCTCGCGTCGATCCTCACCCGCATCGACAACGGGTCGAAGGCGACGGTCGGTGGAGGAGCCGACGACACCACGACCCTCGGAGTCTTCACCGGCGACAGCACAGTGCGCGCACTGCGGCAGTCGCTGGCAGAGGCGATCCAGCATCCGATCGACGGAGTCTCCCCCTCGAGCATCGGCATCTCGATCGACCGCTACGGTGTGCTCACGATCGACGAGAAAAAGTTCGCTGCGGCACTCGCAGATGACCCGGCCGCCGTCACCGGAATGTTCACCGGTGTGGCAGCGCGCGTGCAGCAGTCGGCCGAGATGTACTCCGACAAGTACGACGGACTGCTCACCGCACGCATCACCGGGCAGCAGAGCGAGGTCGATGTGCTCGGCAAGCAGATGGAGCGCTGGGACGTGCGGCTGGAGCAGCGCAGGGCGACCCTCGAGCGCACCTACGCACGGCTGGAGACGATGCTCTCTCAGATGCAGTCACAGTCGCAGTATCTGACATCGCAGCTGGCGAGCCTGCCGAGCTTCGACACCGGGTCGCGATGACATGAACGCCAACGCCGTACTCCGCGCGCAGCAGCGCTACCGCGACGACGCCGTGCTCTCAGCGACCCCCGAGCGCCTGCTGACGATGCTCTACGACCGACTGCTGCTCGACATCCAGCGCGGCGAGGCCGCTCAGCGCGACGGCGACTGGGTCGAGGCGAACGCGCAGCTGCAGCATGCGCAGGCCATCGTCGCCGAGTTGACGTCGTCACTGTCGAGCGAGTGGGCCGGCAGTGCAGGACTCCGCGCACTGTACACGTTCCTCACGCAGACCCTCATCGGCGCGAACATCGGGCGCGACCCTGAACGCGCGCACGCATGTCATGAGCTCGTCGCCCCGCTGCGCGACGCGTGGCACGGTGCCGCCGCAGCCGTCGCGGAGACCAGGGCATGAGCGACGCGGCCTGGGTGGCCCTGCTGGACCGATTCGAGCGCGATCTCGACGACGCGACCGACATTCTCGAGCAATGGACGGCGCCGGCGGCTCCGCTCCCGATTGAGCTCGCAGACCGGGCCGGCCGCCTGCTGCGGCTCCAGCAGGAGCGGATCGCGCGCACGCGTGCGGAGCTCGACGACGTGCGCGGCCAACTCGACGCACTGCGCCGCGTTCCCGCCGCGCGCCCAGACGTCCCGGCGTACCTCGACATCGACGGCTGAGACATCGACGGCTGAGTCATCGACGGCTGAGACATCGACGGCTGAGACATCGAGGGTGCGGGCGACGCAGGTTCCGACATCCTGAGAGCGCTCCTAACGAACCCGTCAGCGTGGCCGATAGAGCATTCAGAGCAGGGAGCGCTCGACTGACTCGGCCATGGATCGGCCGCACCACCCATCGACGGGAAACGGGTTCGTGTTCGATTCAGTGACCATTTCCGCACTCACCAGTGCGCTCGATGGCCTCGCGCTGCGCCAGCGCGCCATCGCCGACAACATCTCCAACATCAACACCCCGAACTATCACGCCAAGCGCGTGCAGTTCGAGGAGGCGTTGGCGGATGCCGTCGAATACGGCGACGGACGCGTCACCGCGACGGTCGGCGATTCGCTCGAGCCGACCCGACTGGACGGCAACAACGTCAACCTCGACACCGAGACGCTCTCCAACGTCGACACCGTGCTGCGCTTCCAGTTCGCGAGCCAGGCCATCGGCGGACAGTTCACCGCGCTGCGCACGGCGATGAGGACCAACTGATGACCTTCGACGCGATCGGCATCGCCGGCACCGGACTCACCCTGCACCGCAAGTGGCTCGACGCGGTCTCCGACAACCTCGCCAACATCAACACGGTGAAGCCCACGGGCGGCGAGGCGTTCCGCGCCCGGTACGTCGTGGCCCAGGAGGGCGAGGGCACGACGGGCGTCTTCGTCGCCGGTACCGCCGAGGGCTCGGCCGAGGGCCGACTCGTCTACGAACCCAACCACCCCCTCGCCGACGCCGAGGGCTACGTGCGCTACCCCGACATCGACCTCGCGTCGCAGATGGGCCAGCTGATCATGGCCCAGCGCGGCTACCAGGCGAACGCCGCGGTCGTCGACCGCGCCAAAGAGACCTACCAGGCCGCACTCCAGATCGGACGCAACTGATGAACCCGCTCGCAATCTCCCCGGTGCAGGGCACCACCGGCACCGGCTACGTCTCGAACGCCGGCGGCGTGCCGCCGACCGACGGATCGGGCTTCGCCGCCTCGCTCACCGGAGCGGTCGACGGCCTGCAGCAGATGCAGAACACCTCGAACGACCTCGCCATCCAGGCGGTGACCGGCAACCTCGAAGACATCCACAACGCGACGCTCGCCTCGACCCGCGCCCAGGTGACCCTCGAGCTCGTCGCCGCCGTGCGTAACAAGGGCGTCGACGCGTTCAACGACATCATGCGGATGCAGGCCTGATGCCCCGCCAGGTCACGTCGACGTTGCGCAACCTCGCGAACGCGATCCGCGAGTTCACCATCGCCCAGCGCACCGTCGCCATCATCGGCATCGCCGTGCTCGTGCTCGGCGCCGTCGCGCTCGGCATGTGGGTCTCGAAGCCCTCGTACACCCCGCTGTTCTCCGGCCTGAGCGGCGCCGACGCGAACACCCTCGTCGAGCAGCTGCGCACCGACGGAGTGCCGTACGAACTCAGCAACGGGGGCGCGACCATCCTCGTCCCCGAGGAGAACGTCTACGACGAGCGCATCAAGGCGTCGGCGGCCGGACTGCCGTCGTCGACCACCGGCGGGTACTCGCTGCTCGACACCATGGGGGTCACCGCCTCGGAGTTCCAGCAGGACGTGACCTACAAGCGCGCCCTCGAGGGCGAGCTCGCCAAGACCATCTCGGCCCTCAAGGGCGTCAAGACGGCGTCGGTGCGCCTCGCCATCCCCGAGGAGACCGTGTTCGTCTCGGAGAAGA
>Ga0247738_10000059_pt1 | contig 74437 bp, 76 predicted proteins | sample UWRJL013104B2_FD_180936 | JGI IMG/M metagenome (GOLD analysis project Ga0247738, IMG submission 180936) | Plant litter microbial communities from Arlington Agricultural Research Station in Wisconsin, United States - UWRJ-L013-104B-2 | ecosystem: Environmental > Terrestrial > Plant litter >...
GAAAAGTAGAAGGCTTTTGACTAGTTTATCTTGAAGCTGCCGCACAATCCCTGCCCAGTATTGCATCGCCCATGGGCGGCGTGCCCGAAGTTGTTATCCACAATAAAACCGGCTATTTAATAGAGGAACATACGCCTCAGGCTGTAGCGAAAACCTTGCAACATCTACTCGCAAATCCACAAAAAGTAAAAGCCTATGGAGAAAGCGCCCTGGAATGGGCAAAAACCTTTACCTGGGAAGCCTGTGCAAAAAATACTTACAGCGGATAGATTTTGCGCGCCCATGAGGTACTTAATTTTTCTCGTAACCACATTAAATACGCAGGCGATAAGGAAACACTAACTCCGTTAATGACCGCGCTGCTTGTTAAAATGTGAATCAACATATGCCAAGACCACGCCAGCAATGAATAAGGCGATCATAATCCCTACCAGAGCTGCGGTTGCAACCACACCAGATACAAACATAGCTAACCCCCTTTTCATTTTCACCACGACCTGTGGCCTTAGGTATAGATTGCGCCTGGACCCGAAATCATTATTTGATCTGAATCAAACCCTCAATGGGTTTATGCAATGAACAATTTAAGGACTGAACCTCACACTTACCCTATATCGCCATTAATGAGGTGCTTACGGGGAAATACGCTTAGCCCTGCCATTAAGCTACATCTACCGCTATAATCGCCGCACTTTAATACCTGTAGTGCATGCCTGTGACAGTCAGCGCTATAGTTCTCTCACGTTTCGGAGGCATTGTTGCCGTGTCTGACAATAAACAAGCAACAGAAAGTAAAAAGCCTGATGTAAGTACCTTTCAAGGTCTGATTTTGGCGTTACAAGAATATTGGGCTCGCCAAGGTTGCGTAATTTTGCAGCCGCTGGATTTGGAAGTAGGTGCAGGTACATTTCATCCCGCAACATTTTTGCGCGCCATAGGCCCTGAAACCTGGAATGCCGCCTACGTGCAACCTTGCCGTCGCCCTAAAGATGGTCGTTATGGTGAAAACCCCAATCGTCTTCAGCACTACTACCAATTTCAAGTGGCGCTAAAACCGTCGCCAGATAACATCCAGGATTTATATTTAGGTTCTTTGCGTGAAATGGGAATCGACACGCTCGTGCACGATGTTCGTTTCGTGGAAGACAACTGGGAATCGCCAACGCTCGGCGCCTGGGGTCTAGGCTGGGAAGTGTGGCTCAACGGTATGGAAGTCACTCAATTTACTTATTTCCAGCAGGTTGGTGGCTTGGAATGTTTCCCGGTGACGGGCGAAATTACCTATGGTATTGAACGTATCGCCATGTACCTGCAAGGCGTGGATTCAATTTTTGATTTGGTGTGGACAGTTAATCCTAACGGCGACACAGTTACCTACGGCGATGTGTTCCACCAAAACGAAGTTGAGCAATCTACTTACAACTTTGAAGAAGCCGACACTGATTTCTTATTCAACGCGTTTGATTTTTACGAAAAAGAATCTCAACGTCTGATGGCAAAAAACTTACCTTTGCCTGCTTACGAATTGGTTATGAAAGCCTCACATGCATTTAATTTACTTGATGCGCGCCATGCAATCTCCGTTACCGAACGTCAGCGTTTTATCTTGCGCGTTCGCACACTCTCACGCGCTGTTGCGCAAGCCTACTACGACAAGCGCAAAGAACTTGGCTTCCCACTTGCGCCAGAAGAATTACGCCAGCAAATATTAGCTGCTGCGGGAGAAGAAAAATAATGACTGATTTTCTAGTTGAATTAGGCACTGAAGAATTGCCACCAAAAGCATTGAAGACGTTAATCAATGCATTTCGGGGAAATATCGAATCAAGTTTAAAGGCTGAAGAATTAGCTTTCAGCACAATTAAATCGTTTGCAGCACCACGTCGCTTAGCTGTACTAGTAGAAAATTTAGCTGATCAAACTCCATCAAAAGAATTGGTTGTTTGGGGCCCCCCTGCTGCGATCGCATTTGATGCTGAAGGGAAACCAACCAAAGCCGCACTCGCATTTGCGGATAAAAATGGTATCTCTGCCTCGGAATTAAAAGCTGAAAGCGATGGCAAAGTGGAAAAGCTTGTTGCGCGTATTTCTGCGCAAGGTAAAAAAACCGTTGAACTGCTTGAAGCTATTGTTAGCGATGCTTTAATAAAACTTCCAATCGCCAAACGCATGAAATGGGGTGCGAAACGTGAAGAGTTTGTACGCCCTGCGCATTGGCTGGTAATGCTATACGGCAGCGAAGTTGTCAACGCAAAGATTCTTGGCTTACAAGCCGATCGATTTACTCGCGGCCATCGTTTCCATTTCAATAATAGTATCGAACTGAAAAATCCTGCTGACTACGCAAGCGTATTAAAAAATACTGGTTTTGTATTGGCAGATCGCGAAGAGCGTCGTCAATTAATTCAAGAACAAGTTAATGCCGAAGCGAAAAAAATTGGCGGCACTGCAATTATCGATGAAGATTTATTAGATGAAGTTACTGCTTTGGTTGAATGGCCAAATGCGTTGACAGGAAAATTCGAAGGGCGCTTTCTACAAGTTCCTGCAGAAGCATTAATTGCTTCCATGAAAGAACATCAAAAATATTTTCACATGGTGGATACTCAAGGCAAGTTAATGCCTAACTTTATTACTGTGGCAAATATTGCGAGCAAAGATCCTGCACAAATTATTGACGGAAATGAGCGAGTAATTCGTCCTCGCTTATCTGACGCTGCTTTCTTTTTTGAAACCGATAAAAAAACTACTCTTGCATCGCTTCGTGAACGTTTAAAAACTATCGTCTTTCAAGCCCAACTCGGTACTGTTTATGAAAAGACAGAACGCGTGGCGAAACTGGCGAAATATATCGCAACACATTTGAAAGCTGACGAGAAACTTGCAGAGCGAGCGGGTCATTTGTGTAAATCAGATTTGGTAACCAATATGGTTGGCGAGTTCGACAATATGCAAGGTATTGCCGGTTACTACTACGCATTGAACGATGGTGAAAATGCCGATGTTGCCGCGGCGATGAACGAACAATATTTGCCACGCTTTGCTGGCGATAAATTACCAGAAACAACTACAGGTGTGATTATCGCACTGGCAGATCGTTTAGATACTATCAGCGGTATTTTCGGTATTGGCCAACAACCCACAGGTTCTAAGGATCCTTTCGCACTACGCCGTGCAAGCATTGCGGTGTTGCGTATTTTGGTGGAAAAAAATCTCGCGCTGGATTTACGTGAGCTACTAACCTTTGCCAAAAGCCAACACAACAACTTAACCGTCAGCGATGAACTGGTAGAGCAAATACTTGGCTACATGCTGGATCGTTTCCGCGCATTTTATGAAGATGCCAATATTCCTGCCGAAGTGTTTCAAGCGGTGAATGCTAAACAATTATCGCAACCACTGGATATTAACCAGCGGGTTCTCGCCGTAAATGAGTTTAGTAAACTACCGCAAGCACAAGCTTTAGCTGCTGCAAACAAGCGTGTATCTAATATACTCAGCAAACAAAATGCGTCTACCAATGCAATTATTCATTCGGATTTATTGCATGAAGAAGCCGAAAAAAATCTGGCTAAAGCAGTGAGTTTAAAAGCACAAGTAGTCGCTCCGCTATTTGCGTCAAGAGATTATGCGAAAGCGCTTGCAACACTCGCGGATCTTCAACAACCTGTTGACGCATTTTTTGATAATGTAATGGTAATGAGCGATGACCCAGCATTGCAACAAAATCGCTTGGCATTATTGCAACAATTGCGCGCTTTATTTTTGGAAGTTGCTGATATTTCTTATTTGGTTCCGACTAAGAATTAATTTACATTTAATAAAGTACTATGAAAGGGAGTCGTCATCCTCAGCTAGGCGCCCCCGCTTGCGGGGGGTCCAGTTTGTTTTTATTAGCCGTTTGGTTTAAAGATTTTTAACAGCTGGATCCCCGCTGCGCGAGGATGACGACTCCCTACTAAACATTTGCTATACCAAAGCTATTATTTCAGTTTTAATGAATAAATAGCGAGATCGAAAAAATGAAATTAGTAATCCTCGACCGCGACGGTGTCATTAATCATGACAGCGAAAATTATATAAAATCTGCTGAAGAGTGGGTTCCTATCGATGGCAGCATTGATGCTATAGCACGCTTATACCGAGCTGGTTTTACTATGGTAGTTGCGACCAACCAATCAGGACTTGCCCGCGAGAAATTTGATCTCGATGATCTCGAAGCCATGCATGAAAAGCTAACGCGACTCGTTGAAGAACAAGGTGCTGAACTTGGAGCGATTTTCTATTGCCCGCATCACCCAAATGACAAATGCAAATGTCGTAAGCCCATGCCAGGAATGGTGGATGCCATAGAAGCGGAATTTAATATTTCAGCCGAAGGTTCTTATTTTGTGGGTGATAGTTTGCGGGATTTGCAAGCGGCAGTCACTAAAGGCTGCAAACCTATTTTAGTAAAAACCGGTAATGGTAAAAAAACCTTGGCGCAATTAGCCGACGTGACTTTACAAACCGATGCTCCAAATATTATGCCTGATCAAGTACAGGTTTTTGAGGATTTGGCCGCGGCGGCAGACTTTATTATCGCTAATGATTCTGGAAACTAAGTTGAACAATATCCTGCTCTACCTTCGCAGCTTTATATTTTTAGTTGGCCATAATGCCACTGGCATATTATTTGGATTTATCGCCGTTATCATTTGGCCTATTTTTCCATACGCATGGCGATGGCGCATCGTAACCTGCTGGAATCGCTTCGTGATGCTGTGGATTTATATTTGCTGCGGCGTAAAATTTAGTGTGATTGGCCAGCGCCATGCCGATAAATATCCTTGCGTAATTTTAGCGAAACATCAAAGCACATGGGAAACGATGTTTCTTCAATATTATTTCGGCCCTGTTAGTATTATTTTAAAAAAAGAGTTATTGCGCATTCCTTTTTTTGGCTGGGGACTTGCAAGTATTCGATCAATTGCAATTGACAGGGGCAATCCCATTCAAGCACTGAAAGATGTTAAGAGCAAAGGCATTGAACGCTTGAAGGAAGGTAACAACGTTTTAATTTTTCCAGAGGGAACACGTATACCTGTCGGTGCCGTTGGAAATTATGCGCGAAGCGGTGCGGATATCGCCATTAGCGCAAATGTACCCATTGTTGCGGTTGCACATAATGCGGCCGAATGTTGGCCCCACAAACATTTTTTAAAATACCCTGGAACGATTAGTGTTGTGATCAGTGAGCCCATTGAGAGCGCCGGTAGAGATCGCAAAGAACTCACGGAAGAAATAAAAAACTGGATTGAAAGCGAGATAGCAAAAATGCCGCCCGCACGTAAAGACGCCAGGCGCGCACAACCTAAAGTAGTGCTCGATAAATAATTTTCACTTACCTACAATCACCCATCATAAAAACAAAAAACCCCCTTGTATTATCATGAGGGTTTTCATTTATTACATATTATTTTTTCAATATCTATTTTTAAAAATCCGCGTTTAATATTTTATTCCGTGCTTGATTTACTATTTGATCTTCCATTCTTCGTTAGTTCTTACGCAGGTGATAGCATGTAAAAAGTAATATGCAGAGTTAGCAAAATTGAGAACACAGTTATTTGTTGACGACGGCTTAGTATAATCATAGCAATCTACCTATTATTATTTTTCAGGAATTGTTATTCGTTATAGCTCCTGCTTTACAGCCTCCAAAAAATTGCACGCTTGCGGAAATATTTATATCATTAGTTGGCGTCAAATAAAACATTTTTTGTTTGCAAATTGAACAATTTATTGGAAGAGTTTGATATTGAAGTTTTGCTTGAAGAAAAGGAGAAAATAAAAGCAGTGAAGCAATTACATGACGACATTAGGGAAAATGTTCAGAAGATTATTTTTATAAAGGAATTTGTCTAGAGGAGGGGTAAATCTTCGAGGTTAGTGTCTGCACCTATTATCCGTTATTGTTGCAGACACCACCAAGATTTTTTATTAATTATTGTTGTTGCCACTAAATACCTAGTTGGTGTGCGCACTCTAACGACACAAACCACAAATTTCCAGTAAAAAAAATCAGATGGGTATTTAGGAAACATCTTTTTTTCATATAACCGAAAAATGAGAATTTGTAGCTATAAGTTTGCTACTTTAATCACACTTACTGGCGCGCGTATCATCATGTAAGTTTTAAATCAGGGATTAGACGTCAACCTAAAGATGTTTTAATTTTTTATCAATTTCACCCTACCCACCACCAATAGCCCTCAAAGGAATTTGTCGTGCAAAATTACTTTTCCAGTAGTGTCATCGCAATCATTGCCTTACTTCATGTTTATATTTTGGTGCTGGAAATGTTTTTGTGGGACAAGCCTGCCGGACGCAAGGCATTTGGTCATAGCCCGGAAGTGGCTGCCACCTCGAAAGTATTGGCAGCGAACCAGGGGTTGTATAACGGATTTCTAGCAGCGGGATTATTTTGGGGCCTCTATTTAGGCACTTCAGGGTTCGACATTAAAGTTTTCTTTTTAAGTTGCGTCCTAGTCGCAGGTATATACGGAGGACTGACTGCTAACCGTAAAATTCTTTTTATTCAGGCCGCGCCTGCACTCATTGGCTTGGCATTACTTCTGAGCGGCGTCTGAATATAGATTTCGTTATTAATCGCTCCATTTGCGCTCATCTAACAAATGTTGATTTATCTTGTCCAAACACGCTTAGTCAATTTATTTAAGGGTTCGCACTCATGATGTTTCGGTGTGCGCTTGTTCAATATCACGCTAGAGAACACCCCCATAACCCGTTAGAATGGCCGGCATTCATGTCTAACTCCTCCTCTTTAAAGTGATCGCGCTATGACAGTCTTTAAAAAACCTACCATCCTCCTCATTCTCGATGGTTTCGGCCATTCGGAAAAAACCAAATACAACGCTATAGCCGCTGCGCATAAACCGGTGTTCGATAAGCTTTGGGCCAATAACCCGAAAAGCCTGATTGATACCTCCGGTTTGGCTGTGGGGTTACCGGAAGGTCAAATGGGTAATAGCGAAGTGGGCCACATGACCTTGGGTGCTGGGCGCGTGGTTTATCAAAGCTTTACACGCGTGAACAAAGCGATCAGCGATGGTGACTTTTATACAAATCCCGCTTATGTAAATGCGATCGATAATGCCATCGCCAGCAATAAAGCGGTGCACATTTTAGGATTGCTTTCAGAAGGTGGTGTACACAGTCATCAGGATCATATTTACGCCATGATGAAAATGGCGGTGGGTCGCGGCGCAAAAGAAGTTTATCTACACGCATTTTTGGATGGGCGCGATTGTCCACCTCGCAGTGCTGAGGCATCCCTACAAAAGGCACAGGATTTATTTAAAGAATTAGGTACTGGCCGTATTGCTTCCATCGTTGGCCGTTACTTTGCGCTGGATCGCGATAACCGTTGGGATCGTGTGGAGCAAGCCTACGATGTTATGGTCACCGGTGAAGCTGAATACGATGCACTCACCGCCGTTGACGCGTTGAAAACCGCTTATGCGCGTGGTGAAAATGATGAGTTCGTGAAGGCGACTTTGATTTGCGGTGAAGATGAAGAAGTGGCAACTATCAATGATGGCGATTCCGTTATTTTTATGAACTTCCGCCCTGATCGCGCACGCGAAATTACTCATGCATTAATCGATGAAAATTTTACGGGTTTTGAACGCGAGCTACATCCGACCATCGCGCATTTTGTGCAAACCACCGAATATGCTTCAAGCATCAAAGCACCTATCGCGTTTCCTCCCGAGAATTTAAACAATTCCTTCGGTGAATATATTTCCGGTTTGGGCAAAACCCAATTGCGCATTGCGGAAACAGAAAAGTATGCGCACGTGACGTTCTTCTTTAACAGTGGTAATGAAGTTGTTTACCCTGGAGAAGATCGTATTCTCGTTCCATCACCACAAGTTGCCACTTACGATTTGCAACCTGAAATGAATGCACCTATCGTTACGGATAAGCTGGTTGAAGCCATTGAGTCTGGCAAATACGATGCGATCATTTGCAACTACGCCAACTGCGATATGGTGGGCCACTCCGGCATTATGGAAGCTGCTACCAAAGCGGTAGAAGCCATTGATGTCTGTTTGGGTCGCGTGCTGGCTGCCGCAGAGAAAGTTGGTGGTGAGGTGCTCATCACCGCAGACCATGGCAACGTTGAAGAAATGTTTGACGACGAAACTGGTCAACCCAATACACAACACTCAACTTTACCCGTGCCTTTTATTTTTTGCAGTTCGCGTAAAGGGAAAATTGCCGCAGGTGGATCTTTAGCGGATGTAGCACCCACTATGTTAGCACTTATGGGAATTGCACAACCGGCAGAAATGACGGGTAAAAATTTAATAACATTAGAAAGATAAAACCCCACCCTAACCCTCCCCTTTTCAGGGGAGGGTATCAACAGCAACTCCCGGGAGTATGTCCCCTCCCCCTAAGGGGGAGGCTGGGAGGGGGTTAATTCCATCAACAACCACGGAACCCTCATGAAGAAACTTTTTTTCCTAAGTTTATTTTCCATGATGCTAACGCTTTCGCCTGTTGCGATAAGCGATGAAAAAGCCGATATGGCGAAGTTGCAAAAAGACATTGCAGACTTGCAAAAAGAATTAAAAAAAGTGCAGGGCGTACGCACGAATGTTCAGCAAGAATTGCAAAAAAACGAAACGCAAATGGGCGACTTGCAAAAAAAAGTAGAAAAAATTCAGCAGGAGATTAATAGCCAGGATAAGCAAATCGAAAATTTAAATAAGGAACGCACCGATTTGGAAAAAGCACGAGCAAAGCAACAAGCCCAAGCCGCTGAGCAGGTACGCGCTGCTTATCAGCTTGGGCAGCAACCACAATTTAAAGTATTTTTAAATCAGGAATCTCCTGAACGTATTTCACGCATGATGAAATACCACAGTTATTTTATGGCCGCTCATGCCGAGAAAATGAAAAAATATCTCGACACCATTGCGCAGCTCAACGAACTCGAGCCACAAATTGCGCAAAAAACTATTGAGCTCAATGCGATCAAAGAAGAGTTGAGTAAACAGCAAGCGAGTCTGCAGCAAGCACAAGCACAGCGCAAACAGACTCTTGCAAAAATTAACACAACGATTTCCAGCAAAGATAAAGCACTACAAGATATGCAGGAGGATCGTCGCCAACTGCAAGCGCTTTTACAAAAAGTCACGCGTGCTACCAACAGTCTGGCGACAGCACCAAGTTATGTGCCGCTACCCAATGCGGGTGAAAAATTTAGCGGCAGAAAAGGCCGTTTGCCGTGGCCGACACAGGGCAGAATTTCACACGGTTTTGGTAGCAGCCAGGTTGAAGGACAACTGCAATGGAATGGGGTGCTTATTAATGCAAATGCTGGACAAGCGGTACAAGCAGTTCATTATGGTCGCGTCGTATTTGCCGATTATTTTCGCGGACAAGGTTTGCTAGTGATTGTTGATCACGGCGAAGGCTATTTGAGTCTTTATGCCCATAATCAGCATCTGCACAAAAAAGCCGGTGACGCCGTTAAAGCGGGTGAAACAATCGCCAGCGTTGGCAATACCGGCGGGCAAAATGAAAGTGGATTGTATTTTGAAATTCGCTATCAGGGCAAAGCGATTAATCCGGCAGATTGGCTGGCACGTGCGTAACTTTTCAAAAACTGCGTCTGCTTTTTAATAAATTCAGAAGTCCAAATTTAACAGGGAATCAAGGCAACAGGTTTCTGTGTGCCGTTTTATACGTTGATGACGCTTGTAGCGTTCTCGGAGATGTAAATGTTGTGCGTTTCACTACAGAAATCTGGCGCCACTAAAAAACTTCAGGCAACTTTGTTACTAGCCCTATTTTTGTTTGCTAGTCCTTCTCATGCAGCCGCACCCGCCGAAAAGAAAAAGTCAGCATCCAGCGTTAATAACGAAGGTCTTTTACCTCTCGATGAACTGCGCACGTTTACACGCGCCTATGATCACGTGCGCACCAGTTATGTAGATGAAGTTAGCGACTCAAAAATGCTTGAGTACGCGATTAAAGGTTTGATCTCGGAGCTTGATCCGCACTCTGCTTATCTCGATAAGGAGGCATATGCCGAGCTACAAGCTACAACCAGTGGTGAATTTGGTGGGGTAGGCTTGGAAGTGGGTGTGGATGAAGGCAGCATTAAAGTCATCACGCCGCTTGATGGCTCTCCGTCGCAAAAAGCTGGCATCAAACCGGGCGACATTATTGTTCGCATTGACGATCAGCCGATGAAGGGCAAAACATTGACTGACGCCACTCGTTTGATGCGCGGCCCTAAAGATACCCCCATCAAGCTAAGTTTAATGCGCAAGGGTGTCGAAGAACCCATTGATCTCATAGTGATTCGCGATTTGATTCATGTGCAAAGCGTGATTGTTAAACCTATAGCAGAAGAATATTTATACATCCGTGTTGCCCAATTCCAAACCAACACCGGCACCGACTTTAGCGAAAAACTGCGTGAAAACTTGAAGTTGCGGCCAAAGACCAAAGGGTTGATCCTGGATTTGCGCAACAACCCCGGCGGCGTACTGCAGGCCTCTGTTGATGTTGCTGATGCCTTCCTGGAAAGCGGCACCGTGGTCTATACCCGTGGCCGCATGGAAAATAGCAGTCTTAGTTATGCCGCCACTCCAGGGGATCTTAGTGCAGGCCTACCCTTGGTGGTTCTTATCAATAGCGGCTCTGCATCAGCCTCAGAAATTGTTGCGGGAGCACTCCAGGATCAAAAACGCGCCATCATTATGGGTACCCGCAGCTTTGGTAAGGGTTCAGTACAAACAGTAATCCCTATCACCGAAGATCGTGCTATCAAACTAACCACGGCGCTCTACTACACACCCAATGGCCGCTCAATTCAGGCCAAGGGTATAGAGCCCGATGTACGGCTGGAAAAAGTCAGTAATGAAGCTGGGCAGAAAGCGCCTATAGCTGAAGCCGATCTGGCTGGCCATATTGGCAGTCGGGATGGTCAGGAGGTTGGGAGTGGCGAGCGCGAACGCGAGGCTGTAGTTAACGACGATGCTCTCAAGGACAATCAGGTATTGGATGCGATTAATTTACTGAAGGGTGTCCATACTATGGGACAACCCGCGAGCCCTGGTGACGAACCTGACAACAAACAAAGTGCGCCCCCTATAGCACCTAATATCGAGGTAAGACCTAAATTTAACGAAAATCCGGATGAAAAAACGCAGCAATAACCACTGCACCGCCTGACAGTTACGCAGACGATATTTAGTGCCCTTTGCAATCTGTCGACTTGAAGCTCGAGGCACTTCGGTAGGAGCCTAAAGTAGACAGCCACAAAATTCCCTCCTCACATATATGCGCGACACAACTGACGATTTAGACGGCGCGCCTGCTAGTCAAGTCACAAATTTTTGCTTCGCTATTAATCTAATCGAACTTTTGTACAACGAAAATGCCCATCAACTTGATCATTTGAAAACATGGTTAAGTAACGAACCGAAGACAGCAACTATCCAGACGACAATCGGGTTATAAAACAGCCTTTCTATAATCGCAACTAATTATATTCGTGGATTTTATTTAGTGTTTATAATCACAGAACTTAAGTGAGAAGTGATTTAAGCGCTTGAGGAATGCTTTAAAGGTTAAGGATAGTCTGTTCAAGAGCATCTAATTACTAATGGGGATTTAAAAATGGCAATGTTCAATCGTTCGGGCGAAGAAGGTTCGGTACCTAATCGTAATGGTCGTTTCCTGCAAAAAGACAGTTATTGGTACTACAGCACCCGCGAAGGTGTAGATATTGGGCCATTCGATAGTCGTCCAGATGCGGAAGTAGGTGTGGGTGAATTCATTGATTTTATTTGTGCGTCTGAACCGAAAATAGCGGATATTCTTAAACAATATCGCGCTGCTTAAGAGTTCACACCATAAAAAAAGGGCGCCATCGAGCACCCTTTTTTTATTTCAATTTTTTCTAAAGTCGCATTTCAATTCCTTGCGCTCGCATAAATTCTTTTGCTTGCGGTACTGTGTATTCACGGAAGTGAAAAATACTTGCCGCCAACACGGCGTCCGCGCGACCAAGTGTTACGCCATCTACCAAATGTTGCAGATTACCCACACCACCTGACGCAATTACCGGCACGGCAACCGCGTCACTTATTGCTCGCGTCACTCCCAAGTCATAGCCTTTTTTAGTGCCGTCGCCATCCATACTGGTCAGCAAAATTTCTCCAGCACCGTATTCTGCCATACGAACTGCCCACTCCACGGCGTTAATTCCCGTAGGTTTACGGCCACCGTGAGTGAAAATTTCCCAGCGCGGTTCTTCACCATCTTTGCTTACTTTTTTTGCATCTATAGCGACAACAATACATTGCGCACCGAAACGATCCGATGCAGCTTTTACGAAATCCGGATTAAAAACAGCAGCAGAATTTATCCCGACTTTATCGGCACCGGCATTCAGCATGGTGCGAATGTCATCCACCGTGCGAATGCCGCCACCGACAGTTAATGGAATAAATACTTCGCTCGCAATTTTCTCCACCGTATGCACAGTAGTGTCGCGACCTTCGTGCGTCGCGGTGATATCCAGGAAAGTAATTTCGTCTGCGCCTTCCTGGTTGTAACGTTTAGCAATTTCTACTGGATCGCCTGCGTCGCGGATATCCAAAAATTGTACGCCTTTAACAACGCGACCGTTATCGACATCGAGACAGGGAATAATTCGTTTTGCGAGAGCCATATAAATCTCTACCCGGCTAAACAGCCAATCATTTAGATAATGTAAATTATTTTGCGCCTGTGAAGCCGCGCTCTAAACCACTCGGACCAGAAGGTTTTTTCGGTCTCCAAACCCACATTAAACCGCGAACATAACCATCGCCTTTAACACCTGTGTGATCCAAGCCTTCCATTACATAATTTTGCAATTCGAGGCCCTGATATTTTTTCGCAACCAAATGTTTTTGATATTGAATAATCGGGTCGCGAAATGGCACGTACTCGGTGCTGCCGTAGGATATAAAAATTCTAGCATTCAGCGCTTTGTTCTTTTGCGCGTAAGCTTCATCCAATTTCAGTAGCGCTTTATTATCCCATTCCACCGCCGGACTAATCGCGATATAACCGGAGAAAAAATTATCTGATTTGTACGCGGCAGTTAACGCAAATAGACCGCCTAAAGAATTACCCGATAGCACTCGGTCAGTTGGCAAACCACGGAATTGGGTTTCAATTAAAGGTGCAGCTTGCTGCTTGATAAAATCTAAAAATGCAAAAGCGCCACCTGTTGCGACTTCGCTTGTAGCGACTTTGGTAAAAGTTAAATCAAGACGCCGCTCTTTGTCGTAATTGGCTCCGGCTGGATACGAAAATCCGACCATAATAAATTCGGGAACTACGTTGTCGTAAATCAGATTACCATAGGTGGACGCTAATAACGGCGTATCCCAATAGGCATCTACATAGTAAAGCACCGGATACTTTTTCTCCGGATTTGAGTGGTAACTTGCTGGCAAAACAACAATTAAGTCGTAGTCTCTACCTGCTTTGGATTTAATAGGCACAATCTGCGTGTTATCCAAAACGAACTTTTTATAAACTGGCTGCTCGGCATAAGCCAACGCGGAGAAACCAAAAAGCATCACCAACAGAAAATATTTTTTAATCATTATGTGATGCCCTTGAATCAACGAATTAATTTTTTAGCGGCAATGCCCAAAGCAATGCTTGCGTTACAAACTTTGGATACACCGACAAATGGTCTTCTCCAGGAAAGGTCTCAGTGACCAGAGTCAACTGCGAATAATGTCGTGCTTTAAGCTGCTTATCTAACGCCATTATAGAATCGATCATACCGAATTTCGGGTCATTCTCTTGAACACCAGCGGCCATGTAGACTTTTGCCTTCATATTTTTATTGGCTTTAGCGTAATTCGCTTCTAGGTTGAACATGACTTTATTGTTGAACCATAAAGATGGGCTGCCAATTAAATAATAATCAAACATATTCGGCTGCGTGAACAAAATATAAGTTCCTAGTAAACCGCCGTAAGAGTGACCGATATAAATTTTTCTTGTGGCATCCACGGAGTAATGACTCCCTAGATAAGGCAACAATTCCTGAGCGAGAAATTGCGCGTACAAATCGGCCCTACCTGATTCATTAGCTTTGTTTTTGAATTTATCATCAGCAGAGGCAGGCGGAGTAAAATCACGCGCACGACTTTTGCTGATGTCATCGCCTTTTGAATATGAAATACCAACGATTATCGATTGCTCATAAACCTGATTGCGTTCGCTCATCCGCCAATTAATGCTGCTTAAAAGAGGAAAAGCGTAATAGCCGTCGGTTAATACGATTAGCGGATATTTTTTACCCTGATTAGTGGAATAGCTTTCTGGAACTTTTACGTAAACTTCGTAGTCTTTGCCGTTAGCCTTCGCGTGAAAATCGATAACCTCTGAGCGATCTAATGTATACGGACGGTGTTTTTCCTCGGTAGCAAAAACATTTGCCGATACAACCAGGGCTACTAACGCCAACCCATTTAAAAAATGTCTCAACATACTGTTCTCGTATGAGTTGCGGTAAACCAACTCACACAACGTAAATTAATTCGCATCGCAGTAGGCTTGAGCCTCAGCCATGGTCAATGTGCCTTCGTAAATCGCGCGACCGGTAATTGCACCGCAAATACCTTTATGGGATTCGGCTTTAAGCGCGCGAATGTCGTCCATATTAGTTACGCCACCCGATGCAATAATTGGAATGCTTGAAGCCTGCGCCATAGCAACAGTTGCTTGTACATTCACGCCTTGCATCATGCCGTCGCGCGCGATATCGGTGTAAACAATGCTGCTTACACCATCTTGCTCAAAACGCTTGGCTAATTCACTCGCTTGAATGTTAGAAACTTCTGCCCAACCATCAGTCGCAACCCAACCGTCTTTTGCGTCGAGCCCGATAATAATATGACCGGGAAATTGTTTGCACATATCCGTCACGAACTGCGGCTCTTTTACTGCTTTGGTGCCGATAATTAAATACTGCACACCGGCGTTGAGGTAATACTCAATGGTTTCTGCATTACGAATACCGCCGCCGATTTGAATCGGAAGATTTGGATAAGCTTTAGCAATTGCCGTGACCACACCACCGTTCATTGGCTTGCCTTCAAAAGCACCGTTCAAATCAACCAAGTGCAAACGACGACAACCTTGATCAACCCATTGTTTCGCCATTGCGACTGGGTCATCAGAAAATACGGTTGAGTCATCCATCAAGCCCTGGCGTAAACGCACACATTGGCCGTCTTTTAAATCAATTGCGGGGATAATTAGCATTTATAAATCTCGATGAATCAAAAAATTAACCCCCTCCTAGCCTCCCCCTTCACAAGGTGGAGGAACTGACTCCCTACTTTTTCAAGAGAGATACATAACTTGGGGAGAACTAACTCCCTCCCCTGAGAAGCGGGGCGCGCAGCGGGAGGGTTGGGGTGGGGTTTAAACCTTGCCATCCCAATGTAAAAAATTCTTCAACAACTGCAAACCAGCCGTGTGGCTTTTCTCGGGATGGAATTGCACAGCAAACAAATTATCGTGGCTTAATGCCGCATGAAACTCCAAACCGTAATCGCAGCTCGCCGCTACCAACTTCGGTTCGTCAGCGCGAATGTAAAAACTATGTACAAAATAAAATCGTGCATCTTGCGGAATGTTAGCCCACAGGGGGTGATCATTGTGATGCACTTGATTCCAACCCATGTGCGGCACTTTTAACGAGTTACCTTCCGCGTCTTTATGATGAGCACCAAAAAACTTCACCTGACCTGGCAAAATATCGATGCAATCCACACCGTCGTTTTCTTCACTGTGATTCATCAGCGCCTGCATGCCCACGCAAATACCCAATACAGGTTTGCCGGTCGCAATCTGCTCGCGCAATAACTTATCGAATCCGAGACGTTTAATTTCCGCCATGCAATCGCGAATTGCGCCGACACCAGGGAAAATTACACGATCCGCTGCTGCAACAACTGCAGGGTCAGACGTCACAACAACATGTTGTTCGGGCGCGACATGCTCAAGAGCACTTTTTACCGAATGGAGATTACCCATGCCGTAGTCGATAACGGCAACCGTTTGGGGAGAGTTCACAGCTTGAATCATTAGTTACAGGCTACCTTTTGTGGAAGGCATTATGCCCTCCATACGTGGGTCCAATTCCAGCGCCATACGCAGGGCGCGACCAAAGGCTTTAAATACAGTTTCAATTTGGTGATGGGCGTTGTGGCCACGCAAGTTGTCTACGTGCAGGGTTACGCCGGCATGGTTAACGAAGCCCTGGAAAAACTCCCAAAACAATTCCACATCAAATTGACCAACGCGCTTTTGGGTAAACGGAATGTGCATGACTAAACCCGGGCGACCGGAGAAATCAATTACAACGCGCGACAAGGCTTCATCAAGTGGAACGTAAGCATGGCCATAACGGCGAATGCCTTTTTTATCGCCCACTGCTTTGGCAATGGCTTGGCCGATAGTGATGCCTATGTCTTCAACTGAATGGTGATCGTCGATGTGAGTATCGCCATCGCAAGTTACGTCCAGATCGATCATGCCGTGACGGGCGATCTGGTCCATCATGTGCTCAAGGAAAGGTACACCGGTATTAAATACACCTTTGCCAGCACCATCCAGATTCAAAGCCACACTGATTTTGGTTTCAAGCGTGTTGCGGGTAACGTGGGCGACTCTGTTCTGCGGGACGATTGGGGTGGACATGTTGACTCCATCAAACCGGACACTTCCGGCGACTTATAAGAAAGCGCAAATTATATAGACTTGGCAGGATTAATTCACAGTAAAGTGAAAGCTGATGCTAACTTTTATGGTGCTGTCTTTTAGGGTGTTGTAAAGTTGTGAAGCCTGAATCGAAATTCAGACTTTAATCAATAATTTTATGCTTATGGATGAACCTTATGGCAAGTCACACACAACTCGTCAAAACAATAACAACGTTTTTCTTCGGAGCCTTGTTGGCCAGCCCAACAATGGCTGCTGAACCTAAAGAACCTGTCTACACCGGCTGGAGCTGGTCCGGGCACGCAGGCACCATCAACTTTGATTCAAAAACCGCTTACAACGAATATATTGAGGATTCCGCCTGGATAATCGGCTTCACTGCCGAGCGTTATTCCAGCGATAGCAACCTGACATTTCTCGTTGGGGTTGATTACATTGGTTATAGCGATGACCTTTCTTTTGATCAATACACTACAGATGGTTGGAAAGAATCGGACGCAAGCGCCGCAATGGCTTATGTAGAGTTTGGTCCCCGGATTCCTTTCGGCGTAGATAATACCAACTATTTCGTAGCCCACGCCGGCCTCAGCGGCATCCTTTATTCTGAACGTGGTATCGGCTACTGCAGCAACTGTTACAGCGAAGATATAGATATCAGCGGTGGTTTTTACGGGGTTCTAGGAGTGGGGCATAGCTTCGGTAGCTTCGATGTTGGCCTACAATTCCAGCAGTATTTCAACGGCGATATCGATAACAGCTTGCGCCTGCGGGTATCTTCATCCTTTTAGTCTGCTCATTAAGTGCTCTGCTAAATTAGAGAGCACTTATGACCACGCAAAAATCTTCAATCCCGATTCTGCCAACCTGTCACAAGAATATTCATTTTCCCGGCTTTAATATAAAAACTTGATATTAATACTCACTTGCGATTGCGCCATCATGGTTTATCGTTAAGCCATCCAATGGCAGCGCCAGACACTTGAGCCTTCAGACAGTCAATAACAATTACCCAATGAACGACAAGCTCATCCATATTCGTCAATTGATAGATAGCGCCAAGCGGCATGATCAAGCGTCAACCCAGCTTTCACGTTTGCTTGCTACGCGTACTCATCATTTGCACGAAGCGATTAAATTACCTCCGCAAGAGGCAGAGGCCCTATTAGCCGAATTTGTGGTCCGTTACATCGCCCAGGTTCCGGAATTCATCGAAGCAATCTCTGAAATGACCAAAGAAGCGGGTATTTTTGAAGGCATAATGCCGCTGCTCAATATCGCCAGCGATTATTTTTTAACGCCGCCAGATATTATCGGGAAGCATATTCAGTTAGAAGCTTTGCTGGACGAAGCTTACCTCGCACATCGTTTACTCGAAGAAGTGAATGACCGTTTTATTGGCTATTGCGGAATTCCACTTGCGCCTATGGATATGACTCGTGCCAATGTTATTGCGCACGAATTGATTGGCGAGCCCTACGCAAATGAGTTGGATCAGGCGGTTTTATTTTCTGCAGAGTTATTATTGAATCAATATAGTTTTGCGGGTGAGAGTTTTCAGCATTATATTGCGCTGCATAAATCTCGCGGTTGGTCACAAGAATTAAAACGCTGGCCCTGCCTAACAGAAGACTTGGCGATTGTGTTGGATTTTACCCAAACACAAAACACCACTCGCCACTAAATTCCCTATCAAACTAATTACGTTAAACAAATCGACAGGTTTGTTTAGACTTTATTTTTTGTCAGCCGAGTCGAGAGGAAGAATGTTAATCACCTGAACTGCTTCATCATCCGACTTTTGATTAACACGCGTATCTAACTCGCTGCTCGCAATATTTAAACGCATCTCTTCTTTAAAATCGCATTTCACACATTCACGAAAATCTTTTCCGTCAAGATTGTAAACCACGATGCTGTCCATTTGGGAACAACGCGGGCACACGGCGCCCGCCATAAAACGACGCTTGGTGGAATAGGCCATTAGACCGCATCCTCTTCAATAAAATTGGAGTGCACCTCTATACCGGAATGGCGAAGGAGTGCATCGATATTAGGCTCGCGCCCGCGGAAGTTTGTAAATAATTCCATCGGCGTTTTGCTCCCGCCTTGCTGCAAAATTTCGCGTAAAAAGCTTTCACCAGTTTCTGCATTGAAAATACCTTCTTCTTCGAAGCGCGAGAAAGCATCCGCAGAAAGTACCTCCGCCCATTTGTAGCTATAGTAGCCCGCTGCGTAACCGCCCGCAAAAATATGACTAAAACTATTTTCAAAACGGTTAAATTCTGGCGGCTGAACTACCGCCACTTCACGGCGAACCTGCTGCAAAACTTCCTGCGCAGTGTGCGGATTTTTTGGATCATATTCAGCGTGCAAACGGAAATCAAAAAGTGAAAATTCAATTTGCCGCAGCATTTGTAAACCTGATTGGAAATTTTTTGCAGCGAGCATTTTATCCAATAAACTTTGCGGTAAAGATTCGCCTGTTTGATAGTGACCGGAAATCAACGGAATCGCTTCCGGTTCCCAACACCAGTTCTCCATAAATTGACTCGGCAATTCGACTGCATCCCACGCAACGCCATTAATACCGCTGACGGCGGCTACGTCAATTTGCGTGAGCATATGGTGAATACCATGACCAAATTCGTGGAAAAGTGTGGTCACTTCGTCATGTGTTAATAGTGACGGAGTATCGCCAACCGGTGGAGTAAAATTACAGGTTAAAAATGCCACCGGTAGCTGCATGCCTTTTGCCGTTTTACGGCGAACGCGCGCATCGGCCATCCAGGCTCCGCCGCGCTTATTTTGGCGCGCAAATATATCCAGATAGAAGCTGGCAATGTGTGCTCCATTCTTATAAATCTGAAAAAAGCGCACATCGGGATGATAAGTATCAAAATCAGAAAGTTGTTTAACCTGAATACTAAATAAGCGCGACACCACTTCAAACATTCCACTAATAACTTTTTCAGCCGGAAAATAGGGGCGAAGCTCTTCCTGCGAAATGGAATATTTTTCAACGCGTAATTGCTCGCTGTAATAAGTGGTATCCCAAGCCTGGAAATCTGCACAACCTTTGCTTGCAGCGAAATTTTTTAATTCAGTGTAATCCTGTTGTGCATAGGGCTTTGACTTTTTCGCCAGCTCTTGTAAAAAATCTAATACTTGCTGAGTACTTTGCGCCATTTTAGTCGCCAGCGAACGTTCTGCGTAATTATCAAATCCTAACAGCTGTGCAAGCTCATGACGTAACGCAAGCGTTTCCGCAATGATCGCCGTATTATCAAATTCAGTTGTGAATTCGACTTTTTTATCATCGTTTACTTTCTGGGAGTTACTAGAAGCGCGCGTGACATAAGCCGTGTAAATTTCTTTACGCAACTCGCGATTATCGGCGTACATGATAACGGCATAGTAAGAAGGGAAATCCAGCGTAATAACATAGCCATCCAGGGACTTCTTCTGCGCGGCCTGTGCGGCTTGGGCTAATGCAGATTCAGGCAAGCCAGCAAGATCATTCACATTTTCAAAATGTTTAAACCACCCTTGCGTTGAGTCAAGAACATGATTAGAAAATTGTGTTGAGAGTTCTGACAAGCGCTGCTGAATTTCAGCGTAACGTTTTTTCTTATCTTCACTCAATGCAACTCCACCTAAACGGAAATCGCGCAAGGCGTTATCTACCGTCTGCTTTTGAGCTTGAGATAAATTTTCATACTCGTCACTATCGGCTAATTGCTGATAAGCTTTATAAAGCTGCTCGTTCTGACTTACTTCAGTGCCGTATTCCGTGAGCAGCGCAATACTTGCATTGTAAGCCTCGCGTAATTCATCATTATTTCGCACCGAATTCAAATGGCTCACCGGTGCCCAAGCTTGGTCCAGTTTATCGCCTTGCTCTTCGAGAGGAGTAACCAAGGTTGCCCAACTGGGACGCGATAAATTTGCTAAAAGATTTTGTAAATAAGCACGACTTTCATTAATAATTTGACTCACCGCAGGCTCAACATGAGTAGCTTCAATAGTCGAAAATGGTGGCAACACATGGGATTCTAAAAGCGGGTTAGTCATGATCGACTCCAAAATTGATGACACAAATATTTTCACTATGATACAACTAAAAGTCGTAGACCTTAAAAGCTATCATGGCTTTAACAGAGATTAGTTTATGAAACACAATCAAAATCCGTTGAGCATTCGCAGCCATAAAGGTGTGCATCCACAATTTGGCGCAAAAGTGTATGTTGATCCAACCGCAATTGTGATTGGTGACGTGCAGATTGGCGAAAATTCATCCGTATGGCCCTACGCCATTATTCGCGGCGACATGCACCGTATACGTATAGGCGAACGCACCAGTATTCAAGATGGCTCGGTATTACATATCACCCACGCCAGCGATTTTAATCCTGCAGGGTACCCGCTTATTATTGGTGACGATGTCACCGTCGGCCACTCCGTTAACTTACATGGTTGCACCATCGGCAGCCGCGTATTGGTCGGCATAGGCTCTACGCTTTTAGATGGCGTCATTGTAGAAGACGACGTTGTGATTGGCGCAGGCACTCTGGTTCCACCAGGCAAACGTTTGGAGAGTGGATTTTTATACGTCGGCTCGCCTTGCAAACAAGCGCGCCCGTTAAAAGACAGCGAACGCGCTTTCTTTAAATATTCGGCAGAAAATTATGTGAAGTTAAAGGATACTCACATTGCTGAACTGGAAGCTTTACTGGAATAATTTTTTGAATAAATGGATAAAGGAAATAAAATGAAATTTGAAGCCGTAACACTGGAAGGAAAATTTGTTCGCCTTGAACCGTTAAATGAAATACATCGTTCAGGGCTTTGCGAAGCAATCGCGGATGGCGAATTATGGAATCTCTATGTAACGCTTGTTCCACCATTGGATCAAATAGATTTGTTTTTTGAAAACGCTCGAACAGCACTTGAGACAGGTGACGGCCTCGCCTTTGCGACTATCGATAAAAGCACAGGCAAGGTGGCAGGCTCAACGCGGTTTATGAAAGCGAACTTACCCAATAAGCGCTTGGAAATTGGTTTCACCTTTTTGGGAAAGTCGTGGCAAAAAACGAGCATCAATACTGAAGCAAAATTATTAATGCTCACCCACGCTTTTGAAGTCATGGATTTAAACCGAGTAGAGTTTCTCACCGATTATTTCAACAACACCTCACGCAATGCCATTTTAAGACTTGGTGCAAAAGAAGAAGGTCTGCTACGCAGCCACATGGTAATGCCCAATGGCCGTGTTCGTGATTCTATGTTGTACAGTATTGTTAAACATGAGTGGACTGGGGTGAAGTTGCATTTAAATTATAAATTGGCAGATCGATAAAGAAGAATTATTTGTACGACAGTTATATTCGAAATTCTATTAAATAGGGAGTCGTCATCCTCGCATAGCGGGGATCCAGCTCTTGCTTTTGATGTTTACATCATTTTTATATTCGAATTTTAAAAGCTGGATTCGTGTTATGCGAGGATGACCACTCTCAGTTATTAAACAGTTTTTTCGTTTTTAGATTACATGCTGGGCTTCGCAAGATCAGTCCAACCTACGTACTAAAATTTCTCAGAATACCTAATATTCGGTGCTGTACGAATTGCAAGACGCATTACTTAATTTTTTTGAAAAATTCATCGACGATGAGCCTCGTATACCATATCAATTGGCCGATTACTTCAGAAACTTCTTGAGTACCTACGTGTGTTTCAATCGCCACATGCGCCGCTATCTTAAATTGTCCAACTACTTTTTTAACTGGGTGTTTAGTGCGATATTCAAGCAAAAGCATATCATGGAATAATGGCCCCACATGTACAACAACATCTGGTGGAATATTTGCAGCGGCATCCGCATCAGAGGCAAATTCACATGATTGTGAAAACTCTATTTGTTTTGGTGGCACTAGAAATGGAACTGGCATTCGATGCTTATCATGATTGCTAATCCAATTCAGAAGAACAAGTGGATCGTGTTCTGGACTGCCTTCTACATCCGGTCTAGTCCGCTGATAGGGTTGTACCCTTTCTAATAAATTTGAAATTTCATTTGGCAATTGAGAAACAATTTTGTTCACAGCCTTACTATAGTTTCTTGACTCTTGAATAATTGGAAATTGCAGCTCTCGCGGTTGTGACGGTGGATCTGCAAAAGTTTGCGCGCATGCATATATTAAGTTATCCAATGCGCTACGCAGGGAATATACGATTTCTCCCAGCTCCAAACTCCATTCCTGAGAAGGGGCAATCATTTTCTCCATTTGGCACACAAGATTTATACCCAACCTGTCATCACGCAATTGAGCGTCGAGCATAATAGGGTTTTCTTTGCAAAAGGCTGCCATATCTTTCGATAACGCTAAGAACTTTTCATCGGCTCGATTTAGTTTAAGAAAAATATTATCGAAGTTTGGCACTATCTCTCCTCTTGCATTGAAGACCTTGTATTCGCAGCATTCCTATTAATTATTTTATTAGGAAATAATTTCCCTAACTCCTTTTACTCATCCACCAAATTCTGCCTCAAAAACTCATCATGACTCGGCAAGGTTTTCACCATAGATTGAATAGCTTGTCTCGCTAGCTTTAGCGTATCGCTAATTTCTTGGTAATCCATATTATCCACACGTGGGCAGTATTTGTTGGGGCGGATTCCCATGCCTTCAAATATGGATTGCCAGCTAGTGGAGCGAAATAATTCATCGGTGCCTTCGCGGATGAGGCCGTGGCCTTTAAATAAAGCAATGCGTTCTTGTAATGATTCGGGTAATTCAATGGTTTTACACCAGCGCCAGAAATCTGTGTCGTTGCGCTGTGTTGTGCAGTAGTGGAGCATAATAAAATCGCGCACTTCTTCGAAATCCGTCGTCATCCGGCGATTGTATTCTTTGATTAACGTTGGGTCGCAATCGCGGTCTGGGAAAAAGCGCAAAAAGAAATCCATGCCGCGCGCGATTAAATGGATAGATGTGGATTCGAGCGGTTCTACAAAACCGGAAGCCAAACCCAATGAGAGACAATTTCTCTCCCACATATTTTTGCGACGACCAGTTGAGAAAGGAATAACACGCGGATCATTAATGCGTGGTCCGTCCAAGTTTTTTAACAAGGTGGATTTCGCTTCTGCATCGCTGCAAAATTTGCTGGAATAAACATAGCCGTGTCCGGTTCCGTTGCGCAATGGAATTTTCCAACTCCAACCTGCCTTACGTGCCGTTGCTGTAGTGTACGGAGGGCGCTTTTCTTGTGCTGCCGTTTTAACAACGACGGCTCGATCGCACGGCAAGTACTTTGACCAATCTTCAAAACCCACACCGAGCGCTTTTTCTATCAGCAGAGCTTTAAAGCCGGTGCAGTCGATGAAGAAATCACCGTGAATCTCTTGCCCATCTTTTAAAATTAATTTTTCAATATTTCCTGTATCGTTTTTAATAACATGCTCGACCATGCCTTCGGTGCGTTTTACACCGCGTTCGTGTGCATATTTATTGAGGTAACTCACTACGAGTTTTGCATCCAGATGTACTGCATAGCTTGCGCCACCGATAGGTGTATTCTGTAATTGTGTTGGCCAGAAAAACTTTTCTTGTTGGGCCATTACAGAACATGGGGAAAAATCTTGCAGCGGAGCAGTTTCGCCTTGCATGGTAGATTTCAGCCAGCACTGGTAAAAATCGTGCGAGCCAATTCGCTTTCCTATCACACCGAAGGGGTGAAAATAAGATTCATTTTTTTGGCGCCAATCAATAAATTTAATACCAAGCTTAAAGCAAGCCTGCGTACTTTGAATAAATTCCTGTTCATCAATACCCAGGTTTTGGATCAAACGAACAACCGGAGGAATTGTTGATTCGCCAATTCCTATGGTCCCGAGATCTTCGGATTCTACTAATTCTATTTCACACAATTCTGAATTGAGGTGGTAGGAAAGCATTGAAGCTGCAATCCAACCTGATGTACCGCCACCCACAATAACAATTTTTTTAATGGGATTTATTTGATTCATATGTATTCCGATTTTTTAATGTCGTGCGTGCGAATCCCGCTACCAGCTTTGATTTTCTACCATAAGGCCGGAGCCGCTCGTATCGTGTGCGGTTGTGAAGGCCCAGGTATTAACTTGAATTGCGCGACGCACTGCATCTATAGCTTTGTGACGAGGAAAACTGGCTCGCCACGCTAATGAAATTTTACGCACCGGGTTTGTTTGCAAAGGACGCGTTACTAATGTCTGTGACGAAAAAAGTGCAGAGTGTGTGGCCGATGATGGCAAAATACTGATGCCAAGACCAATCGCAATCATATGACGTAGCGTGTCGAGGCTACTGCATTCAATTCTGTTTTGTATTGCAGGTTCAAATACCGACAACATTTGTTCGCGCAAACATTGTTTTTCGCTCAATATCAAAAAAGTTTGCTCGCGTAAATCGTCCAGCGCGATGATTTTTTTTGCTGCGAGCGCATGATTGGAGGGCATTACCAACTGCATAGGTTCGCGATAGATTTCTTGCGTTACCACATCAGCTTCAGTAAATGGTTTTGAAATAAGAATTGCGTCCAACTCGCTACTGCGTAATTTTTGGCGCAAATCACTGTTGTAGCCTTCATAACAACTCAAGGAAAGCTGGTTTGCAATTAATTTTAAAGCAGGAATTAATTGCGGCAACAGATAGGGGCCCAAAGTAAAAATGGCGCCCACTTTTAATTCTCCACTTAATTGATTTTTATCTGCTTCCGCCAACGCCGTTATGCTGTCGGCTTGCGCAATCACACGTTGCGCCTGCGCGATAATTTTTTCGCCCATAGCAGTCGGCCGAATGCCTGATTTATTGCGCTCAAACAACAACACCCCCAAGTCCTGCTCAAGGTTGCGAACTGCCATGCTCAGCGTCGGCTGGCTCACACCCCAATGCTCGGCTGCCCGGCTGAAATGCAACTTCTGGGCAAGGGTTACTAAATAGCGTAATTCGATTAAGGTCATGATGAATAATTGGCTTTGTTAGCTATGGAATTTACGGATGCCAGTCTACTCCGGAATCCTCATAGATAAAACTTATGCTGCCAGAATTAACTGATTCATGCTCACCCTTCCGAAGACTCAATAGTCAAAGCTTATAGATTTGGAATTGAAGGTTCCCCAGCGCGTTTACTATAACTACCACGCCTATAGACGCTCGTAGGTTATGCCCGACCTCACTTTTAGGGCGTTAAGTTGGATCATAAAAACAAAACACACAACAAGTTGGTACCTACATGTCAAACGCACAGCTCTCCATTTTATTTTTCGCACAAATGTTCGTCATTCTCGTCACTTGCCGTGGCGTAGGTTGGTTGGGTAAAAAATACTTCCACCAACCGCAAGTCGTGGGCGAAATGATCGCCGGTGTATTGCTCGGCCCAACCCTGTTCGGGCTTATCGCACCGGATCTGCAAAAGGCACTCTTCCCCAAAGAATCCATCAGCGTGCTCTATGTGTGTGCGCAGTTTGGCGTTGGCTTATACATGTTCCTGGTAGGCCTGGGCTTCCGTAAAGACCATTTCAAAGCCAATATCGGCGCAGCGGCAGCGGTTTCAATTTCGGGTATGGCCGCACCCTTTGTCGTAGCGATCATGATTACGCCATGGTTGATGACTATTCCCGGTCTCTTCTCTGATAAAGCCACTCAATTCAATGCCACCCTGTTTATGGGCGCTGCTATCGCCATTACTGCTTTCCCCATGTTGGCGCGGATCATTCACGAACGTGGCCTCACAAATTCAAAATTAGGTACGCTTTCACTCTCTGCCGGCGCGATTGACGATGCTGGCGCTTGGTGTGTTCTCGCAATCGTATTAGCCAGCTTCGGTGCGGGAGCTTCACTGGCGATTACGACTATTGTGGGTGGCATTATTTTCGCCAGCGTTGTTTTACTGCTCGGACCACGTTTGTTAGCGCCTTTGGGTCGAATTGTGGAGCGCGAAGGCAGAATTACCCCGAACGTGCTGGGCATAACCCTTATGGCGTTTATGTTGTGCGCCTCCATTGCAGACGGCATTGGTTTGCATGCGGTTTTCGGAGGATTCTTGCTCGGTACCGTTATGCCACGCGGTAAGTTTGTTGAAGAATTGAAAAAGCAACTTGAGCCTTTCGCAGTAGTCGTGCTCTTGCCAACATTCTTCACCTTTTCGGGTTTAAACACCGAGTTAACGATGATCAACAATGTGGAATTAGTCTTGATTGCCTTAGCTGTACTGGCAGGGTCTATCATCGCCAAAGGCGGAGCTTGTTATTTGGCGGCCCGTTTGTGTGGACAAGATAATCGTACTGCATTGGGTATAGGTGCGCTTATGAACTCACGTGGGCTGATGGAGTTGATCATTATCAACATAGGCTTGCAGAAAGGTGTGATCGGCACAGGGTTATTCTCTATGCTGGTGTTGATGGCCATTGTCACTACATTAATGGCATCGCCTTTATTTGAAGCCGTTTATGGCAAAAAAGCCCGCGAGACTGGCGAGCTTGATGCGTTAGATGAAAAAGCGGCAACTGCTTGATCAGAGCGTCTCCGCTAAGAGTTCAAATTAAAATTTACGAAATACGTACAACGAAATTACGGTAAAAATTTCAACCCCTGAAAACCCCTTGAGCCGCCCTCCCTAAGGCGGCTTTTTTTATATCCGTAAATCTCGTTATGGCAAGTCAAACACAAGTGCTTTTACTGGCTCATTGTTTGCGGAAAACTTCAGCTCGCTCAGAGAGTTAATTTTTACACCATCCCCAGCATTCAATGTTTCCCAAGCGCCATCACTACCTTTAACAACTAACGGGCCTTCTATGTTATGCACATAGTAGCGGCGTGTGCTGTCTAGACTTAATTGCGTGTTTGCGTCTGGAGCCAAAATAAGCTGATAAATCTTTGCATCTTGTTTGATACGCAAACTTCCCTCAGCACCATCTGGGCTAATAACCAGCGTCAAACCTTGCTCACTGCCAAAATCTTTTTGCTGATAACCCGGCTTCTGACCAAATACATTTGGTTGAATCCAGATTTGCAAAAAATGTAACTTTTTAGTGAGCGATGGATTGAATTCACTGTGGCGAATACCGCTACCGGCAGACATCAACTGAAACTCACCCGGCGGCAAGCGAGTGATGTTACCTTCGCTATCTTTATGTGCGATTTCACCGCTCAACACATAACTGATAATTTCCATGTCGCGATGGCCATGGGTTGCAAAGCCACCTTCGGGAACAACTTCGTCATCATTAATAACGCGCAATTCCGAAAAACCCATTTGGGTTTCGTCCTGATAATTGCCGAATGAAAATGTGTGCTTGCTGCGCAACCAATCAAAGGCCGCACTACCGCGTTCGTTGCTACGTCTGATACTAAACATAATGACTCCTTAATCTGTGCTGACTTGCCGATGTGCAAGAATGGGATCAGTTTAGGTGGAGCTAAGGCGTTAATACACTGGGCTAATTAGTGCGATTAGATCAGTTTTTTAGAAGAGTCGCTTGTATTGATTCGTGGAATAAATGAATACAACATTTTTGAATGGCGCTTACCAAATTATTTTTACTGCATTTACGATTTAATGGGGAGTCGTCTTCGAGTAGCGGGGATGACGACTCCCTTCTAAATGTCAATAAATGTCAGAGCACTTTACCCTATTCGAGCGCATTGAAACGATGTGTTATTTTTTCTCTGCTAATTGTCTACGCAACATCGTAATAACCGGTACAACTTCAGGACGTATCTGCCGCCACAAATAAAAAGCTTCTGCTGCCTGACCCACTAGCATTCCCAAACCATCAGCAATTTTTGCGGCGCCATTTTGTTGCGCCCATTGCATAAAAACGGTGGGCTCCGCGCCGTACATTAAATCGTAACAACAGGCGTTTTGATTCAGCAAATTATCTGGTAAAGGCGGTAAGTCGCCGCTTAAACTTGCGGATGTTCCATTGATAACAATATCAAATTTATCATCGTGTAACTGTTCAAAGGTTTTTGCTTTAACTTCACCAAGATCGTGAAAATGCACGGCGAGTTCTTCCGCTTTTGAAAAAGTGCGATTTGCAATAATAACCAATGCAGGATGCTCAGCCAACAGCGGTTGCAAAATTCCGCGCACTGCACCGCCTGCACCTAACATCAGAATACGTTTTCCTTCTAACTCCCAACCGAGATTATGCATGTCATGCACCATACCAATTCCGTCGGTATTATCACCGAGAATAACTCCATCGTTTTGCATGGCAAGCGTATTTACCGCACCGGCGCGCTGTGCACGTGGCGTTAATTGCTGGGCAAAGGAGAATGCATCTATTTTAAAAGGTACGGTTACATTTAACCCTTTACCACCTTGTGCAAAAAAATCCTGTGCACATTTTACAAATTCATCGGCAGCGACTAATTGCTTTGCGTAATGTAAATTTTGGCTGGTTTGCTCGGCGAATTGGCGATGAATTGCTGGGGATTTACTGTGGTTTATCGGGTTGCCAAATACTGCGTATTGATCAGTCATTGATATTCCATTTATAAAACATATAAATTTTATGAAATGCGTGTGAAAACTTTTTCTTCCACACGCAATTAATTAGCTGACAACTATTAAACGGAATAGTTATTTCAACCAATCGCGATGGGGTAAAAACTTTTCGTAAAGTTCTGCTTCGGCACTACCGGCCTCGGGATGGAAGTCATATTCCCAACGCACTAGCGGTGGCAATGACATTAAAATGGATTCGGTGCGACCACCGGTTTGCAAACCGAATAAAGTTCCACGGTCATAGACCAAGTTAAATTCAACATAGCGACCGCGACGATAGAGTTGGAACTGGCGCTCGCGTTCACCGTAGGCGGTATTTTTTCGGGCCGCGAGAATTGGTTGATACGCAGGAATAAAGCTGTCGCCAACCGCGCGCAAAAATGCAAAAGTTTTTTCGAAACCTTGCTCATTTAAATCATCGAAAAATAAACCGCCAACACCGCGCGATTCATTGCGATGTTTTAAATAAAAATATTCATCACACCATTTTTTGTAACGTGGATAAATATCCTCACCGAATTGCGCACATGCATGTTGCGCCGTTTTATGCCAGTGAATTACATCGGTTTCATTGCCGTAGTAGGGCGTTAAGTCGTAGCCGCCACCGAACCACCACACCGGGTCTGCGCCTTCTTTTTCGGCGATAAAAAAGCGCACATTAGCGTGGCTGGTAGGTACGTAAGGATTCTTCGGGTGAATAACGAGAGAGACGCCCATGGCTTCAAAAGCACGGCCGGCCAATTCAGGACGATGCGCCGTCGCGGATGCAGGCATTTGAGTACCCTGAACGTGGGAAAAATTAACGCCACCTTTTTCAATGACGACGCCATCCGCCAATACGCGAGTTCGACCGCCACCGCCTTCGGCGCGCGTCCAGTTGTCTTCTACAAAACCGGAGCCACCGTCCTCTAACGCAAGGGCATTGCAGATACGGTCTTGTAAATCCAACAAATAGGCTTTAACAGCAGCCTTATCAGGTGCAGGAAGGGGTGCAGTACTCATGGAGAGTTTCCTTAAGACGCATAGCGGAAAAAGGCCGCTATTCTACTCGGCCTTAGGGTAAAAACGTTAGCCTGGACGGACAATTTCCCCGGTCATCAGGTCACGAATTTCAGAAGGATTGGCGCGTTTACCAACTGCACCGGGAGTAATGGCATCCAGCTCGTCGCCGAAGTAACGATGCACATCGAAACCGCTTCGCGCTGGTTTGCGGCCTTGGGTATTACAAGAGGTTGACACTATAGGTGCACCAAAGGCACGGCTTAGCGCAGATGCTACCGGGTGATCTGTCACTCGCAAGGCGACGCCAGTGTAATCGCCAGTAATCCACTTGGGCGCGAGTCCGTTGTTCGGAACTAACCAGGTAACCGGTCCAGGCCAGGTCTTTTTGATGCGCTGCCGCTGGATATCGTTCAGATGATAAATAAAGGGTTCAAATAAACTGATGTCCGATGCTAATAAAATGAGGCCTTTGTTGATTGGGCGCTGCTTCATGTCGAGTAAACGCATTACGGCGTCTTCACTAAAGGGGTTACAACCTAAACCCCAAACTGCTTCCGTGGGGTAGGCGACAACGCCGCCCTGCCACATTTGTTTTGCTGCGTATTGCACGCGTGGGTTTAATATCCAGTGATTTTTCAACGGTGGATTCATTAGATAAAGCCTTAAGGGAGATATAAGCAATCTACCGAATTATGGCCCATGAGGGAACCAGAGATTTAGATCCTCTGGTAACCAGCGCCTATCTGCTGCACATATCCCTTAATCTCCAACCCGATTAGTTGCGCCGCTACGCTACCAACCGCAATATTTGTCCGCTCGACAAGATCATCGATATTGACCGGGTCATAGCCCATAGCATGGATAAGTTGTTGTTCTGCAGGTGTTAGCCCATCCAGACTCTTATGATCAAGCTCAGCCTTCTTTTCGGCTTTTTGCAGTAGCTTGGTAAGGTTTTCACGCTCATATCCCAGAATTCCCTGCAGCTGGTCAACGATATCCTGCCCTGTCTCTACCAACGTAGCGCCCTGGCGAATTAGTTGATGGCAGCCGCGAGCGAGCGGATTATGAATGGAGCCAGGAATAGCAAATACTTCACGATTTTGTAGCAGTGCTGTTTTCGCTGTGATCAATGAGCCACTCTGAACGGCAGCTTCAACCACAAGAACGCCGCAGCTAAGACCGCTAATAATACGATTACGCTGGGGGAAATTCGCCGCATTGGCACTGCTACCCAGAGGCAGCTCGCTCACCAGCGCACCCCCATTTTCAATAATCTGTTGGGCCAGCAACTTATGACGGGACGGATAAATCACATCAATCCCTGTTCCCATAACCGCGATAGTTTTACCTTTGGCGGTAAGAGCGCCCTGATGCGCGGCGGCATCCACTCCCAACGCCAGTCCACTTGTAATCGTAAAACCATTGCTCGCCAGAAACTCCGCAAAACGATGCGCGTTCTCATTGCCGCCGCTACTAGGATTGCGACTGCCAACTATGGCGATTTGCGGCAGGCTCAACAAATGAATATCCCCACGCACAAACAATAAGGGTGGTGCTTTCGGAATTTGGCGTAGTAACTCTGGATAGTTGGAATCTGAAATTGCGAATAGGTGAGCATTCGACTGAGTGGAAAGCCACTCCAAATCCACCAGCGCCCGCTGACCTGCCACCGAACTTTCCTGAAGTGTCTGAAAATCCCGGATGGCAGAAGCAGTCTCGGCATTTACCAGCTTCTCAAGCTTGGAAATTGGCTGCGCTAATGCAGCTTCCGGCGTGGTGAAAACCTCAACTAACCGACTATAGGTAGCTGCGCCAATATGGGGTAAACGATGTAAGACGAGGGCGTAATAAAGAGGGTTTTGCATGTTTCTTCCTTGTGAACTCATGGCGGCGCTTCATGCGCCGCCGCAAATAATAAATGAATAAAAACCTACGGGTTTTGCAGTACGTCACCTACGGACAATGGACGGTCAGCTTCAAGGACCAATGCCAAACTCATTTTCTTGAAGGTGCGGAACACCATTAAAATGCCGGCACGCTCATTGGGAAGCGCCACTTTACCACCGTTTACGCGATCTTTAACCACCTCACCTTTTTTGTAGATGGCCAGCACATTTCCTACTTTGATGCCTTCACGGTCACCGCGGTTGATCATAACAACGTTGAATTTACCAACCTGACGCACTCCACTTTCCACACCGATGATGAGACCAGTAACATCAGCCTCTGGGCCGCTTGGGAAAAATGTTGAGTTGGTAGCTCGGTCTTCACTAGGCAGTAGAAAATCGCCAATACGAATTTCTTCAGTAGCGCGAATAACATTAACTGTCGCTATATCGTCTTTAAGAGCCTTGATGCTAACTGTACCTACTCCTGCAGCCAGCACACCTAAAAGCTCCTTGGTTACAGGATCACGATAGACTTCACCTTTGCGATATACACCAAAATTAGTGAGATCCTTAAAATCACCGCGTGCATAAGCTTCATCGCCTGCACCCGATACTATGCGCTTTTGCGGACCAGCAAGAATATAGGGCGCAGTTGCGAACACAGTTTCATCGTCGACAATACGGCTGCGTGACAAGAAGCTATCAATACGGTCGAGCGGGATGGTTGAAATCGCTGAATCCGTGGAGATAACTCTCACACTTGGCGACAACTTATCAGTGCCGGTTGGGTTAAGCTTAAGTGTACGCTCGGAGGTCAAACGAGCGCGGCCATCTATATAAACCAGGTGAATGAGATCACCGGGATAAATCAGATGGGGGTTTTCAATTTGGGGGTTAGCATGCCAGATTTCTGGCCATTTCCACGGCAAGTTTAGAAAGGTGCCGGAAATATCCCAGAGGGTATCGCCTTTTTTAACCGTGTATTCGTCGGGATGCCCCGGTTTGAGCAGAGTATCTTGAGCCCATACAGAAAGACTCATAAAAGCAGCGGCGATAACACCAATAATCACTTTTTTCATAAAAACAGATCCTGTTTTATTCAGCCATCAGATAGATAGACGTTATAATAGCTTATTATTCCACCTTGCTGCTTCCAGAATACAGAGTATTTCCTGTACGATCATCATGTTAGCAGCGCTTATTACCTTTTTACTAGAAGTTTGTCACAAGACTATGGCCATACTAGAAATACTGGAATTTCCTGATCCACGCTTGCGAACAATTGCTAAGCCGGTTGTAAGTGTAGACGATCGTGTCAGGAATTTAATTAATGATATGTTCGAAACTATGTACGATGCTCCGGGCGTCGGTTTGGCTGCATCCCAAGTAAATATTCATGAACGTATTGTAGTTATAGACGTCAGTGAGGATAAATCCCAGCCGCTGGTGTTTATTAATCCAGAAATAACGGTTTTGGATGATAATCTTCATGAATACGACGAGGGTTGCCTCTCTGTTCCGGGTTTTTACGAGACAGTGCAACGCCCCGAACACATCAGCGTGACCGCGCTCGACCGCGATGGAAAATCTTTTACGATTAGGCCCGATGGCTTGCTCGCGGTGTGTATTCAGCATGAGTTGGATCACTTAAACGGAAAGTTGTTTGTGGATTACATTTCCCCGTTAAAACGTACTCGAATTAAGAAAAAACTCGAAAAGAAACACAAAGAGGAGGCGCGTTAAGCGCCTCTTTGTTTGTCGCTGAGATAAAGATTTTAAGAAGGGGATTTGTCCTCCCCGCAGGGATCCAGTGTCATTAGATGTTTCAAGGTCGCCGGATCCCTACGGTATGCCGACTCCCTGCTCTCCCAAATTTTCTTTTGATATTACAAACTCATGTCCGACACCCCATTAAACATCATCTTCGCCGGCACTCCTGAATTTGCCGCCGAGCACCTAAAAGCTTTAATCGACAGCCACCATAAGGTTATCGCTGTCTACTCACAACCAGATCGCCCGGCAGGGCGCGGCAAAAAACTGACTGCCAGTCCAGTTAAAGAAGTGGCGCTCGCCCACAATATTCCTGTGTATCAGCCACTCAACTTTAAATCCGACGAAACCAAAGCCGATTTGGCTGCGCTAAATGCAGATTTGATGGTCGTCGTAGCCTATGGCTTGATTTTGCCTAAGGTTGTCTTGGATACGCCTCGTCTCGGCTGCATCAACGTCCACGCCTCGATATTGCCACGCTGGCGCGGTGCAGCACCGATTCAACGCGCTATTGAAGCCGGCGATACAGAAACCGGCGTTACCATCATGCAGATGGACATCGGGCTCGATGCTGGCGATATGCTAATCAAAGCCTTTTGCCCCATTTTACCGACAGATACCGGCGGGATTTTGCACGATCGACTCTTAACGATTGGAGCACCTGTGTTATTGGAAGCCTTGGGTCAGATCCGAGCGGGTCAAATCAATCCTATCAAACAGGACGATTCACTTAGCAATTACGCCCCGAAATTAACCAAAGAAGAGGCTGCATTGAATTGGAGGCTTCCCGCAATTGAGTTGGAACGAAAGGTTCGCGCATTTAATCCGTTCCCGGTCGCACACACAAAACCTGCGGGCGCTGGTGATGACGCACGTATTCGCGTTTGGTCAGCAAATGCATCTGACGTAGCAACTAATGCTATTCCGGGCAGCATTACCTCAATCAACGACGATGGTTTGTGGGTCGCTTGCGCCCAAGGACAATTAATTCTGGAGCAATTGCAGTTGCCGGGCAAAAAGGCCTTAACTGTGGGTGAGATTCTGCGCGGACATGCAAACCTGTTTAAGGTTGGCGATTTGCTGGAAAGCCCGACACTGGAGCAATCAAAGTGATGAGTGTTCGCGCCGCTGCCGCGCAAGTTCTCGCCCAAATACTTCAAAACAAGGGTTCTCTCTCCAGCCTTTTACCTGCCATTCAGCTCAAGATACCCGAACAGGATCGCCCATTACTGCAGGAATTATGCTTTGGGACGTGCCGGTTTTATCCGCAATTATCGGCCTATGTGGAGTGTCTGGTTGATAAACCGCTGCGCGCCAAAGACAGCGATATCCAGGCGTTACTATTACTCGGCCTCTACCAGCTGTTGCATACGCGGATTCCAGATCACGCCGCGCTCGGCGAAACAGTTGAAGTGACGCGTTTTTTCAAAAAGCCGTGGGCCACCAATCTCGTCAATGGTGTGCTGCGCAAATTTCAACGGGAAAAGCCAAGGCTGGATAAATTGCTTGCTCAAAATTACGCGTTTCAAACCAATCATCCGGCTTGGATGGAAGGCGTTTTGCGCAAAAACTGGCCGGATCATACCGACCACATTATCACGGCCAATAACGAGCATCCTCCATTTACGCTGCGGATCAATACCCGAAAAATTAGCCGTTCCGATTATGTTGCGCTCCTGCAAGATTTGGAGATAAATACAACCATCAATGAGTTTAGCCCTTACGGCATAACATTGGAAAAAGCCTGCGATCCACGCAAACTGCCGTTGTTCGCCGAAGGTTTGGTCAGTGTGCAGGATGAAGCCGCACAACTCAGCGCCGATCTATTGCAACTTACGCCCGGCTTGCGTGTGCTTGATGCCTGTTGCGCACCTGGCGGAAAAACCGGCCATATGCTGGAAGTGGAGCCAAGTTTGCGAGTCACTGCGCTCGATGCCGAAGAGCGCAGACTGGTTCGGATGAGGGAAAATCTTTCGCGCTTGAATGTTGAAGCAAAAATTATCTGCGGTGACGCTACCAAAACCGACTGGTGGGATGGCGAGCAGTTTGATCGCATTTTATTAGACGCGCCGTGCTCCGCGACCGGAATTATTCGTCGCCATCCCGACATCAAAGTGCTGCGCACACCGGAAGAAATCGACAAACTTAATGAGCTGCAAGGCCGCCTTATAAAAAACCTCTGGTCGCTGTTAAAACCTGGCGGAATCCTGGTCTACGCCACCTGCTCAGTTATGCCCAAAGAAAATACCCGCATTATCGAAGCCTTTATTGACCGGCACTCGCAAGCGACGGTTGAAATGTTAGACGTCGATTGGGGAATCGAACAAGTTTTCGGCAGACAGCTACTACCATCCACTGCAGGTCATGACGGGTTTTATTACGCGGTGCTGCGCAAGGAAATTTAGTTTCGTCTTCCGGCGACTCCACTGATTTAGTATGCATGGACATTTTTCGACGATTTTGAATTCCGCGAAATGCCAACTATATTTGAAAAGTAATTTGATGAAGTCGTACTTGAATAAACACTCCAATATTCCAAAGCGTTCCTCAAATCAACAGTTCCACCTTTTATCAATCAAATCACTTGCGACCCAGCAACAGGGACACACATGGATAAATATTTAAAAATTATATTCGGCTTAATCGCTACTATTTCAATCCATGCACAAGCGGATTATTCAAGTGCTGTAAAAGCCTATAACGAAAAAAAATTTCCCGAAGCGATGCAAGAATTTCAGCGAACTGCAGCACTCGGCCATAAGAATTCACAATTAAAAATTGGAATCATGTATTTTCAAGGTGAAGGCGTTACGAAAAATATAATTGATGCCTACGCATGGACAGCAGTGTCTGCAGAAGATAACAACGCAAGTAGTGTTCGAATAAAAGATGCTATGTTTTCTAAAATGAGCGAGCAACAAAAAATAGATGCAGATATAAGATTAAAGGAATTAATGTCAACCCATAGCAACCAAATACTCAGCTCAACCCTATATCCAATATATTCAAAAGAAAAAGCCGAACTTACATACGCTCACTTCAAATCCATGCCTCAAGCACCACGCTCAGCTATTTCTGGACAATTTTCGAAATATGAACTGGAATATGATGTCGATCCCCAAGGATATATTCATAACTACACCCTAGTGGATGGTGAAGGGGTTAAAGACTCTGACAAACTCATAAATTATTTAGCAAGCTTAAGAAAATCTCCGCAACGGTTAGATGGACAACCTATATGGGTTTATAACCTCAGATATAAACTGGTAAGCGTGGGGAGGGGAAGAGCAAAACAACTAACAGATGAAGTCAATGAGGAAATTCGTGAAGGATTTTCCCCTGAAATTGATTGGGAAAATCCTGAAAACTTGTACCGTCATGCATTTGTTATCAATGATTATGAAGCCACAAAAAAAATGCGGCAATACAAAAAGCTTTTGATGTTAAGCGCGGCACAAATGGGCCACTCCCAAGCACAACTCGCCATTGCGCTAAATATTATTTATGGGAAAAATTTCGAGCAAGATCGCCAAAAAGCGCTTATGTGGTTATTGGCAGTAGAAAATTCAAAAGATAGTGGTGCCTTATACTTGGCCGCCTCGTTACTGTACGACGGAAAGTTGGTTGATTTAAATAAAAGGAAAGCGATTGATTTCTTACAACACGCAGCTGAGCAGCAACACGTGAAATCTAAAGTGAAGCTAGCATGGATTTTAGCGACGGAAAAAGATGCAGAATTTTTTAATCCCCCTAAAGCACTGCAACTAATCACTGAAACCTACAGCAATTATTTGGATCGCATCACCGCTTACGAAACACTCGCTGCTGCACAGGCAGCCAACGGCAAGTTTGAGGATGCGATTAGCGCACAAACATTCGCTTTAAATTTTGCAAAAGAGATTGATGTCAAACTTGATGACGCTAAAGCACGTCTAGCCTCTTACCAGCAATATCAAGCATGGAGACAATAACTAGTTATTTAACAACACCTGCGCTGCATCAACCACAACATCAAAATAGGCCGGATCATTCTGGCCTTTTGCACCCATCAAACCGCCTTGTAGTAGCGCAAACAATTGGCAGGCTTTTTCGCGGGAGTTCTCATAACCCAGCTTTTGAAATTGATGATCCAGCCAACCGATATTGAGCTCATAAAAGCTCTTCATTTCATTCTGGATTTCAACCGGAAGATTTTTAATTTCCGCCGCAAACATCGTACACACCGTCATACGTTGACTGCTGCGTACTTCATAACGATAAACGCCAATCAAGCCTTCAATCGCTTTTTTAGGATCATTGACATAACCATTTTCAATATTATCGAAGGCTTGCTGTAACTGGCCGCGATACCTACGTGCAACCTCAACGCCCAATTGCGTTTTAGTGGGAAAGTAGTAGTGAATGCTTGCGCTTTTAATCCCCAGCTCAGTCGCCAACTCGCGAAAGCTAAACGCTGAATAGCCTCTTGTAGCTATGGCTTCCTGGGCAATTTGGATAATTTTCTCGCGGGTATCTGTCATTATAAATTCATTATAAGGTGTGGTTATTGATTTTTATCTTAGCTTACCTATCTAAACCTATCTAGTGATAGATAGGCTTGACACAACCTCAAATCACGCATAATTTACCTACCACTAGATAGGCAAATACACTTCAGGGGAATCGCTATGTCAACTAATCTTAAAACCCAGGTTGTCGTTCTCGGCAGTGGTCCCGGTGGCTACTCTGCAGCGTTTCGCGCAGCAGATTTAGGCTTGGATGTCATCATGGTCGAGCAATATTCGACACTTGGCGGAGTGTGCCTGAATGTGGGCTGTATTCCCTCTAAGGCGTTATTGCATGTGGCTGAAGTTATCAATGAATCCAAACATGCGGATAATCTGGGAATTAGTTTTGGTTCGGTAAATTATGATCTGAATAAGGTTCGAGCTTACAAAGATTCGGTTGTTGGCAAATTGGTGGGTGGAGTCACCAGCATGGCAAAAGGGCGCAAAGTGCAGATAGTACAAGGCTACGGCACTTTTGCTGATGACCATCATTTGCAAGTTGAAAATGGCGGCGAACAAACAGTAATTGAATTTGACCACGCGATTATTGCCGCAGGTTCGAGCAGCGTAAAATTGCCGTTTATTCCAGAAGATCCACGCATTTTTGATTCAACCGGCGCGCTGGAATTGAAATCAGTACCTGCGCGATTATTAGTTATTGGCGGTGGAATTATCGGATTGGAAATGGCCACCGTTTACGAAGCGCTAGGAACCAAAGTCACGGTTGTGGAATTTGCGGATCAACTCATTCCGGCAGCAGATAAAGACCTCGTTACGGTTTTTACACGTTACAACAAAGATAAATTTGAATTATTACTTTCCACCAAAGTAGAAGCCGTTACCGCCAAGCCTGATGCCATCTACGTTAAATTCAACACATCCGCAGAAGAGCGCACCTTCGACGCCGTTTTGGTTGCGGTTGGCCGCACACCCAATGGCAAAAAACTCGCTGCGGAAAAAGCGGGAGTTGCGGTGGACGAACGCGGATTCATAACTGTAGACAATTATCTTCAAACCAACATCCCGCATATTTTTGCGATTGGCGATATTGTCGGCCAACCAATGCTCGCGCACAAAGCCAGTCACGAAGGCCACGCCGCCGCCGAAGTTATCGCCGGGCACAAACACGAATTCGCGCCGCTCGCGATTCCCTCCATTGCTTATACAAATCCTGAAATTGCCTGGGTAGGATTGACGGAAAAAGAAGCCAAACAAAAAGGCATTAATTATAAAACTGCAGTTTATCCCTGGACTGCAAGTGGCCGCGCGCTTAGCGCAGATCGCAGTGAAGGAAAAACCAAATTAATTTACGACCCAGTTACCGATCGCTTACTTGGTGCAGGAATTGTTGGCGTTCGCGCCGGAGAATTACTAGGAGAGCTGACACTCGCACTAGAATTTAACGCCAGCGTTGAAGACATAGCCTTAACTATTCACGCGCATCCAACATTGCATGAGAGCGTTGGACTCGCAGCGGAATTAGCGGGTGGTACGATTACAGATTTGCCGAATCCCGCTGCAAAAAAATAACAATCAGCAAATAAAAAAGGCCGATAAGTAAAAATACCTATCGGCCTTTTTATTTTTTCAAGTTTATTTGCTTCAAGATTTTTTAACAGGCAAATTTTATTTAGAAAATATCAAATCACCATCACACCATCAGCTTCTATTAACGATGCCCTTGGCAATTGATTAATGCCAATAGCTGCACGTGCTGGAAATGGCGCAGTGAAATATTGCCCCATCACCTCATTCACAACGGGGAAATTCGCTAAATCAGTGAGATAGATATTCAACTTCACAATATCTTTCAAACCACCACCCGCAGCTTCACATACAGCGCGAAGATTTTTAAATACTTGATGCGCCTGTGCAGCGAAATCTCCATCGACCAACTGCATTGAGCGCGGGTCCAACGGAATTTGACCAGACAAATACACCGTATTGTTCACTTTTACTGCCTGTGAATAAGTGCCTATGGCGGCTGGTGCGTCGTCGCTATGGATAATGGCTTTATTAGTCATAATGTTCCTTGAACTGTTTGAACAAATGGAATGGCGTTAAAAATCGAAGGAAGCCGAGTATAGAGAACCCTGCGGCTTGCGGCTAGGTCTTGGAGGTCAACAAAACCTTACTCAAAACCTCTGCGCTACTCGCCGATAAACGATATTATAGCCGCCGATTCCGTCGGCAGCGTTCAGATTGAGTTAATTGATTGCCCACTATAGTTTTACCGCAATTGCACTTCCTTGCCGATTCAATTCTGCTTTAATATGTTTTAACAGGATTACCCATGACTTACGCCAAACGCCTAGCAGTTCCTATTTTCTCACTCGGGTTATTGTCTGCCTGCATCTCAGCCTACGCTGACGATAAGTCCGCCGTATTTTCCAGCAACTTTGACAATGAATCCTCTAAGTGGGCATTAATGTACGGTGCCGAAATAGAAACAGGCCAGGCGCACTCGCCCGACAAGTCCATTAAAATTGAAAACGAGGCGTCTATTCGCAGCAAAACTATGGTTGCAGAAGCCGGCACCATGGAAATTTGGCTGCGCACATCTACACCTGTTACCAACTACAAAATTAAAGTGTTGGTAAACACGTCGCTCAGTAATGACGCAGGCTGGGTACAAGCCGGTGTGCTTGAAGGCACTAACAGCGATACTGAATACCACGCCAAACGCGTATCAGTTGATGATCCGGGTAAAAAATATTTGCGTCTGGACGTAGAAACCGTTGGCGGCGTATTGAATATTGACGACATTTCGGTTGATAGAATTCTATTAAGCACCGCCTTGCAAAAAAATCAGCAACAAGTGTTTGATGAAGTCATGGGCAAATTACGTGATGACCAAAGTTATCAAGTACAAACCGACGCATTAAAAAAACTCGGCGAAAATTACACATCACAAATTGAAACACAGCGTCAATATATCGAATATTCCAACGGAATTTACTCAACCATTTCGTTGGTGCTTGCTACTTCCGAGCGCAGCAAAATGGCGAACCCGTTAGGTTATGCCACGTTTAAACATGTTATTGATGATGTGAAAAAAGTATCTTCACCGATTCAAAAAACCCGTTTGGACTCATTGATTCGTCCGTTCGGTGATATTGCAACAGCATCACTCAACGTTGTAACTGCCGGTGCATTCACGGCGTTCGCAGAGCCCTTTAAATCAATCGTTGCAACGACTTTTGAAAAATCGTCCTACGAAAATGCGGGGGTAAGCAAAGATGCGCAAAAATTTGCAGAAAAAAATGGTTTAAATACTTATCAAACTGCTGAAAAATTCTTGGGTGAAATTGAAAAGGAATTATACAAAGCCAATGGCTTGGATAAAGACCTTGCAGATATTCAAGGCGAAGTGGATAGATTCCGAAAAGATTTGAGTAAACATTTAAAAGACTATTTGGTGTACGGCGGCCAAGATAAGCAATCTGAAAACTTTAACCGTGTGATGAGCAAAGACGATCAAGTCCGTGCTGCTGCGTTGAAATCCATCAACGAAGGTTTTGCAAAACAGGCAGAAGCTGTGCAGACGCGTTCAACATCCAACGCGCAGTTAGTGCAATTTATGTTGCGAGCGAATAGCAATATAGATGAGCTGCAAGAATACAAAGAGCGTTTTAATCAAATCACGTCGGCGATGATTACCTTCTACGATAAATTTGATAAATCTATCGCACCAGACCAAAACCCCTTCAGCAATGCAGACGACCGCAAAGCTTGGGAAATGCACGCGACTAAAACCAGAAATTATATTCAACAATCGAAAGAAGCGTTTAAGAAAGCTTATTTGTAATTGTGGAGTTAAAATAAAAAGGCCTGCATCTCTGCAGGCCTTTTTATTTTGTATTAAGAGGGAATCGTCATTCCCGAAGGGAATCCAGCGACTGGAGATTCAGTGTCTTTGTTTATTTAGTAAGTGAATCGTATAGATCTTCCAATAAGGGTTGAACTGCTCTAACAAGAAAATTTTCTTTTGTCTCGACCATCCCTTAAGTTCTTTTTCGCGAATTATCGCAGATTCCGTTGTTAATGTTTGTTCGAAATATACTACATTTATAATTTTATATTTTTTAGTAAATCCATCCGCAAGATGATTTTTGTGTTGCCATACTCTTTGAATTAAATTGCTGGTTACACCAACATAAAGGGTGCCATTTCTTTGATTTGCCATTATATAAACTGTTGGTGATTTCATACCATTCCATGTATTAAAGCCGCTGGATCGCCAGCCGCTGAATCCCCTGCGGGGATGACGACTCCCAATTTTCCTAACTTCCCCCTCGTCATCCCGAAGGGGTCCAGTGACTTTTTGTTAATTCTTACTGCGATGAATCCTAATAACAAAACTCAGCAAGCGAATTCTGCGCAAAATATTGGCGAGGTGAACGCGGTTTTGTACACCAATGGACAAGTTGATAACGCTATTGTGAGCATCGCGTTCCTGTACATTAATATGCTCAATACTGCCCGCTTCTTCATTAATACGGTTGGCAATTGTTGCAATAACTCCACGTTCGCTTTTTACTTCAACACGCACATCTACTAAAAATTCTCCGCTTACATTTGCAGCCCAATTTACCTGGCTGATTTTTTCCGGACTGTTACGTAGGTCGGTGATATTTCGACAAGTATCCTGATGAATTACCAAACCTTTCCCTGAACTTATGTGGCCAATAATTGGATCACCTGGAATAGGGCGACAGCAGCGCGCAAAACTGATCATCATGCCTTCAGCAGAATCGATAGTGATCGGCGCATTTGTACTTGCGCGCAATTTTGGCTCTGTATCTGGCTTAAGCAATTTCGCAACTGATGATGCAACGCGATTACCTAAACCAATTTCTTCCAACAGCGCTTCAAAAGATTCCACTTTAGTGTCGGTCAATAATTTTTGATGTTGTTCGACAGTGAGCGCTTCAACATTGATTTGAACATCGCTAAACGCCTTACTTAACAAACGGCGACCTAAAGCGATTGATTGATTGTGTCGCTGATTTTTCAAGAAGTGGCGGATCGCACTGCGCGCTTTTCCTGATACAGCAAAATTGAGCCAGTTGGGATTTGGTTGGGCGCCCTGCGCGGTCATAATCGTGACTTTCTGACCGCTCGATAGCGGTTGCGACAAAGGCGCCAATCGACCATTAATACGACACGCAACACACGCATTACCAACATCAGTATGCACTGCATAAGCAAAATCGACAGCGGTCGCACCTGTGGGTAATTCAACAATTTTTCCTTTCGGCGTAAAGACATAAACTTCGTCGGGGAAGAGATCGATTTTTACGTTTTCGATAAATTCGAGCGAGTCGCCTGCGCGCTTTTGCATTTCAAGCAAACCCTGCACCCACTGACGCGCGCGATTGTGACTGATGTTCACAGTGTCGCTGCTGTTGGATTTATAAAGAAAATGCGCCGCGATTCCGCTGTTCGCCATTTCATCCATTTCTTTGGTGCGAATTTGCACTTCAATAGGTACGCCATGCATTCCAACCAATACGGTATGCAGCGATTGATAGCCATTAGCTTTAGGAATCGCGATGTAATCTTTAAACTCGCCCGCGACGGGTTTGTAAAGATTATGGACAACACCGAGTGCGCGATAACAAGTGTCCACGCTATCAACAATAATGCGGAAGGCGTAAACATCCATAATTTCTTTGAAGAATTTTTTCTTGGTGCGCATCTTTTCGTAAATACTGAAAAGATGTTTTTCACGGCCAATAACAATTGCCGTTAAATTTTCGCTGGTTAAACGTTTTTCCAATGCGGTTTGAATTTGCTCGACTAATTCTTTGCGATTTCCGCGCGCACTTTTGAGTGCAGCTTGTAAACGTGTGGCGCGTAGTGGATACATGGAATAGAAGCCGCGATCTTCCAACTCCAGACGCAAATCATTCATGCCCAAACGGTGAGCAATGGGTGCGTAGATCTCAAGGGTTTCTTTTGCGATGCGACGTTTTTTGTCTGGCGGCATGGCACCCAAGGTGCGCATGTTGTGAAGACGGTCGGCGAGTTTTACCAATATAACCCGCAAATCATTTGCCATGGCGAGGGCCATCTTCTGGAAATTTTCCGCTTGTTTTTCTGCGTGGGATTCAAATTCGATTTGCGTTAGCTTACTGACACCATCGACCAAATCCGCAACGGGTTCACCGAATTGTTTTGCGATGGCTTTTTTACTGATACCGGTGTCTTCAATCACATCGTGCAGCATGGCCGCCATAAGGCTTTGGTGATCCATATGCATAGTGGCCAAAATATCTGCCACTGCTAGCGGATGCGTTATGTAGGCTTCTCCACTGCGGCGCTTCTGACCGTCGTGCGCCTGCTCTGCATAGAAATAGGCACGCTTCACCAAATTAATTTGGGGAGCTTCCAGATAAGACGAAAGCCGATGGCTTAAGGCTTCAATGGTTTGCAATGCCGTACTCCAATAGGTTTGAATGGACTCGCTTTATCCAGAGTGTAACGCCAAATACTGAACAAAAGGTGAATTTTAGGCAACAAAAAACCCGCTGAATCTGAGACTTAGCGGGTTTTTTAAGCTCACGACGAAATTAGAGTTCGTTGTCGTATACGCGCTCTGGTTTAGGTTGTGGCAAAGTTTCTTTTTCGAGAAGAATACTTGCGTCGATAAAACCTTCTTCAATTTCACGTAACGCGATAACAGTTGGCTTATCGTTCTCTGGCGCAACATGCGGCTCTTTACCACCAATCGCCAATTGGCGTGCGCGACGGCTGCTAACCATCACCAATTCAAAGCGGTTATCAACGTGATTCAAACAATCTTCAACAGTAATACGTGCCATAAATTTGTACTCAGTAAAAACGCGACGAGTTGTCGCCTTAAAAAAGTGGGCGCATTATGCGCTAGATCGAGTAAAACTGCCAAGCGGAGCTTATAAAATAACCGCTTCTTAAGGCAATTAAGCTAATAATTCCTGGATCAACGACGTGTGTTTTTGGACTTGGCGCGCCAAACGTAAATGCTGGCTTGTAATCAGGGCTTGGAGTTGCGCGAGCGCTGTAGTGAAATCATCGTTAATAATGAGGTAATCGGCTTCCACGTAATGGGACATCTCGCTCAACGCTTCAGCCATGCGCGCATCAATGACAGATTCAGCATCAGTTCCGCGACCCGTTAATCGCTGACGCAAGCAGGCGAGCGACGGTGGCAATATAAATAAACTTACTGTTTCAAGCTGATGGCGAACCTGCTTTGCTCCCTGCCAATCGATTTCCAAAATTACATCTATACCTTGCGCGAGGGTTTCTTCCACCCACTTTTGCGAAGTGCCGTAAAGATTACTGAAAACCCGCGCATGCTCCAAAAATGCTCCGGCCTCAATCATATTTTCGAAAGTTGGGTGATCAACAAAGTGATAGTTAACGCCGTTAACTTCGCCTGGGCGCATAGTACGAGTGGTGTGGGAGACAGAAACGCAAACTTCGGGATTAGACTTAACCAGCGCCGACACCAAACTTGTTTTACCCGCACCGGAGGGTGCTGAAATTGTGTAAAGCGTGCCGAGGTTAGCCATAGAAGAGCCCTGTGGGAAAACAGAAAAAACAAATTATGGCACAGGTTTTCTTTTTGTGGGCACGCAGGTTTATGCGAGGTAATTTTTCACTTGGTAATTTGCGGCTTTATGGCATAGTAGCCGTCAGCCTTTCATAGAACCGCATCATGCTGCAACAACTCCTATCCATCACTCAAACTGCCGAGCGCCTGCGGGTTCGCCCCGACTATGTTCGCGAGCTGGTGAAGAAAAAGCGACTGACTTTTATCCATGGAGAACAGCTAGACGCTGCTCAGGTGGAGAAGCTTGCTAAATTAATGGACAAGCTGCGCAACAATGGAATCGCGACATTGGTTCAAATTGTTGACGAAAAGGGAGAGTTGGAATCAGATTAGCGAACTCTTAGGGAACGGGTACGCCTTTGTAAATTACCCTACAAGATTATATTTATCCCGTTCACACCTAGTCGGCCACCCTGGGCGCGAAGCAGTCGAAGGGCGATGCGAGTACCCTTCGACTGCTTCGCGCCCAGGGTGAACGGAAAAGTGTAAGCTCTAAAATTGCCAGTGGAGTGAATTTCTTAATCGTGCTGCTTAACCAGCCGCAGGATAATCCGTATATCCCACCGCTGTTGCGCCGTATACGCTCTCCCAATTAACTTCTGCCAAAGGTAAACCTTGCTGGAAACGGGTTAACAAATCCGGGTTCGCGATGTATTTAGACCCAAAGGCAACCGCCGTCGCACCACCTTTTTCAATCAAAGCCGCTGCAGATTCCTGGGTGAACTTCTCATTGGCAATGTAAGCACCACCAAAAGCTTCTTTGATCTTATCGCCAATTGAGTCATCAGCTTGATATTCACGCGCACAGATAAACGCAATCTTGCGTTTGCGCAATTCGGTCGCCAAATGGGTAAATAAAGCGACAGGATCAGAATCGCCCATGGTGTGTGAGTCGCCGCGAGGAGCGATATGGAAACCTACCCGACCAGCACCCCAAACTGAAATGACTGCATCGGCGACTTCCAAGGCAAACCGTGTACGGTTTTCGATACTCCCACCGTATTGATCGGTGCGATGATTAGTAGCGTCCTGCAGGAATTGGTCAATCAAATAGCCATTAGCGCCGTGGATTTCAACCCCGTCAAAACCTGCCGCCTTCGCATTTTCCGCACCTTTGCGAAAAACTTCGACTATGCCTGGAATTTCACTCGTCTCCAGTGCACGCGGTGTTACATAGGCCTTCTCTGGCCGAACAAGACTCACATGACCTTCGGCTGCAATGGCACTCGGTGCCACGGGTAATTGTCCGTTTAAAAACATAGGATCGGAAATGCGGCCCACGTGCCAGAGCTGCAATATGATCTTTCCACCTTTTGCATGCACGGCGCTGGTCACTTTCTTCCAGCCTTCAACTTGCTCATCCGACCAAATTCCCGGTGTCCTCGCATAACCCACGCCCATGGGCGTAACCGCAGTGGCTTCACTAATGATCAAACCGGCGTTCGCGCGTTGCGAATAGTAAGTCGCCATCAAACTGTTAGGCACGCGGTTATCGGTACCCGTGCCGCGAGAACGCGTGAGAGGGGCCATGATGACGCGATTAGGAAGTTCAAAATCGCCGATTTTTACAGGTTCAAACAAAACAGACATAAAGCCACCTTGGATAATCAAAAAAGTATGACGACCTTAAAAGTCGACTGAGCTGGAAATCAATGAGGTAGGCCAAGCGAAACTTCAAGGTAAGAGCGGAAACAGGTTACAAATGTAAATATTATGATGATTGATAAGATTCTTCCAATAACGTGGAGGTAGCGTTGTTGCTTAAATGGAATGAATAAAGGTGGGCTTTATAGCTTAATGGCGCAAAAAACAACATTTTATTTGATATTAAACGCTTTTTTGAATAAGCTAAAAAATTTTTATAGCCGCTCACTTATATTACTTGCTAACCTAAAACTCATCTGTTAAAAAAGCAAACCGGATAAAATTAACGACAATCGGACGAATTATTACTTCCCTTGACAACTTAGTAGTACAGGAATTTTTATGGGCCAGGATTACGCTGTAATGTTAGTTAATCAAATGCTGCTCACCGCAGCAAAAATTGCAGCTCCATTTCTCCTCGCCTGTTTGGCAGTCGGATTGCTGATATCCATAATACAGGTTGCAACCCAAATTCAAGAAATGACCCTTACCTTCATACCGAAAATTATAGTCGCGGTAGTTATAATTATATTCTTTGGCTCTTGGATGATGTCGGAATTGGTGACGTATGCCAAAACGACTATTTTGCACGCAGGCTTGTAGTGGTGCAGGCAGAACATTTTTCTGGGCTAGCTTATATTGCTATGCGCATTGCACCAATTACTCTTGTTGCACCTTTATTTTTCCTAACCTACATTCCTTTATTAGTTAGAACTATATTCACGATAATTATTACTTTAATAATAGGATTTAGCCTCACTGAAAATCAAATTGAAAACGTGAGCGGAAGTATACAGTCTCGAATTTTAATAAATGAATTTTTGACTGGAATGATTTTGGCCTTTGGGTTTCACGCAGTAAATGCAGCATTACACATGGTCTCCCAGCTAATTGATATTCAAATTGGTATATCTGCGGGTGCGACTTTTGACCCAGTTAACTATCAATCAAATAGTCCCACAGGCATTTTGGTGTCCTTATTAGCTGTCGCAATTTTTTTTAGTACGAATTTACATTATGAATTTCTATATGGTTTGAGTGAAATCTTTAGAGCTGTGCCAATAGGAACGGAAATATCGATAACCGAAAATTATTTTAATTCTATTAGTAAATTATTCGCTATCTGCTTTATCTTAGCAGGCCCGACAATAATCGTACTATTTCTTACTGACGTAACTTTAGCGTTGATCTCTCGCTCAATGCCGCAAGCTCAAATTTATTTTGTAGCTCTGCCATTAAAAATTCTAATTGGCTTTTTGATTTTGGCGCTAACATTAAAACTTTCACATCAATATTTTGATAAAGTTTTGGTGGGCGCTATGTCCACATGGGAAGAGGTGAAAATAAAATAAAATGGAGAATCAGGCCGATAAGTCTCAAGAAGCAACACCTTATAAACTTGAAGAGGCACGAAAAAAAGGACAAATAGGAAAAAGCGTTGAATTCACCTCTATTGCAAGCTTAACAGTTATGCTCGGTTTGCTTTTAATTCTACTTCCTCAATTAGCTGAGAGTTTAAGCTCTGACTTACGGCTATGGTTAAAAAATACAAACCAATTAGTAAAATCTGACTCACTATTGGTATATCAAATAGAGCTCTTCCTAAAAAATTCTGGCCTGACAATTTTCATTATGTTAGTTGCGGGTGGCCTATCTGCTATCCTATTTAATTTACTGCACACAGGGCCCATTTTTTCACTCTATACATTAAAATTGGATTTTTCTAAACTGAATCCAGTTAACGGCTTTAAACGCATATTTTCAAAAAAAGGACTTTTTGAAATATTAAAATTACTATTAAAGTTTATTTTTATTGGTCTCGCGATGGTATTCGTATGGGGGCAGATAAAAAATTCTATTCTTTTTCAAAACTCTCTCAATATTCTAAATATGGCGATCAGTTGGAAATCGGCTTTAATCAAAGTAATTGCATCATTTTTATTTATTTTTATTGTTTTTGCTTTAGCTGACTTATGGTTCAGTAAAAGAGATTTTAAAAACAAAATGCGAATGAGCACGAGGGATATTAAAGATGAGTATAAAAAACGGGAAGGCGACCCCGAAATAAAAAATAAGCGTAGGAGAGGCATGCAACAGCTTATTAAAAGCAGCATGAGCATGTCAAATATAAAAAATGCGGATGTGATCATTACAAACCCAACGCATTTCGCAATAGCTCTCCATTATCGTGCTTACAAAATGCCATTACCAAAAGTGCTATCCAAAGGGCAAGGTATTATGGCAAAGCTCATTATTCGAAAAGCGAGGAAGTTAGGAATTCCTATTATTCGAAGCCCAGCACTAACAAGAAAAATTTTCAAGGAAACCAACATAAATTCATATATATCTACAGCTGAACAAGTATCTGTAGCTGAGATCTACCGAAGTGTAATTAAATTACCAGGAAGTAAGGTATTTATATAATGCGTAAGTTGTGGCTTATTTTAACATCGGGAATTCAAGACCTTATCCTTGTTGTAGGAATGATTGGCGTACTCATGATTCTCTTTGTGCCTATATCCAAAGGACTTCTAGATTTTCTTCTTCTATTCAACTTTTCACTAGCACTGCTTATTCTGCTCGTTACATTCTATACGGATAAACCATTAGAGTTTTCTACCTTCCCCTCATTGCTGCTAATGACAACACTATTCAGGCTATCTCTTAATGTGTCTACTACGAGACTCATATTGCAAGATGGCGATGCAGGACAAGTTATTAATGCAGTGGGTACACACGTAATTGCAGGTAATTACATTATAGGATTGGTAATATTTTTTATATTAATTGTTGTGCAATTCATAGTTGTAACGAATGGTGCACAAAGAGTGGCTGAAGTGGCCGCTCGATTTACGCTTGACTCTCTACCAGGTAAACAAATGAGCATTGATGCTGATTTGAATATGGGCTTAATAGATACAGAAGAAGCAAAGAAAAGAAGAAGTGTGTTAGAACGAGAATCAAATTTTTATGGGGCTATGGATGGAGCATCAAAATTTGTCAAAGGGGATGCGATAGCCGGAATAATTATCATATTAATTAACATTATTGGCGGACTTTGCATTGGAATTTTTCAACACGGTATGAGCTGGTCAGCAGCATTGCACAAATATACGTTGCTAACTGTTGGGGATGGAATAGTCACGCAGATACCATCCTTAATTATTGCAGTGGCATCGGGCATCATTATTACGCGAGCTGCAACAGACGCTCGTTTAGGTGTGGAGGTTTTGAAGCAATTTAGTGCACAACCTAAAACTATACTAATCATTATTTTTGCATTATTAGCTCAGGCGTTAATTCCTGGGATACCTTTTTTGCCGGTCATCTTACTTCTACTAATGTTTGGAACTATATATTGGATGATCACAAGGAAAAAAGGAGCTAGCGATGCCATTAAATTAGAGGAGTCCCCCGCAGCGACAGATGAAAGCCAATTATTGTCACAGATCCTATCTTCTCCGTTCGAAATTAAAATGGGGGCTCAATTGCACGACTTTTTTATGGCTAACGATCAGGACCTAGAGAGACGAATTACAGTTTTGCGAAAAAATATTGCAAATGAACTCGGGTTTATATTTCCCACCTTGATTTTCAAAAAAGATAATAGATTGAAGATTAATGAATATAAAATTTATATTCACGGTGAATCAAATGCGGTCGGTGAGTTAAATGTGAAAAGCTTGCTTGCCATAAACTCAAGAGGAGAAAAAGCTACCATTGAAGGTGAGGATACAAGAGAGCCAACGTATGGATTGCCGGCGAAATGGATATCTCATGAGCTGCGTCAGACTGCCCTAGGTTTAGGATTTACCATTATAGAACCAGAGACGGTATTTTTAACCCATATCCAAGAAACTGTTAAAAGATGTGCAAGCAATTTTATTTCTCGAGCTGAAACTGAAAGGTTACTAGAATCAAGAAAAATTGAATTGGGCAATTTGATAGACGAAGTTATTCCAAATTTATTATCTTATTCGGATATTCAACGAATTTTTCAGGGCTTGTTAAATGAACAAGTTTCAATTAGAAATATACCCATGATTTTGGACGTGGTAGTCGATGCAGCTCGAACAACTAAAGATACCGAAGAGCTAGTTGAAAAATGCAGAGAAAAGTTGCGGTCTACTATCTGTGATTCTCTTACAGACATGGAAGGCAAACTTCATGTAATCACACTGTATCCAAATCTGGAACGTAAATTAATTAATACTTTCGTACAGAAAGATTCAAATCAAAGTGGGCTTTCTCCCAAAGAGATTGATTTGTTTATTAACAAGCTTGTAAAAGAAACTGAACGATTGTTGCGAGTTAATACTAACCCCGTATTACTTTGTGCTGCCCCCATAAGAAAGCACTTACGAAAGTTAGTAAAGCGACCTCTACCGCTAATAAGAGTTATGTCTATAAATGAGATAGATGAAAAAGTAAACGTAGTATCTTCAGGATTAATCAATTTGGAATTAGCAGGCGAACAAGTATGACGGAACCAATAGCAATTTATTCAGGTTTAATGCGCATGCAAATAGATCGACTCAATTCTATTGCCGAAAATACTGGCAATGCGAATAGCGTAGGTTACTTACAAGAAGCTAATCATATTGATCCAAATAAATTTATGTCGTTACTTCAAGGTGAGAAATATAGTGGCGGTTATAAATCTACTCATTCGAATCAATTAGGTGGATTGAAGATTACTAACGTGAACACTGATGTTGCACTGACAACAAACCATTGGTTTGTTGTCAGTGTAGATGGCCAAAATGCTTTAACAAGAAATGGAAATTTTCATGTTTCCAAAGACAAAAAGCTTATGCTCGATCAATACATGGTAATGGGTGAGTCAGGAAATATTGAGGCAATAAATAAAGACTTTCAAATCAGCGCAGATGGCACTATCTCGGTAGATGGACGAGCGTTAGATAAACTTAAAATTGTTTACAGCGATCCGACAGCACAGCTGATATCTAAAGGAAATGGGATATATTCGACATCCGCAGCTCTAATTACAGCAGAGGGACCTAAAGTGATTCAAGGCGCATTGAATAACTCCAATGTCAATCTTGAGTCTGACATGACTAAGATGATTGAAATTACTCGTCATATTGAAAGTATTCAGCGCGCTATGTCTGCATATGACGATATGTTAAATACCGGCATTAACCAACTTGGGAAATAAAAGGAATCAATCAATGTTAGAAATATTACAAATATCTGAAAATGGCTTAAGAGCAAACCAAACGTGGTTAAACTCAATTTCACATAATGTAGCCAATATACAAACACTTGGATTCAAAAAATCGTTGGTGAATTTCGGTGAGCTCGTTAACAATTCACCCCAATTAAAAGCCGTGAATAACGAAATTCAATTTGACGGAATGGGTACAAAAATAATTTCTCAAATTATGGATGTGGGTCAGGGTGATATGAAAACTACAAATCGCGCACTTGATTTGGCGATCGAAGGAAATGGTTTTTTTGAGATCGAATTAGATGACGAAACACTAGGCTACACTAGAGTAGGAAGGTTGACAGTCAATCCTGAAGGCAGACTTACTACCCAAGAGGGTCATCCACTGACGAGCGAGATACTTATTCCTATTGATTCAAAAAACATTAAAATCAGCTCAGACGGAACGGTACATGCTGATGTAAGCGATGATCAAACAATTGAGATCGGAAAAATTCAACTTGTAAATTTTGCAAACCCAGAACACTTAAAGCCAATTGGTAATGAGTTGTATGTGCCGACAGAATTAAGCGGTGAATCTGAACAATCCATTGGTGAAGGTCATAGTAAAATCCTGCAGGGATTTGTAGAAATGTCTAACGTTGATCTTATTGATGAAATGACAAATTTGCTACTAGCGCAGCGTGCGTATCAACTAAATGCACGGTTGATTCAAACAGCAGACCAAGTTCTAGAAACAATTAACAATTTAAGAAGATAGATGTGAAAGCGTTGATATTTTCTACATTGTTAAATTTAGATGTTGATTGTAATACATTTAATCGTGCCGAGACGAATGACGCTTCAGACTGGAAAAAAAATGTCTGCGAAACATATTTTTCAGAATATTCTAATGTCAAAATGCGCGCCTTAAGGCATACAAGTAAGAAAGTTATCGAATCTACCGAAAAGAAAATTCAAGCAACTCAACCTGTAGCCGGAAGGATGATAGTTAAACAAATTTCAATGAATGAAAGTTCGGAATTAATTCAAACAACTACTTTTTATGCTATCGACGCGTTCAAAGAAGTATGGATTGCTCAAAAAAATATTCAGAAAAACGAGATAATTGTGGGGAATGATGTTGTTAAGGAAATAAAAAATGTGGGCAGTATAATTGGCATAGAAAAATTTCCAGAAAAAAATCCGCAGGGGCTTTTTATTGAAAACAGTTTACCGAAAGGTCAAATAATATATTCTCGCTATTTATCTGAAAAACCTATTATAGAAGCTGGAAAATCAGTGAATGTAATTTTTGCATCGCAGTATATTAAATTGAATACTAAGGGTGTTGCCTTACAACATGGTTTTTCGACGGAAAGTGTAATTAAAGTTAGATTAATCGATACGGGAAAAATCTTTTTAGGAAAAATCAAAGATAATGAAACAGTTACTGTGGATATTTAGTATTGCGTACATCGCTTTTTTCACAAGTTGGGTTTTTGGTGATGATGTCGATTTGGAGAATTATCAACCGTTAGTAAGTGATGTTAAATCTCATACTTTGGGAGAGCCGATCGTAGTAATTGTCGTTGAATCTACAATTGCTGAAGCTTCAGCTGGAACAGGCGTAGAAAAAAATACCGGGATATCTGGCAGCATAAATCACAATAATCGAAATGAGTCTGTAGGACTGGATATCGATGCTAACGACGAAGGTGCGGGAAAGACAAGTCGAAAAGGTAGAGTGGCAACACAGCTAAGTGCAAGAATCACGGAAATCCATCCAGGTGGCATGTTAAAGATTGTGGGAAGCCAGGACATTACCATTAACGGAGAGCAGCAACGCGTGCTAGTGACGGGATTGATTCGAGCTAGCGACATCTCAAAAAGTAACACAATATTTTCCTATCAGTTAGCGAATGTTGAGCTAGAAATATCTGGTGAGGGCGATATAAGTAAAGCTCAAAAGCAAAATATTTTTTTCCGTATCTTTAACTGGCTGGGAATATTGTGAAAACTTGCAATTTTATCATTATTTTAATTTTGTTTTTGGCGAACCATGCAGCGGCATCTAGCGTTCGGCTTAAAGATATCGCTCGTATTCAGGATGAAAAACCAATAACTTTAACGGGTTATGGGATTGTAATAGGATTGGCAGGTTCGGGGGATACATCCAGAAATAAAATGACTATTCAATCTCTTAAAAATACTTTAAGCCATTTCGGGCTAGTGTTGGATGAAAAAGATATTTTAAGCCGAAACGTTGCCGCGGTTATGGTTACCACTAAAATCTCTTCGTTTTCAGAGAAAGGTGATCAATTTGATATTTCTGTTTCTTCTGTTGGTGACGCGCGAAGCCTTACAGGAGGGACTTTAGTATTAACTCCAATGTATGGCATAGATGAAAAAATATATGCTTTCGCCCAAGGTCAGTTAACGGTAGGCGGGTATGATATCGAACAAGAACTAAATTCGTATAGAAAAAATCATTCCACCGTAGGGAAAATTGTAAAAGGAGCAGTTCTGGAACGGTCTACAAATTCCGGTGGTGCCGAAGCAGATTCAATCAATATCGTATTAAATAGCCCTGATTATACAACTGCAACAAAGATAGTGAGCGCTGTGAAATCTCAATTAGGAAACTCCACTATATCAGCCATCCATCCTGGTAAATTGACTGTTGGTTTACCAGCGAACATTAATAAAATTGAATATATTTCACGACTAGAAAATATTTTTGTTGTTCCAGATCAAATAAGTAAGGTTGTCATAAACGAGAGGACTGGAACTATTGTTGCTGGAAGTAACGTAGCAATTGGTGCTGTAAGCATATCTCATGGAAACTTAAAAATAGAAATCGACACACGTTACTCAGTTTCGCAGCCAAGTAATGGTTTTTTCAATGGTTCTGGAATTCATTCAACAATAATACCGGACGTTGACATTAAAGTTAATGAGGAACAGGGCCGACCAATATCAATGCCTGAAGGGACAACGGTTTCTGATTTAGTTGTAGCTCTAAATAAAATTAACATGTCCACAAGAGATATTATTACAATTTTGCAATCAATAAAAACTGCGGGTGCCTTGCACGCCGATTTAGTAATAGAGTAAAAATTATGGAAAATGTTCACGGGATTCTAGACCTAGCAAAATTAGCGCTTAGCACTGAGCGTATCAAAGTAGAGGCTGCATCTGAAAATATCGCCAACATTAACACTACCGGATATATCGCAAAATCAGTGAATAACTCAGGGTTTTTAAATTTAGTAGAACAGTTTAATTTTTCTGAGATGGCATTTGATTCAAATGAAATTGTAAGTGACTTTCTAGTAACCGAAGACAACACAAAAAAAATACGTTTGGATCAAGAAGTCTTTGACATATCTAACGCAGAAATGCGTTATCAGGCTATTGCGCAAATGATAAAGGAAAAGTTTGGACTAATTGAGTTAACTATGGGAGTAAAAAGATAATGAGCAATCTTCAAGTTAGTCAAATCGCCGGTCAAGGAATGGCTCTGGAAAGAGAGCGACTCGAAATGGCAACCCTCAAACTATCCTTGATGAATGTTGTTTTTACGAGCAATGCAGAAGCATTAAGCTTTTTATCGCAATTAAAAGACACCAATAATTTCGCGAGAGACACTCACACCGACAATTCAAATTTATCAGTCAAGCAAGTTAAAGACACTGGCAATCCGCTAGCTGATAGCGGGGGGTACATCTATAAAGTCGATGTTGATCCAACACATGAAATGGCAACACTGATTTCAGCTACCAGAGCGTACGAGGCTAATGTTCGAGCTTATAACGCAAATAGCCAAATGAATAGAGCGGCCTTGGAAATAGGGAGTCGATAATGAGCATTCAAGGAATCCAGGCAATTTCGGCATTTAATGATTTGAGCCCATCTACTGGGTCTTTCTCTTTATCACAAACCGAATCTAGTTCAGCTAATTTTACAGATCTAGTGCTTAATAAATTACAAAAAACGAGTGAGAGCATTGAAACTTCCAGCAATTTATTTGAGATGTATTTGAAAGGAGATGCAGTATCCGTCCATGAAGTAATGATTGCTATGGGAAAAGCGAAATCAGAATTACAACTCGCAGTGGAAATTAGAAATAAAATATTGGATGCATATCAAGAAATTACTCGGATTCAAATATAATTATGAACAGCAGACAGATTTTTTTAGCCGGAATAACAACAATAATATTTTTTCTAATGCTATTTGTTTGGTGGGCTTTAGCTCCCAATTGGGTGCCGCTTTTTTCCTACACTCTTTCTGAAACTTCTCAGAAAGAAGTCATAGACTTATTTAGCAAGGAAGGTGTTGCCTATAAGATCAATCAGGAAAATCATTCAATACTTCTAAGAGAAGAAGACATTCAGGCAGCTCACAAACTACTAGGCACTAACGATTTACCCAAAGATACCAGTAGCGGATTGGAAGTATTTAACAATTCTGAGTATGGCCTTTCAGAGTTTGCACAAAATATTAATTACCAAAGAGGGATGGAAGAAGAATTAGCCAGAACAATAATGAGAATGAATGGCGTAAAAAATGTTCGCGTGCATTTAACTATAAAAAAGGACTCGCTCTTTGAGGACCGTAAGCAAGAACCCAAAGCTTCTGTTGTAATTAGCTTTAAAGAAGGGGTTTCCTACGAATCGAGTAGAGTGCGGGGAGTTCAGGAAATTATTTCAGCAGCAGTGCCGAATTTGCCTCCAAAAAATGTTGTTATTATCACTGATAAGGGCGACATCATATCAGCCTCTGATTCCAACGAGTCCACTACAGCATCGATTAGGGCAGAAGCTAAATATAGAGCAATATTAACTGATCTATTAGATGGCGTCTTAGGTGATGGTCGTTATAAGCTTTCTATAAATGTTCTGACGGATTACAAAAAAAGAGTAAGCGTCAAAGAAACCTATTATCCAGATACTGGAGGTAAAGGATTTCTTGTTAAAAGAAAATCAAGTACCCGAACAAGCGGGGACAGCGTGAGTGAGCCAGTAAACACTGGCCAAAATAGTAGTGAAGAAGAATATATCTACTCTAAAGAAAAATCCGAGGTGGTTTATCCTATTGGGGATGTTACCAAAATATCGGTTGGATTAGTCGTCTTAGGTTCGCTTAATCAAAATACACACAATGCAGTAGAAAATTTAATTCGCAGTGCTTTGGGAATGGATAATTCAAGAGGCGATACTGTAAATATAATAACTACAGATTCAAAAGCAATTGAAGAGACTACAGCCAGCATCCCTCTTGATGCATCTGAACCCAAAGCAATCGCGAGCGCACAAGCTGTTGATGAAAAAGACACTGTGAAAAAATACTTTTACTTTTTCATATCTCTTTCGATTGTTCTTTCAATTTTATTAATACTAATTTTTATTCTTTACGCTAAAGCAAAAAAAAATAATCGGTCTTTATCAAATGCTGAAAAGCAACAGCTTGTTTCGGATTTGATAAAATGGATGAATTAAAAATGCCTACACTAGAAAGAAAACATTTAGCCCTAAAATTTTGTTCTTTATCTAAAAAAGATCAAAAATCTATTCTAGAGCAACTACCTACTAAAGTTAGAAGCCAGTTAATAGAGTCAATTAACACGCTTGGAGACCTCGACTTTAAGCAAGACACACAGGCTAAGGTAAAACCCCTCGCAGAACAATTGATAACGAGACCAAAAGACTTTTCACGCAACGGTTGGGGTCATTTTCTTAATAAAGTAGAATCAACATGTGCTGAAAATGATGTGCATCAATCACGTCTTTTACAGACGATTAAAGAAATAAATGGAAAAGAATAAATCATGGAAAATTATCGGACTAGTAGAAAACTCGATATAGCATCTACAACAGCCAAAACTGATACAACAATAACAGGTGCGAGTCTAGCTGCAGAAGAGAGTTTCTCCAAAGAAAATTTGAAACTCATTTTTCAAAATGAAATAGATCAACTAGTGAATTTAGAAATTAAATCGCACAAAGAGTTATTTGTAAGCCAATTAAATGAAAAATTTGATGTTAGGTTAAAGCAGCTTGAAAATGAATATCATAATAAGCATCGGTTGCTCGAAGAAAAACAGGTTTCGTTGAGCAATTTGGTGAATTCACTAACGCTCAAATATCAAGAAGATGTTTCCAATAATATTCAACAAATGGATGCAGTGCTCATTGAAATAGTCATGGAATCACTTTATAAAATTCTTGGGGAAAAAGAGATTTATGAGAAATCCGTGGCAAAAGTAGTCAACACTGTTATCAACAAGCGAGTTACGAATACCAAGGTATCAATAAAAGTATCTGAAGACAGCTTTCTATTCTTATCCCAATTATATAAAGATAATCTCGTACTGAATGACATACAGATCGATAACTCACTTACTGCGGGGCAAATTCGAATTGATGATGGCGTATCAATTGTCGCCACAGGTTTGATTGACCAGTTAGATTATTTGAAAAATATATTATTAGGGCAGTTGAGAGATATTCATGGACTTTAGCCGGTACATACAATGTGTCAAATCCATTGATTTGTCTCCTTCGCTTGGGCGCCTAACTTCCATAACCGGGGGAGTTATTGAGGCCACAGGTTGTAAGGTTCAACAGAGTGAGCTTGTTAAAATTACTCACGCTAGAACTGGTCAAACATGTAATGCGGAAGTGGTAGGCCTAAAAGAAAACAAAATATTTTTGATGCCTCATGCAAACACCGATGGTCTATGTTTAGACAGTACGATTACTCCGTCGGGAGCTAGCTTTCTTGTTCCAGTAGGAAACGGATTACTGGGACGAGTGCTAAATGCTATTTGTGAACCTTTGGATGACTTGGGCGCTTTATCAACTGAGGCGCAAGTCAGTTCGAGAGGAACAAATATTAATCCTCTTCAACGTGCACCTATTACAAAAGTTATTTCAACAGGAGTAAAAGCTATTGATGCTTTTACCCCTATTGGACAAGGGCAGCGGCTCGGAATTTTTGCGGGAAGCGGTGTGGGCAAAAGCACCCTTTTAGGCATGATCGCAAAGTTCTCTACGGCTGACGTTATAGTTATAGCTATGATCGGAGAGCGGGGACGAGAAGTCGGAGATTTTATTAGAAGTAATCTTGGCGAAGAAGGCCTTAGAAAATCTGTTTTAATTATCGCAACTGCCGCTGAGCCAGCAGTTTTAAGAAGGCAAGCCGCTTATTCAGCAACAGCCATCGCCGAGTGGTTCCGTTCCCAGCATAAAAATGTTTTACTGATTATGGATTCTATTACCAGGTTTGTAATAGCACAGAGGGAGATCGCTATATCGGTAGGCGAGCCTATAGGAGCTAGGGGGTACCCCTCCTCCGCGTTGTCAGTTCTTCCCCCTTTAGTTGAGCGAACTGGCAACTTAATAAATGGTGGTGCAATAAGTGCGGTATATACGGTTCTTGTTGAAGGTGACGATTTTAACGAGCCAATATCTGATCACATGCGTTCAATTCTTGATGGACATATTATTTTAGATAGGTCACTAGTAGCGAAAGGGCATTTTCCAGCCATCGATGTATTAAATAGCATCAGTCGTCTTGCAAAAAATATTTTGGACAAGGACCAGTACATAGCAGCATCAAAGATACGTGAGCTCATTTCGCATTATGATGAATCGAAAGAGTTAATTGATCTTGGGCTCTACAATAAAGGCAATAATGCATTTACAGATTTATCAATCAACCTAAAAGATGAGATAAATAGCTTCCTCAAACAGAATGAAGATGAATCTTCCAATACACAAAAAACCTGGAAAGCTATTTTTAATATTTACGGAAAAACAAGAGCTATTTAGAAAATGGATATAAGGAAAAAGCAACGAAAAATTAAGGCTTTAAGTATACTTGAAAAATTAAAAAATTTTGAAAAAATCGAGATACTTAAAAATTATCATGAGACCATAAGCATCAAAAATGATCTATTGGACAATGACAGAAAACTTATAAACTTGCTTTCAAACACTGAAAACGATATGCGCGCCTCTATTGAAGATAATTTTCTTCATGGCTTTGAAAGCCTATCCGTCAAACAAGATTTTCTAAATGATTTATATCTTTCCAAATTGAAAAATAGTACACATCTCTCAGAAATAGGCGAAAAATCAAATGAATTGCTTAGTCTTTTAAGTCACGTTAATTCACAACAAAAACTTGTTTCAGAAAAGCACGAGAATGAAACAACAATTTACAGAAGGGCAATAATAGAAAAAAGCGAGCGATCTTAAAATGCCTACAATAAATCAAGCAGCCGCTTTTTTTGAGCGAAAATCTGTGGATGCAACAGACGTCAACCGCACTCCGGAACTTTCTGAATCAAATTTCACCTCATTGATTCTGAATGATAAGTCAAACAGCGAAGGCGGAGAACAAACTGGCAAATATAATTCTTCTTCAACATCTGAGCAATCTGGAAATGTTTCCGTAAATAATGATCATGAACGTAAACATTTACGACAAGATAATACTACTGGCAGTATGCAATCTAAATTACACCTCAATACGAAAATGGAATCCCAAGAAAAGGCTGAAGATTTTTCATTGATAGGAGCATACAAACGAGTTGTCACGACACAGGCTTTAGGCAAAAGCGAAATATATGAACAGTCTGCATTCGCAATTAATAAATTGAGTTATCTAGATGTACCAGGAAATGTACATACTCCTGAGAAGATTTCTACAGATAAAATTAGTAACGCTATTATTAGCTATACTCATGAAAATAACACGAGGGGCTCCATAGCTGAAGCATTAACCAGTCATACTACTAAGCCAGCATATACGACCGTTAATCCAAAACTGAAGGCCCAAGATGTGACGGAAAAAAAAGCTTTTGGCAACCTAAACAAGCCATCAGTTAATGATCCATATTTGATAGAAAAAAGTCGAACAAAAATTGCTTTAAATAAAGGTAAAAATCACCTGTATATAAGGGATTATTTTAGCTCAACACCGGAACTGGAATCGAAAATTTCGGATCTATTACGCTCAATAAAATTCGCAGTGTCAAAAATATTTGTCAACGGTAAGGAGAAGTAAGATGGACGCTATTGGAAGTGTTCTTTCTAGTGGTAAACAGGCAACGAATGCTAGTTCGCTGAATCAGGAAGACTTTATAAAATTATTTTTGACTCAACTCAACTTCCAGGATCCAATGGAACCAGTTGATAATCGAGAGTTCTTGGCACAAATTGCACAGTTCTCAGCGTTGGAACAAGCAAGAGTAACAGGCGAAAGTATTAACGATATAGTAACGTTAAATTCTGTTTCACAATCAGTTTCTTTATTAAGTAAATATGTTGAGGTAAGTACGTTAAACGGTGTTCAAACCGGAACTGTCAGTGCGATCCGATTCACGAATGAAGGTCCAATTCTAACAGTAACATCAACTAGCGGTAGCGTTATTTCCGATGTAAAACTTTCACAAATCGGTCTCGTCAAATAATCTCAGGTATTTATTATGCAATCTTTTTATAATGGTTTGACTGGCATGTTCAATTTCTCAAAAAGTTTGGATAATGTCAGCAATAATATTAGCAATATGAATACTCCCGGATTTAAAGGTAATGATGTATTTTTACGTAGCTTGGGTGATGGGGAAAATAATTACGGTTCACAAGTTGCTGGCGAGTCAGTGAGAACACAAGCAGGTGATATTCGTCAGACAGGAAATGATACTGATATGGCCATCACCGGCGATGGTTATTTTGTTCTTCAAAACACTGATGGAGATTTTTTTTACACACGCGCAGGACAATTTAAATTCGATGAAAATAACCAACTGGTAGATAGCGCAACTGGATATAGCGTGATGGCAATTGATGAAAATGGCGCATTGAAAAAATTCGATGTATCAGAGAATAAATTACTTCCCCCCGCAACAACATCAGAAGTTAATTTTTTCGGGAATCTAAATGTTAATGATACAAATGGCCACGAATCTAAAATTACTGTTTACGATGCAAGGGGTGAAAAGTATGATTTAAAAGCTACGTTCACAAAAGCTGCAGCACCCGCAACGAATAGCTGGGATGTTACTATTAAAGATTCCTTAGATTCAACATTGACTAGTTTTCAAATACAGTTTGGCAATGACTCGTCGCCCTTAGAAGCATCAAGTAAAATTACCAAATCTTTGACTTTAAATGGAAGTTCTCAAGAAATAATTTTCAACATCGGTTCAGCGGGGTCACTTTCGGCAACAACACAACTTCCAAGTTCCGGTACAGAATCGACGCTCTCTTCCTCAACTAAAGATGGCCATGCCGCACTGGGTCTTCGTTCAGTTTCTTTTGATGAAAACGGTGTAATTGAATTTAAATACGAAAACGGTGATACGAAAGAAGGTCAACAGGTAGCACTAGCTCTTTTTGCTGACCCATCAAGTCTTCAACTAACAAACAGTGGCCTGTCAACAACAAAATCAACATCAAAGCCAACAATTGGGAAACCAAATGAAAAACTTTTTGGAAGCGTGCAATCCAAAAGTTTGGAGATGTCAAATGTTGATTTGACACAAGAATTTGCTGACATTTTAATTATTCAACGAGGATATCAAGCCAGCTCTCGAATAATGAGTGTTGCAAACGATATGCTTGAACAACTCTACAATAATACAAGATCAAGATAAAATGCACAGATTTAGATTTTTGTCAGCTAGTGACTACCTCAACCTTAAAAGACTGCTTGAGGAGCGCGTCCGAATTTGGATGAAAAACTGGACCCTATCTCCTGACCGTAATGTTGAAATATTGAAGGTCTCCCTTGATAACTTCGATATAAAAAGCTCTAAACAACTTTGCAGAGACGATAAAAACCAAAGCTTAGCTTATTATGTTGATACGGCATTAGATTGGGAATCTTTAACTTTTGACAGTCACTACAATGATTGCCCGAAAGACGAATTACTAAATCAATTGATGGCCAAAATAAGACACAGCTTTTTTACTGATGTATTTGGATTCAGTCAGAAAAAAATTAATAATCCAGCTCTATTAAAGAACTGTTCTTTTAAAGATCATATTTTAATTAATTTAACTATATCTGGTGTAGGAGCTATAAGTTTCATGACCCAGGAGAGCAGTTTGCATTCTATGTTGAGTGCACCTACTCCTAAGTCAGCAGACGGTATTCTGCCGAGATTTGATGCCATTAAAGATATAAAAATTACAGCTAAAGTTTTAACTAATTTCGGAGAGGTCAGTTTTTTAGATCTGATAAGGTTAAAAGAGCGCAACATGATTAATTCAACCAAAGCAGTTACTAATGAATTCGAGCTTCAGATCAATAGCCGATCTATTTGTAATGTGGCTCTGGGAAAAGTTGGAAATAGCAAATCTATTATTGTAGAAGGAATATCAAAATGATTGAGAACATTGAACTTCAAGACCTTACGTCATCAGAAAGTAATGGTGAACCAATTTTATCAAAAATTGATCTATCTTTATGCGGTCACATAAATGCATCAGCTGAAGTTATGGTCTGCTCCGTAGAAATGACAATTAGTGAGCTTTTCAAATTGAAAATTGGTGATGTTATTAAATCACCTGAAACGGTTGATTCGCCCATGACACTGATGATGAATGGTAAACCAATCGCTCGCGGAAATTTAGTCGCTATTGATGATAAGTTTGGTTTTGAAGTTACTCAAATTGATGCATAAGCGCGAAGAATAAAGTATGTCGTCATTTAAAACTGAAGAAGCTGTAACAATGGGATCATTGACTCAGATCCTATTAGTCACTTGCATCTTACTGGCTATTACTTTTTTTGTTTTATGGATAATTAAACGCTATCGTCCAGGGCTTATTAGCAACCCGACTAGTAATATCCAAATCATTGAGACAAAAACACATATCAAGCTCGGTACTTTGGCAATTATTTCTGCATTTGGCCAAAACCATTTGTTAGTGATCACTAAAACTGGAACAAGTCTACATCCGTTGATTACAAACGCATGTGAAAATTCTCAGAATAAAGAGAGCAACTAGAGTTTTATCATGCTGGAAAATATAGATCAATTTGAAAAGCTTTCGCCAGAAATGAATATATTTGTATTAATGACGTTTATGTCCTTGATACCTTTACTACTTGTGGCAATGACTACCTTTACCAGAAACTTGATTGTTTTATCGTTTCTGCGTCATGCTCTCGGGCTTCAACAAAGCCCACCTAATTTAGTCATCATTGTGTTGTCACTGGTTATCACTTTTTTAACCATGCAACCTATCCTGAAAAATGCCTATGATAAAGGGGTCACTCCCTACACGAAAAATGAAATGAAATTTGCCGAGGCGGTTCGGCAGTCGTGGTCGCCATTAAGGGAATTCATCGTGTTACAAACGCAAGAAAGGGATGTCGCTTTCATTTACAAAATGGCTAAAGTTGATCGACCAGACAAAATTGAAGATGTCGAATTTCAATTTTTGGTTCCTGCATTTATGTTAAGCGAACTTAAACTAGCTTTCAAAATTGGCTTTGTCATTTTTCTGCCCTTTTTACTTATCGACCTGGTTATCGCAGCTATGCTCACCGCGTTAGGAATGATAATGGTTCCACCGGTTACTATATCTTTGCCGATAAAAATTATGCTTTTTGTGGTGATTGACGGATGGGAGCTAATCACTCAAGTCCTTGTAACGAGCGTTGTTACTTAAAGGGATATTGTATTCACTATGGAACAGCGTGATATTGAGGCGGGGCTTTGGTCAAACTATGCTGCTAATAAATCCTACGAATTTCGGAATCAATTGTTTCATTTTTACTCCGCTTGGGTAAAAAAAATTGCCTCGCATCAATTTGCCTTACTTCGTCCAATCTCAGTGGACTGGAGTGATTGTGTACAAAATGCTTCTATCGCACTGATGGATACCATCGATAGATATGATTGCACGCGAGGCGTCCCTTTTGAAGCCTACGCTTATCCCAGGATAAAAGGTGCGATCATCAATGGTTTACCTAAATCGGGATTTGTTTCCCTGGATTCTGTAAGTGCAAAGGAAGACTATTCAATACATGCTGGCTCTTACTTTGAAGCTGATGGCGATGATTTTGAGCAATTTATTGAAGCAGTTTTAGATATCGCTTTTTCTCAGCTTTTAGATATATCCTCGCGACGCTCTACTCGCTTACACGAAGACCCTCTAACCGCTTATATTTCGTTTAGCGAAGAAAAAAAAATATTGGAAGCGGTTTCAAACCTACCGGAAGATTTTCGTTTTATCATAACCTCCCACTACAACCACTATTTAACATTTACGCAAATAGCCGCCAAATTGAATTTATCCAAGGCTAGAGTCTCTCAGTTGCATCATGACGCTTTAAAAAAACTTAGACAAATCTATGAATCTACTTAACGAGGAATAATTATGGAACTATCAATATTTGACCAGGATGAATTATTGGCGCTTAGCCTTGATGATATGAAAAACCAAAAATATGCACAGGCGTTGGAAAAAGTAAAATTTATGCTATCCCGGGATTCCGGGCCACTTGAAGTTCATGCATTGGCCGGGAAAATCTACGCTACATTAGGACTTTTCGATCGCGCTAAACACGCGTTTTCCAATTATATTTCGGAAGTTCCTGACGCCTACGTGGAATTGTTTCAATTAGGTATGGTTGAAAAAGATATGGGCAATTACGATCAAGCGATCGAGACCTGGACTAACGTACTAGCAATACATTCAAATTACCCTGAAGCACTCTATTATTTAGGCGAATTAAATATTCAACTGGATAGAATTTCTGAAGCTCGTACATGGTTACTATCACTGATAGATACAGCTCCGGATGGAAATCAATTCATTCCGCTGGCAGATCAACTTTTAAATCGTATTAAAGGGCATTGAATAAGTAGCGACACTGCTGATGTGTAAGTATCTATTTTAAAAATTCTATATCTCCTATTTTCAGTGGCTTCACCTCTGAAATAAATTTCAAACATTTGATAGTGCATGTCAGAGATGCCTGTATGCTTATTTTGGGGTTAATAGCTACTGTTGCCGACTGCTCCGAAGATATCGAGAATTTTATTCGTTATCATATTGCTATTGGGTTTACCAAGCTTTATTTGTTTGTTGATGATAATGATTTATTAACTCTCAAAAATGCTAAAAAGTACGAGCAGGTAACGGTTTTCAATCCATCTCAGGTTAAAGAGCATTACGAAAATATTCTCACCTTCCCAAAATTTATTAATAAAAGGGATTTAGTTGACAAAGAGGTAATGGTACGCCAGGAATTAAATTTTTGGATAGCTAACTCAATCGCAAAAAAAGACGGAGTTGATTGGATACTTCATATTGATATCGATGAACTCTTCTTTCCTAATGGACATGACCTTCAAACACATTTTAAATCCCTTCAGATCAATAATTTCCGTAGCGCCACCTATTTAAATTATGAATCCATATCCACTCATGTGGATTCACCTAGCATTTACTTATCTTCCGAATACTTCAAAATCAACTACTTTAAAAATCTACATTGGTTTTTTAATGATAAGCAAAAACAGCTTATTTCTTCGACCTCTTGGCTAAGGGAAAAATATTTTAATTTTTATCAAAATGGTAAATCAGCCGTCAGCACCTACGGCAATAAAATAGTTTTTCAGGATGTACACTCTATAATTGGAAACGGTCCCAGAAAAATGGGAACTAGAAGTGATCCTCTAATACTTCACTTTCCTTGCGCTAGATTTTCTGATTTCGTAAAAAAATATTCGCGACTAGGTGATTTTCCTGATAACTGGCAAGGCGCTCGAAGAGCAGGAAAATTTATTAACGAAATTCATCTGCAATCGAGAAATTTTTTTAAAGAAAATAAAGATGACAAAGACGCTCTATTAACATTTTTTACTGAGAATTTTGTGTTGGAGGAGCGAAATATTAGCGAGTTGGTTGAGCTTAATTTGGCCAAGAAAATTGATTTTCATATTAAAATTTTGGAGGATTTGAATAAATTTCCCTGTGCGAGCCCCTAAACTTCTTATAGATTATCAGCACTTATAATGCTTTTAAACGTTTGACGTTCATGATGAACAAGCTAGGCGTTATGGAGCTGGGTGGCTCAGCTCCTGCTGGATGCGCCAAAAGAGTTGCCATCAGTGTGAACACTATCAATTCACTGTAGTCGCTGAAGGTAATGCGCGACCTGATATTGGACGGGTGGTTTTAGCAACTAGAGGAAAATATTTTTTTGAAACTATTTAAGTGAGGAAATATTCTAGTAAATAAACATTACGCATCACCTCTATTTTTAGATGAAGTTTTACCCAGCATGCAAGTTTCACGGAAAAAGACTGAGGGAATATTTTCACCCAGCGTATCAGCTATGCTTTGGTCTACCTCGAGTCATCTGGCCGGCTTTAATACCATACTTCTCATCAATCAGCTGCACGAAAAACTCGTCACCCATGGGCTGACACTAATGAATGGATTTTCGTAACCTATGTAGATTTTCCGCCTCAATTTGATATCGAAATAATTCGCGATAGCAAAACATCGAGTCAACTTATCCCTCCTAACTCCACATACTCAGTATGCGGCTCTATCCACCCCGCATCCCCCCACGCATTCGCATGATAGCTTTTCCACTTATATTCTTCCGGTTTTTGAACCATCCCAGCGCGCACAGGATTTAATTCAATATATCGATAACAAGTTAATAAGTATTTTTCAGACTGAATCAAGCTGGATTTATGCCGCCCTTCCCACAACGTTCCGGTGCGCTTGTATTTTTTATTCATGTGTTGGGCATATCGGCTACCAACTTGCTTCATTAACGATGATATGGCGTCGTCTGCATTAGGAGTGACCTAAAAATGAATGTGATTTGTCATACGACAATAGGTATGAACTGAAACCTCAACCTTTTTCGATAGCTACTGCCATAGCTCCAAATAGAACTGATAGTTCTCGATCTCGATGAGGCAGGGTTCGTGATTATTACCACGTTGAACGATATGATATGGTTGACCTGAAATGTAGTGACGTGCTCGTCTTGGCATTGCAGCATTCCTTCGCTGTATTGTGAAGAGTTTCTAGATTACTAAAAAACTACTAGAAACAGAAGTTGATCAAAAAATATATCCTCCGTCCCCTTTTAATTCATAACCCCAAGCTGCATGAGCTGTACAAGAAGGTAGATCAGCTTCCTGATGAGGAACAGCAGGCACTGATTATTCTGCTGGATAGCTTGGTAGCACGTGCAACGCTTGGCCGGATGGTAGGTGAAAGCCAGAAGCTTCGCGGTTAAGCTAAAAAAAAACAGAAACCCCAAATCTCAGCCACTAAAGCGGCTGGGATTTTGGGTTTCTGTTTTTTATTTAAAGGGACTTTATATTAACTAATCACGCAAAGAGCAGATATTTTTTGATCTGGCTCATCATTCAAATCTATATCTGTACCAAGTCCAGTTACCTCAAGGCCTCCATAAGATGAATCAGCAAAAAACCATTCCTCTGCACTATCAAACTCTAATGCCGTATAGGGTAATAAATCTTTTACATAATCACCCAGACCAATACCTTCCGACAGTTTTCCTTGATATGAATGCATTGGCATATCATTCGAACTTAAAGATTCAAACTGCCATACTTTAATTGCGTGGACACTAAAATCTCGGATTAATACAGTAAGTGCTTTACGTTGAATTCCAACATGCAATGGATTATCAAAATACAAATTCCAATTGGTTAAATCTATATCAACAACACTGAATCCATAACCGCCGTTTCCATTGGTGTCTAGATATTTTTCCAAGTAGACCAATGGAGACTTTTCAAATTGGTACCAAGATTTTTCACGGTTAACCAAATATTTTTCCAAGTTCAGCTGGAATTCCTCTACTCGTATATGTAGAGGAATTCCAGCTAAAGAGCGAGAAGGAATAATCGGAGCATCCCATGCTATAGAGAGATTCTTCTCATTCATTATTTTGGTATCCAAGTATTAGTTATTGGGTTAAAAATTACATTTTGAGAGTTAGGATTAAAATATGTTGTGCCTTTATCATATATGGGCTGCCCATTATTAAATTTAGGCCGATATGAAGCTGGATCAACAATTTTTATTTTACTGCCATCATTAAAGGTAAGTTTATAGTATTCACCTATATGCTGAGATTGTAACGATGGCGGCAAATCTACTGTAGATGGACTGTACTGAACTTGCCTGATACCAGTTGCACTGCCTCCAACATTAAATACCTGCGCGTTTCCAGAGCCCCTTGCTGCAACATTTCCAACAGTGGCGCCATCCATGGTAAACGAATATTTCAAATCGTCTAAAGATGAACCCCATACATTTGATGGATTTTCTACAATATTGCGAGGGATGCCCGCCTGACTAGCTAAGTCCTCACGCAATAAAACCCTTGCGCTTGCAGAGTTTGCAGTCAATCCACTGTTTGTAGCAAAACTATCAATCTTACCGCCATTTCTTATCGCTGCCTCAATCCCTTCACCCGCAATATATGCTCCACCTCTCTCTGCTGCTAATGGCAAAGAGGTTATAGCACCGAACGCTGTTTCATACATATCACCTTTAGCAGGGTTGTCGTACTCCAATGACCAACTGCTTGCAAGATTATTTCTAACGGCTGCGCTATCAGCAAGAGATTGTGTTAAACCCATATCTAAAGGATTGCGAGAATATGCAGCCATAGTTGCTAAAGCACCCGTCACAAAATTTGAAGCGCCTCTACGAGCGTCTGGATTTATTAAAAACCCAATAGGCGGTGCGATAAAGGTCAACATATCAAGTACATCATTTTCTGGTGCGGCTTTACGAGACGAAACACCTGAAGAGAGGTTGTAGTTTTTGTAAGGGCCAGTGAAATTTCCACGCGAGTCAATGTTGTCGTTACGCCACTTTCTAACCTCGTCTGTGACATAACCGGTCACTACAATCTCTTCCGGAATCTCTTGCATGATGTCTTTAACAGCGATCGCCGTTGCAGCAGCTACAGAGGCACTACTGCCTGGTTGTGTAAGCTCGGCGGCAGGGCTGCCACCAAACTGCAAATCCGTATCGAAATCATAACCAAGCCCCTCATTTGACATCTGACCAAGGCGGTCGGCATCGAGTGAAGTGGCAATGTTATTAAAGCCACCTTTTGGTCTGGAAGCGTCGATGATCTTACTTCCCAACGCATTTCCAAAGGCATCGGCAGCCATCATTCCCCAGCCATCACTGTTTAATGAGGTTCCACGACCAGCAAGATGACTCAGTGACGAATTAACTGCTGAACCTAGGAGGTTACCTACGAAATTTACTCCGAAATTACCACCCACTCCCCCTATGGCTTTAGTTAGATTAGTTCCTGATTTACTACCCATTATCCCCGAAGCTACCGAGGCAACGGCCATGTCGGCCCAATTAAAATGGGTTTCAAGACCTGCAATCTTATTGCTTGCATAAGACCCGACATAACTTGCTGCACCGCGCGCGAGATTCCCGACTGTTTTAAAATTATTAGCCCACTCCGCTCCTTTCAACGCTGTGCCAGCACCAGCTGCAAAACCGGCCGTCAATCCACTAGCTGCAGCCTGACGCAAGCTAATCCCATCTTGGACACCAAAACCTACTCCAACAACTTGAGACGCGATACTGCCTGCAAATCCTCCTGCTGCTGCCGCACCTACCGCTGCTAGAGAGCCTCCCCCCAATGCACCTATCCCTGCAGTCATAGTTGCGCCGAATCCCACCTGAGCAGTTCCTGCAAAATAGGCCGAAGCGGCGCCTGCCGTGTAAACCGTCACAACCGCCGCAACCACAACCATAATGATTGAGGCAATTAAATTACAGCCCTTAGCTTTCGGCGGTGGAGGTGGAGGTGCGATATGGGATTCAGGAGTTAAATCGCCGATCATTTCCGTGGGATTATAGGGCTTGAAGTTCGTGCTGGTATTACCGATGTTTCTATCGCTGTTGGGAATACGTAAGTTACGGCCTTCATCGCCGCTAATAAATGGATCTGTAGGGCCCATCGCCAAACCGTTTAGATCGGCAATTAAGTACCAGAGTTTTGCATCTCCAAACAACGTTTGGGCAATACCCATAAGGGTGTCGCCTTCTTGGACGGTGTAACTCGTGGGGGTTTCACCGGATGTGTAGACAGTACTCAATGGAGATATGTTGTTGCCAAACTGACCCAAATTGGCCAGCTCGCCACCGTTGGGCGCATAAAAATAACTTTGAGTCTTTACGGTTGGAGTCGTATTAGCTTTGAAGGGAGTATCTCTTTTCAGCAGGATTTGCCCTGCGCTATTGTAAGCAAAGGAACGGTAGCTATATCCATTTTTATAAACCCAAGCGCTATTTTCCCACACTCTTTCGTTTGCAGTTATCGTTGAGTTCGTCAGCCTGCCACGGATATCATAAGTGTTCGTGGTAGTACCAGGCATGACCCCACCCTGACTGCTCGTAACGGTAATGTTATCGACCTGTCTCCCAGTGTAGGTAGTGGCGTATCTGTATGTGTAAGTATAAGTAACCCCGCCACTCGTGGAGGTATAGTTATTAATTTCACCGGATGGAAGATAGGAATAAACCAAGGCGTAGTTAGAGCCGCCGGTCGCCGTCTTTGTTTTCAACGTGCCGTCATTGGTATACGTACTATTTACTACTGAACCGTATCTGGCGTCTTCGTCTTGAGAACTGAACACACTATCGCGATCCACACTGCTAATTTCAGATTTTAAAAAGCCTCGGTTGTCGTAGATGCGTACAGTTGTGAAAAGGTTGTAGTTTGATACCCAATACCCTTTGTTTTCGGCATATTTAGCGTGGTAGAAGGCGGAATTATCAAGCGATATCTCTGAGTCAAGCGTAGTTATTCTCAAGTCATCATAATATGCGCGTCGCTTGATAGTTTCGCTGGTCTCTTCGACCAACCCCAAATCATTGTAGTAAAATGTGGTGAACAAATAATCATCGCCTAATTCGCCTCTGTTGCCAGCAGGACCACTGTAAATCCAATAAGCATGATTGTAATAAGTTTCTTGAGTTTTACGTCTACCAAATTCGTAGGTATATACAACACCTTTTTTTCTGTTGGCGGCCAACTGATTGCCTACAAACACGCCATTTTCAACTAATACCCTGTTTGCATCGTCATAGCTGTACCATTCCACTTGAGACTGGTTGGAAATGCGGCGGCGATTACCCCATTCGTCGTAGTCATACTTAAGCGATGTAAGGGTGGTGTATTCGGGTCCGGGGGCGGGAGAGCTAACTTCAGCGAGGCGGCCTAAAGCGTCATACTTGTAGTATATAAAGCCACCTGGCGCCGAGGACTGTGCCGCAACCTGGGTTGTGGTTATGCTATTAACATTGCCAGTGCTCCTTGTCTTATCCGTACGGGTTAGGGTGTAAGCTCCAATGTCCTGTGTAGTTTCATTCTTTTCGGCCGTCTTATTCCCATAGATATCGTAGTAAAAATAGCTCTTCAATCCAGACGTGGTGGTGTACTGGGATGAAGTGATGGTTGAGACTAAATCATACCCACCGTAGTCGATAGTACTAACAACATATCCGTCTGGCTTCGTTACCGAAGAGCTTTCCACAACCGACTTTTGTAAGCCATTGGTCCAATAGCTGTAAACGACCTGGCCTTTACTGGCCCCATTCACATTTTCTTCGCGTGTTAATTGTCCAAAGCCATTTTCATAGAAATAACGATAAGATTGTGCCGTCCCGCTGCCAATAACTCGGGACTGCAAACGGTCACTCATGTAGTCAACATAATCGGTGGTGTTTGCCTGATCGCGGTAAGACCAGGTATTCAACGTGATCGAGCCGCCGGTTGTGGGGAGCAAGGTTTCGGAGGTTTTATTGTTTAGCTCATCATAGGTATAGACATGAGAAGCGCCTTCTCGATTGCAATTTACCAGTAAATTGCCGCGCTCGTCGTATTTGTAGTACTGAGTCGCAACGCCATCGTATTCGCCATAACGGCGCCCTGCCTGGTCATAGTAATAAGTACTCAGGTCAGCACTTAGCAAGGAGTGTTTGACTAACTGATCATTTGCGTCGTAGGTGTCCACAGTTACAACACCAGATGCGTCTTCCGTGCCTACACGACGGCCATAAGCATCGTATGCGTAGGATGTGGTTACGCCAGTGGCATCAGAGGTTTTGGTGAGCTGACCTACATTGTTATAAACATTGGTAACTGACGTTCGTTGGATAGTGGCGCCTGTGCTGACATCTTTGGCAGACTCAATGAAAGCGGTTATCTGCCCCAGTCTATTGTATTGCGTAGTCTCAATGATTTGAGTGGATTTATAGTCGCCAGTAGCGCTTAGTTGAAGTACGTCGCGAGCTGCATAGGTGCGTTTAGTTAGCAGATTATCGTGGTTGTAAGCGTACGTTTGACCATTGTTTAC